>Ga0316217_10000821_pt1 | contig 42521 bp, 42 predicted proteins | sample 1anoAmetaG_FD_203633 | JGI IMG/M metagenome (GOLD analysis project Ga0316217, IMG submission 203633) | Freshwater microbial communities from Trout Bog Lake, Wisconsin, USA - 1anoA | ecosystem: Environmental > Aquatic > Freshwater > Lake > Hypolimnion/Profundal zone | place: USA: Wisconsin...
GTTCTGCGACGCAGCGCCAGCGGCTTCGCCGGAAGGCGCCCCCTGAGCCGGTCGCGGCGGCGACGACCGGCCGTCCTTTCGCCCCTCAGCTGATGACGCGCCGGCGGTTCGATCTGCGCCGCAAGGCCTGTAGGATCGAGGGATGTCGAATTCGCCCGAATCAGCTCCGCCGCCCCGCGCGCCGCGCAATCGCGCCCTCACCGAAGCGAAGCTGCGCAAGGCGGTTGAGGACCTTCTGGTCGAGGGCGGCTTTTCCGCTCTGACCCCCTCCGCCGTCGGTCGGCGGGCGGGCGTCGACAAGATGCTGATCTATCGGTATTTCGGGGATCTGCGGGGCCTGGTCCGCGCCATCGCCTATGCCGAGGATTTCTTTCCGACCTTTGAGGTGATGTGCGGGGGGCTCTCGGCGCCCCAGATGCTGGCCCTGCCGGTCAACGAGCGCGCGGCCCTTGTGATCTTCAACAACGCCCGCGCCTTGCTGGAGCGTCCGGTGGTGCTGGAGCTGATGGTGTGGGAGCTTGTGGAGCGCAACGCCCTGACCGCGATCATGGAGGAGGCGCGCGAAGCCCTAGGGCTCAGGCTGCTCAGCGAGCTGTTTTCCGATGTCGCCGACGAAAAGCGCCTGCGCTCCATCGCCGCGCTGTTGTCGGCGGGGGTGACCTATCTGGCCCTGCGGCGGCGCAAGATCCGCTGGTATTCCGGCGTTGATCTCACCCTGGATGAAAGCTGGACCGATTTCGCCGACGCGATCGCGCTCATGACGGCGACGCTGAACGCCTAGAGCATTTTGCAGGCGAAGTGGACACCGGTTCGTCGCAGAAAATGCTCTAATTATAGATTCTTATGAGCAAAATCCGATTCAATCGGATCGGATTTTGCTCTAGGGCAGCGGCTCCAGGATCGCGTCGAGGGAGGCCTTGCCCGTCGTGGTGCGCTCAAGGTGCGGGTATTTCAGCCCGTCATGCCAGTCGATCCGCACCGTGCGGAAGTGGTTGTTCAGCTTGACCAGAAGTTCGATGGGATCCTTCCCGCCCTTGGCCGCCTTGACCGCCGTTTTCAGGATGTCGCCGGAATAGGTCAGGCCGTTGACGGCGATCAGCTGGGTGTCGGCGGTGAGGCCGGCCCTGAAGGCGGGGCCGTCCCACTGCACGTTGCCAAGCTGCCCGTCCTTGTTCACCGAAAAGCCCAGGGAATACATGAAGTCCGTGGTCTCCCGCCGGGCCTCCACGCTTTTTCCGTAGGCGGACTGAACATCGGTATAGATCAGGCGATAGCCGCCCCGGGCAAGGCCGTCCAGGGGCGCGCCGGGGCCGTGACCTTCCAGCCGCGCCTTCAGGAAACTCGCCCAGTCATAGGGCTCGACGGTGTTCAGCGCCGCCGCCACATCCTCGAAGGTGTAGGTCTGCACGACATGGCTGCCGTCATAGATCCCGAAGAACCCCTTGGCGAAGTCCGACAGGGACCGTTTGCCGCCGGAGCGTTCGCGGATCAGGGTGTCGGCGTCCAGCCAGATCAGCTGGCCTTCGGAATAATAATCCTCCGACCGTTGCCAGCTTAGCCAGGACAGCGGACGGCGCTGGGCGACGATGGGGTCGTTGGTGGTGTCGATCAACGCCTTCCACGTCCGCCCGACGCGGTGATCGTAGGCGGCCGCCGTTTCGGCGATGGCGTCGAGGGTTTCCTGCCGGGTCATGAGGCCCGACCGCGCGGCGAGGACATAGCCCCAGTACTGAGTCTGCCCCTCATAGACCCACAACAGACTGTCGCGCATCGGCACATTCAGGGTCGGCGTCCAAAGATCCGCCCCCCGACGGAACTTGCCGTTCCAGGAGTGGGTGTATTCGTGCGCCAGAAGGTCGCGGCCCGCCGCGCCCTTGTCCCAGTCGGTGAAGTATTTCGGAGATGTTCCGTCCTCGGACGACTGGTGATGCTCCAGCCCGATCCCGCCCATCTTGTCGGACAGGCTGAGCAGGAAGTCGTAGTGGTCGTAATGGCGCGAACCGAAATTATGGTCGGCCTGCCGGACCAGGGACTTGTGCGCCTCGATCTGCGCGGGCGTCATCTCGAGCTCTTCGGGCGAATCGGCGATCACGTCCAGCCGCACGGGCCGCGCCGCGCCGGGGTCAAGGTCGATTTGCCTGAAGTATTTTCCGGCGATCAGCGGGCTGTCGACCAGGGTCTCGAAGGGGGTGGGTTTGAAATAGGCCCAGGCGCCGTCGGTGTGATCGGTCTCCAGCGCGGTGGCGTAGCGCCAGCCCTCCGGCAGCTTGATCGACGCGGCGACCTTGATGTCGCGGGTGAAATACCCGGCCGGATAGAGCGCCAGCGAGATCCACTGGGCGTTCAGCATCTCCGGTGTCATCACGACGCGGCCTTCCTTGGTGGACACCGCCGACAGGAACTGGAACTCAACCGCGAGCTCGGTCGCGCCCTTGGGATCGATGTGGAACGCGAACGCGTCCACAGGATCGCGGGTCCATTCGAGGCGCGTTCCGTTGGCGTGAACGATCAGTCCGGCCAGCTTGTCGATGGCGCCGCCCGGATTGTGCGCCCCCGGCAGCCAGCGGGGATAGGTGAGCACGAGGGGCGCGCCGGAAACGGGGATCGTTTCCTTGATCGTGAATACGCCATGGGCGAGGTCGGTGGCGTCGACCGCCAGCTGCAGCTCCCCAGGATAGGGGACGTCTTCGGGGGTCGGCAGGGGCGGCGCGGGCGCCAGCGGCATGGGCAGGGGCGGGACCGCGTTAGAGGGCGCCGCCATCGCGCCGCTTGCGAACAGACCTGCGGCGACCGCGATCAGAAATGTGTGTCTCACGGTCGCCGTCATGTCGCGCTCCAGTCCACGCTGTCTTTGTTCCTACCTCTTCGCAATCGCCTTGCGAGCGGTCAGGATTGGCCGATCTTGTCCTGCGTCTTCGTGTCGAAATCCGAGGCCTCGTGCCGCTCGAGCAGTTGGGACGACGGCTCCCCGGACGTGCGGTTGACCATCATGCCGCGCTTCACCGCCGGGCGCTCGTTGATGAGGGCGGTCCAGCGCTGGAGGTTCTTGTATTCCTGCACCTGCAAGAACTCGCCCGCGCCATAGATCACGCCCTTGGCCATCCCGCCGTACCAGGGCCAGATCGCCATGTCGGCGATGGTGTAGTGGTCGCCTGCAATATACTCCACCTGCGCCAGTCGGCGGTCCAGGACGTCGAGCTGGCGCTTTACCTCCATCGCAAAGCGGTCGATGGCGTATTCGATTTTGATCGGCGCATAGGCGTAGAAGTGGCCAAAACCGCCGCCCAGATAGGGCGTGCTGCCCATCTGCCAGAACAGCCAGGACAGGCATTCGGCTCTGGCCGCAGGCTCCGTCGGCAGGAAGGCGCCGAACTTTTCCGCAAGATGGACGAGGATGGCGCCGGACTCAAAGAGGCGGATCGGCGTTGGGCCGCTGCGGTCGACCATGGCTGGGATCTTGGAGTTGGGATTGACGGCGACAAAGCCGCTGCTGAACTGGTCGCCATTGATGCGGATCAGCCAGGCGTCGTATTCGGCGCCCGTGTGGCCGGCGGCCAGCAGCTCCTCCAGCATCACCGTGACCTTCACCCCGTTGGGCGTGCCCATTGAATAGAGCTGCAGGGGATGGCGCCCGATGGGCAGCTCCTTCTCATGCGTCGCGCCGGAGATAGGGCGGTTGATGGCGGCGAACGGCCCGCCATTCTCCGGGTTCCAGGTCCAGACCGGCGGCGGGGTGTAGGGTGTGGCGTCCGACATGCGAAAAGCTCCTGGAGGTTGGGACGATGTAGGCCGATGTCCACGCCGTCGCGCAGAGCAAACATCATCGGGCCCGAAAAGGGAACGCCTGACTTGGGGGCGAAACGCCCGAAGTCAACGCATCGCCTCGCACGCGGCGCAGCGCACGTCCGTCTGGTGCAGGGGAGAGGTGCGCACCTCCCGCCCCATCGGGCGGCCGCAGTCGGGACACATGTCGAACGTGCCTTGCGCCAGTCCGTGCACGACGCTGACCCGCTCATCGAAGACGAAGCACTCGCCGCGCCACAGGCTGTCCTCAGGCGCCACCTTTTCGAGATAGTTCAGTATGCCGCCCTTGAGGTGGTAGACCTGTTCCACCCCCTCGGACTTCAAAAAGGCCGTCGACTTCTCGCAGCGGATGCCCCCGGTACAGTACATCGCCACCTTGCGGGGCCTGGGGCCGCTGAGCAGGCGCTCCCGTTCGCGGCGAAACCACTGCGGAAACGAGCGGAAGGTATGGGTCTTGGGATCGATCGCGCCTTCAAAGGCGCCGATGGCCACCTCGTAGTCGTTGCGGGTGTCGATCACGATCGTGTCGGGGTCCAGGATCAGGGCGTTCCAGTCTTCAGGCGCCACATAGTGGCCGACATCGGTCAGGGGATCGATATCGGGCTCGCCCATCGCCACGATCTCGCGCTTCAGCCGCACCTTCATGCGCTGGAACGGCGGCGTCTGGGCGTAGGACGTCTTCACCTCAAGATCTGCGCAGCCGGGCAGCGTGCGAATATGGTCCAGCACCTCAGTCAGGGCCGCATCGCTTCCGGCGATTGTGCCGTTGATCCCCTCAGGCGCGAGCAGCAGCGTGCCCTTGACCTGCAGCCCGCAGCACAGGCGCGCCAGGGGATCGCGCAAGCTGGCGGCGTCCGGAAACCGCGCGAACTGATAGAGCGCGGCGACGCGGATCGGCGCCTTTTCGGCCGTTCCTGCGACATCCGTCATGGCGCGGTCAGCGGGGGCAGGTCTGGCCGATGTCCACGCAGCGCCCGTCGATGTCCGCCGGAACCTTCACCTTCAGCAGCGGGGCGAGGGTGGGGGCGATGTCCACAGTCTCCATCGACTGCGCCATGGCCTTGGTGCCGACGCCGGGCCACCAGACCAGGATCGGCACCTGGCGGTCATAGTCCCAGGGCGAGCCGTGGCCCGCGACCGTGTCGGTGAGGCCCGTCGGCACGCCCTGCGAGGCGCCTTCCTTCCAGGCGACGATGATGTCCCCGCTGCGCTCGCGGTCGAAGCTCTCGTTGAAGCGCTCCGCCAAGGTCAGCTGCTCGACCGGCTTGCCCTTGGGCGGGACGGCGGCGGCGACCTGGTCGGCGGTGTAGACCGCGGCGACTTCTGGCCGCGCGCTCAGCCAGTCCATGGCGGCGCGGGTGATTTCGGGGCGGCGCTGGTCGTCGACGGGGCCAAGGCCCAGCACGATCTGACGGGGGTCAGAGCCGACGATGGGGTCGTATTCCAGACCGACGGTTTTGCGCAGATGGGCGACCAGCTGGCGCAGCACGGCGCCTGAGTCGACCCGGATCGCGGGCGGGCTGAGACGCTCGGCCACATCGACGCTGCCATGGTCGGCGGTCAGCACCACCACATAGGGCGCCCCCGTCGCGTCGAGCTTCGCAAAGAAGGCGCCGAGCGACGCGTCGAGTTCGTTCATCTGCGCGCACATCTGCGCGCCGCCGGGACCAAAGCGGTGGCCGATATAGTCGGTCGCCGACAGGCTGACGGCCAGAAGATCTTGCCCCGCCCCGCGCCCCAGCCGGTGCTGGTCCACGAGGTCCCCGGCAAACTGCAGGGTGAGCCGGTCAAACAGGGGCGAGGCGCGCAGCTCGGCTTCGAAGGCCAAGGACGTCATCCAGCCCTCGCCGGTCGTCACATCCTTGTTGGTGTCCGGCGGGACCTGATCGGTCCAGGTCAGACGGCCGATGGTGAAGGGCCTGGTGCGCGCCGCGCAGGCGGCGGTCTCAGCCGACCAGAGCGCCGGCGGCGTCTTCGTCCAGGCGGCGGCGACCTCTTTGTTGAAGCGCTCCGCCGGGGCGAGGGCGGCCGCATCGGCAGGGCCGGCATAGGACGAGGTGGTGAAACCTGCGCCATCGTCCCACCAGTAGACGCCGCTTGGCCCGTGTCCGGCCATCATGATCGCCGCCCGGTCCTTGCCGGAAACGGAGAAGACCCGCGCATCGCTCTGCGCATGACGCAGCCAGTCCCCCAGCGTATCCACCTTGAGGAGGGCGCTGGTCTTGGCGCTGTCGTCGGACGTGCCGGCCTGGCTGACGCAGTAGAGGTTCGAGCCGGTCTTGCGGTCATACCAGTTGTTGGCGACGACCCCGGTCTTGGCGGGATGATCGCCGGTCAGCAGCGTGGAGTGGCCAGGGCAGGTCTCGGTCGCGCCATGGCTCTGATAGCCGGTGAAGACCAGGCCGCCCGACAGACGCTTCAGCCCGCCGGTAAAGGTCGGGGCGTAGGTGCGGTAGAGATCGAGGCTGAACTGGTCGACGGAAATCACGACCACCAGCTTCGGCTCCGGCGGAGGCGGCGCGGCGACGGCGGCGGAGCTGAGGCCCAGGAGGCCGATCACGATACCCAGCATTGATCTGAGGCGCATGCCCAACTCCCGATTCCTGTCCGCGTGACGACCGGTTTAACCTGTCTATGTGACTGTTTAACGCAAAGCGCGGCGAAGCCAACGCATTCACCGCGCGCTCTTTCCGCGTCGCCTCGCAAGGCGCACGGTTGCCTTCGGCGAATTCCCGGTCAAGCTCACAGGGCGATTCCGAAAGGGCGGCCTTGCTATGTCGACGGATCTTGAGATTGCGCGGGCGGCGACGCTTCTGCCCATCAGGGACATTGCCCAAAGGCTGGGGCTTGAGGACGCGGCGATCATGCCCTTTGGCCGGTACGTGGCCAAGGTCTCGCTGGAGAGCCTCGCCGAGCGACCAGAGCGCAAAGACGCGCGGCTGGTGCTGGTCACGGCGATCAATCCCACGCCGCCGGGAGAGGGCAAGACCACCACGACGGTGGGCCTTGGCGACGCCCTCAATCGCCTTGGCCGCAGCGCGATGATCGCCCTGCGTGAGCCTTCGCTGGGGCCGGTGTTCGGGGTCAAGGGCGGCGCCACCGGCGGCGGGCGGGCGCAGGCCGCGCCGATGGACGCGATCAACCTGCACTTTACCGGGGATTTCCACGCCATCACCTCGGCCCACAACCTCTTGGCCGCCGTCCTCGACAATCATCTCTACTGGGGCAACGCCCTCGACATCGATCCGCGGAGCATCGTCTGGCGGCGGGTGCTGGACGTGAACGACCGGGCGCTGCGCAAGATCGTCGTGGGGCTGGGCGACGACGCCAATGGCGCCCCCCGCGAGACCGGCTTCGACATCACGGTGGCCTCCGAGGTCATGGCGGTGCTCTGCCTCGCCACCGACCTTGCCGATCTTCAGGCCCGCCTCGCCAGGATCATCGTCGCGCGGCGGCGGGACGGGTCGGCGGTGACGGCGAAGGATCTGGAGGTCGACGGCGCCATGGCCGTCCTGCTGCGCGACGCGATCCAGCCCAATCTGGTGCAGAGCCTTGAGGGCACGCCGATCTTCATGCACGGGGGCCCCTTCGCCAATATCGCCCACGGCTGCAATTCGGTCATCGCCACCCGCGCGGCCATGAAGCTCGCCGACTTCACGGTGACCGAGGCGGGCTTCGGCGCCGATCTTGGGGCGGAGAAGTTCTGCGACATCAAGACCCGCGCCGGGGGCCTCGCGCCGGACGCGGCGGTGATCGTGGCGACGCTGCGCGCGCTCAAATATCAGGGCGGGGCGGCGCTGGCGGACGTGTCGAGCCCCAACGCCGACCGGCTGGACGCAGGCCTCGCCAATCTTGGGCGGCACATAGAGAATATCCGCAAGTTCGGCCTGACGCCGGTCGTCGGCATCAACCACTTCAGCGGCGACACGGATGCTGAATTGCAGAGCGTCATCGCCTATTGCCGCGACGCTTTCGGGGTCGAGGCCGTCGTCTGCCGCCACTGGGCCGAGGGCGGGGCGGGGGCGGAGGCGCTGGCCAGAGCCGTGGCCGCGATCTGCGACGCGGCGCCCGCAAAATCGCCCTTCCACCCGCTCTATGACCTCGATCTGCCCCTGGCGGACAAGATCGCGGCGGTGGCGAGGGAGATCTACCGCGCCTCAGGCGTCAGTCTGACATCGAAGGCCAAGCGCGATCTCGCGAGGTTCGAGGCCGCAGGCTTTGGCGGACTGCCGGTCTGCATCGCCAAGACGCCCTATTCGTTTTCCGCGGACCCCGCCTTGCTCGGCGCGCCGACGGGCCATGTTCTGCCGGTGCGCGAGGTGCGGCTGTCGGCAGGGGCGGGCTTTGTGGTGGCCATCTGCGGCGACGTGATGACCATGCCCGGCCTGCCCCGCCGCCCCGCCGCCGCCAGAATCGGGCTGGACGCTGAGGGACGCATCGACGGCCTGTTCTGAGCGGCGAGGGCGGGACCATGCCTTAGCCGTCGCTCATCGTCGCGCCGGGGAAGAAGGGCAGGGTGCGGACCCGCACGCCCGTCAGCTTCGCCCAGGCGTTGGCGACGGCGGGGGCGACGCAGGGCACGCCGGTTTCTCCCACCCCGCCCGGCGCGGCGGTGCTGCTGACGATCTTGACGGACACCAAAGGCATTTCGCTGCGGCGGAGCACGCGGTAATTGCTGAAATTGACGAGGTTCGGAACCCCGTTCTTGAACGTGGCCTGGCCCCAAAGGGTCGCCGACAGGCCGTGCGCGATCCCGCCCTGCACCTGCGCCTCGATGGCGTTCGGATTGACCGCGACGCCGCAGTCGATGGCGCAGAACACCTTGTCGACGCGCAGCTGTCCGGCGCCGTGCTGGGAGACCTGGGCGACCAGGGCGATGAAGCTGCCAAAGCCGGAGAGGAAGGCAAGGCCCCGCGCGCTGCCCTTCGGCGCGGCGGTGGAGGACCAGCCGCTTAGGCTGTCCACGGCGGACAGGACCCCCAGCGCCCGCGCATTCCCCGCCAGCAGCGAGGTGCGCAGCGTCATCGGATCGTGACCGGCGGCGAGCGCCAGCTCGTCAATCGCGCTCTCCACAGCGAGGGTGTTGTAGGACTCCCCCACCGAGCGCCAGTAGCCGAGGGGGATGTCCGTCGGCAGGGGGACGAACTCGATCCGCCGAGATCCGATCGCATAGGGCAGGCCGATCGCGCCCGCCACCGCGCCGGTGTCCTCCGGATTGTTGCCGGGGACGGTGTTGCGCTGAATATTGATGGACGGAGACACGTTCCGATAGATCAGCGCGGCCAGGGCGCCGCTGGAATCCATCCCCGCCTGCACGCGGATCAGGGCGCTGGGGCGATACTTGTCGTTCTGGAAGTCCTGCTTGCGCGACCAGGTCAGTTTGACCGGCCTTCCCACAGCCTTGGCGATCTGCAGGCACTGGCTGATATAGTCCTGCTCGATCTTGCGACCGAGGCCCCCGCCCAGGAAGGTGGTGTGCAGCGTGATGGCGGTGGTCGGCAGCCCGGTGATCTGCTGGGCGGTGGCGATGCACATCTGCTGGCCCTGCGTCGGCGCCCAGATCTCGCAGCTCGTCGCCGTCACGCTGGCCGTGCAGTTCAGCACCTCCATGCAGCCGTGGGCGAGGAAGGGCAGGGAATAGGCGGCGTCGAGCCTGATCGAGGTGTTGGGCAGCACGGTTTCGGGCGGCACGGAACCCGTTGTTTCATAGATGCGCGGCGCAACGCTGGTCGAGGCGGCCAGCGTCTGGGACTGTGCGAGCAGGCTTGCGCTGTCGCGACTGGCCAGATCGGCGGGCAGGGTCCAGGTGATCTTGCTCGCAAGTCCGTTGGCGATGGACATCGCGCTCCAGGTGTCGCCCGCGACGACGCCCACGGCGTTGCCCAGATTCACAAGGGCGATGGCCCCGGACGCGCTTTTCGGCATCGCCGCCACGACGCCGCCCAGGGTCGGGCAGTGCACGACGGAGGCGAACACCATCCCTGGAACCTGCACGTCGATGCCGAACACCGCCGATCCGTCCACCTTTGCGGGAATATCGATGCGAGGCAGCGGCTGGCCGATGGCGTTGGACGTGGCGGCCAGGGGCGGCTGGGCGGGCTGGGGTAGGGTCGCGGCCGTGGCGACCAGCTCGCTGAACAGATAGGTCTTCTGCCCGTTCGTCACCTTGCCGCCGGTGGTCAGCGTCCAGCCGCCGCCGGGCGTCAGCTTGTCCGCGGCGTTGAGCAGAAGCTGGCGCGCCACGGCGGCCGCTTGCCGCAGCGGCAGGTACCACCCGCGCATGCTGGTGCTGCCGCCGGTGACCTGGGCGTGAAAGAGAGGATTGGCGTAGGGGTTGGGTCCTGTCGCGGGGGGCGAGGCGGGCTCGGCGCGCACCTTTGACCAGTCAAGCATCAGCTCCTCGGCCACGAGCTGCGCAAGACCCGACATGATGCCCTGACCCATCTCGCTGGGACCGACCTCCAGGATCACATTGTCAGCGCTGTCGATCTTCAAAAGCGCGCCCAGCGTCGTGGAGGTCAGCGGCGCGGCGGCGGTCGCAAGGCTCATGCCCGTCGCCGTCGTGGTCCCTGAAGGGGTCTGCAGCATCACCGGAACCGTCACGGCCGCGACCGCCGTGCCGGCGAAGGCGCGTCTGGTCATCATCATCGTTTTCGACATCGCGTGTCACTCCCGTGAGAGGTTGCGTTCAAAGGGTCTGAATGGCGGCGTTGATGCGCTGGTAGGCGCCGCAGACGCAGATATTGTCGAGCTCGTCGCCGATGGCTGAGCCGTGATGACCGGCCTTCATCGCGCCGACCGTCTTCACCAGCATGCCCGACTGGCAGTAGCCGCACTGCGGGACCTGACAGGCGATCCAGGCGGCCTGGGCCTTTTGGCCGTCCGGGTCGCTCGACAGGCCCTCGACGGTCATGATCTTGCGCCCCGCAGCGGACCCGACGTCCATGTCGCAGGACTTCTGCGGCTTGCCGTCGATCAGCACGGTGCAGGCGCCGCAGATCTCGATACCGCAGCCGTATTTCGTGCCCGTCAGGCCGCACAGATCCCGCAGCGCCCAGAGCAGCGGCATGCCGGAATCTGGAACCGTGATCGGATAGGTTTTGCCGTTCACATTCAAGGTCAGTTTGCTGGTCATGCCCCGTCTCCCGACTGTATTCGCTCGTCCGCGAACGTTGAGGGCATTCAGCCAAATCTGTATTTACGGTTCGGGAATGCGCGGGGTTAAGCTTGCATTTGGCATGACGAGACGCCCAGGCGCGCAAGGACGATTGCGATTGAAATGACGGCGCAGCGGAATAGGCTGGTCTGAAAGCGCCCGGCAGCGGCGCGGGACTTTGGGCGGAACGCGCACATGAAGATCGAGGACTGCGTGGCGCTGGTGACCGGCGGCAATCGAGGGATCGGGGAGGCCTTTGTCCGCGCCCTGATCGAACGCGGCGCGCGGCGGGTCTATGTCGGCGCAAGGGACGTCGCCAACGCCGCGCACCTTGTCGCTGAGGCGCCGGACAAGGCGACGGCCATCCGCCTCGACGTGACCAACCCCGAACACGTCGCTCAGGCGGCGGCGGACTGCGGCGACGTCAGCCTTTTGATTAACAACGCCGGCGCGTTTTGCATGCAGACGCTTCTGCGCGCGCCGGATCTGTCCGCGGCACGGCAGGAGATGGAGATCAACTATTTCGCGCCGCTGGCCATGTGCCGCGCCTTCGCCCCCATCCTCGCCCGCCATGAGGAGAGCGCCATCGCCAATGTGCTGTCGGCGGGGGGGATTGTGGCGGTGCCCGGCATGGGGGGCTACAGCCCCTCCAAGTTCGCCGCGCGGGCCATGACCACCTGCCTGCGGGCCGAGCTCGCGCCCCAGAACACCCACGTCACCGCCCTGATCGTCGGCTCTGTCGACACCCGCATGGCCAGCCACGTCGAGGGCTTCAAGGAGGTGCCGTCCACCATCGCCAGGGTGGGGCTCAAAGCCATTGAACGCCGCGCTGATGAGGTCGACACCGACTATATGGCCCTCGACGTGCGGGCGAGCCTGGCGCGGGACCCCAAGGCGCAGGAGATGATGCTGCGAAGGTCCCTGACCAGCGAGCGCGTCACCACCGGCCGCTGAAGCCGAAGATCAGGAGAGGTTCACGTGACGGAACAGGAGATCCTCGACTTCGCCCGGCGGTTTGTGGGCGCCATCCAGTCCGGCGACGTCGCCGCCGTGCGCGCCTGCTACGCGCCGGACGCCAGGATCTGGCACAATACCGACCGCATCGAACAGACCGTCGACCAGAATGTGAAGGTTCTGGAGTGGTTCATCCGCAAGCTGCCGGACCGGACCTATCGGGTGCTGCGCCTTGAGGCCCTGAAGGACGGGTTCATGCAGCAGCATGTGCTGGAGGCGACCCTGCCGGACGGAACGGCCTGGTCCATGTCCGCCTGCGTCGTCGTGACCATGGCGAACGGCGTCATCACCCGCCTCGATGAGTATATCGACTCCGCCGAAAGCGGGGCGTTGAGCGGGCTTGGCCGTTAGTCTGCCTTCGGATCATCTTCGGCAAGGAGCGCCCATGGCCGCCAGGATCGACATCTATCTCGCCATCATCGCGGCCTGGAAGGCCAAGGACATAGACGCGGTGCTGTCGCACATGAGCGACAATATCGTCTGGCACTTCGCGGCGGCGGCGGAGCCTCCGCTCCGGGGCAAGGCGTCCGCCCGCAAGTTCCTGACGAGGTTCGGCGCCGACATCGCCGAGGTGCGCTGGCGGGTGTTCCACCATGCCGAGGCCGGGAACCGGCTGTTCGTCGAGGGGGTGGACGAACTGCTGACGCCGCAGGGGACCGTGATCGCGGCGCCCTATGCCGGGGTGCTGGACTTCGACGGCGATCTCATCACCGGCTGGCGGGACTATGTCGATGTCGGCGTGATGGCCGCGCAGCGAAGGGGCGAACCCCTGTCGGCGCAGGTGCTCGAGCTTATGGACAAACCGGCGATTTAGGGCGACTCACGTCGGCTGCGGCGCCGTTTCGAGCTTCCGGCGTTTGGGGGTCAGCGCCCGGATCCAGCGGGGGCGGCTGTAGACCGGGGTGTCGAGGATCAGGCGATGCTCCTCCGGCGCCAGCTCGACGTGCAGCGCGACGAGAAGCTCCCGCAGGGCGGGGGTCACTCCGTCGTCGAACAGCGCGCAATAGGCCTTTGTCCGGCGCGAGCGGCGCGCCACATGGTTCAAGAGCCGCACGACGGCCAGCTTGACCCGCGACAGGGCCACAATGACCTGAAGGCTCGACGGCGCCGATGCTTCCAGCGCCTCCAGCCGCCGCCGGATCTCGCCCGGCGCCGCGCCATTGCGGATCTTCGCGATGGGAACCTGCTTGAACGCCGTCGCAAGGAAAAGGGCGAAGGCCTTGACCTCTTCGCCATAGGCGTCCGCCCCCGCCGCGGGGCCGGCGCCCGTCAGCCTCTCCACGAGGTCAAGCTGGCGTTGCGCGCTGGCTTCGATGTGCGCGGACAGGGCGTCCTGCGCCGCGCGCTCTCGCCGCGCCGAACGATAGGTCGCCCAGCCGAGGGCGCTTATCACCAGCCCCGTCGCCGCCTGACCGACGATGGGCGGCAGGGCCTGCGCGGCCCGAAGACCCGACGCAAGGTCCGCAGAAGTCGGCAGGAGGCGGGAGAAATCTGCAAGACGGATCTGAGTTGCGCTGCTCCGCGCCATAGCCGCCGCGGGCGCCCTGACCGCGGCAGGCAATGCCGGCCGCGGCGCGGCCCCTGCGCTCTGGCTGGCGAGGGTCACGTCCATGCGCTCCGGCGGCCGCCGGATCTGGCGCAGATAGAGGCCGTTGTCGGTCATCCGCCGGGCCCGATTGATCTCGACATCCTCAAAGGTGATGTAGCTCTTGAGAAAGCCCGGTCCGCAGCGCGTCTCCTCGTCGCCCTTCTGATTGCCGCCGAGCACGGTGATCTTGTCGCCGTCGGCAAAGCCGACAAACAGGCCCACATGGCCTTCGGCGGGATTGTCGATGTCGGTGAAGACGCAGATGTCGCCCAGACGCGGCGTCTCCACCGGCGCGCCATAGTGCAGGTAGCTCTGCGACGCGACGGGGTTGGGCGGCAGGGGGCGACCGTCCCGCTGCAGGCACCAGGCCAGCGCCACGGCGCACCAGGGCGCGCAGTTGTCATAGATCGGGTCCGAATAGCCCACATCCTGGAACAGCTTGGTAATCAGGGGGTTGTGCGCCGAGCGCCAGCGGGAATTGAAGCTCTCCCCCGTCGTTCCCTTGGCCGAGATCTCTGCGAGGCGCAGCATGATCTCGTAGTAGCCGTGCTGCGGCAGGGCGTTGAGGATCTGGCGCGCACGCAGCTCATCGGCGCTGTGCAGGCCCTGCGCCCCCACGATGCGGGTGGAGGCGGCGCAGGACGCGGCGACGACCGACATGGCGATGATCGTCCGTCTTCTGATCGTCATCCAAAAGTCCCCGGCGCGCGGTCATCCTCTGATCGCCCGTTAACCATTAGTTGACATGGGGCGCCCGGGGCAAGGCGAATGCGCAGGGGACGGGCGGCTTGAAAACAATCGCCCGCCGGTGTGACATCCGCGAACACGCGCCGGCCCGCCAAGCGACGACGCTGCGCGCTTTCGAGGAGACGAAGGATGACGGATCCGGTTTTTGATCGCCAGTGGGCGCATCTGATCGTCACGCGGGACGGCCCCATCGCGACGGTGACCCTGAACCGGCCTGACGCCCGCAATGCGCTCAGTACCGCCCTGATGCGGGAGCTGACAGAGGTCGCGCGGGCGCTTCGTCTTCGGTCTGACGTCCTCGCCGTCATCCTCACCGGCGGCGGGCGCTATTTCTCCGCAGGGGCGGATCTGTCAGATGTCCGTACACGGACAACATGGCCAAGCCTGTTGGAAGCGCGGGAGCAGATCGCCGTCGGTCCCGACATGTGCCGCGCCTGGGAGGAGATCGAGGCGGTGACCATTGTTGCGATCGAGGGCTACTGCATCGGCGGGGGCTGCGCCCTGGCGGTCGCCTGCGACTTTCGCATCATGGGCGAGGGCGCCTATATGCGCCTGCCCGAAGTCCCGCTGGGCATCAATATGAGCTGGCGGTCGATCCCCCGCATCGCCACCCTGGCGGGGCCGTCCCGCGCCAAGCGGTTCGTGATGTTCGGAGAGCCGGCGGACGCGGCGACCTGTCTCGCCTGGGGCATGGCCGATGAGGCGGCGCCGGCGGGAGAGGCGGTCCAGGTCGCCGAACTCTGGGCGCGCAAGGTCGCCGCCCTGCCGCCCCTGCCGGTGCGGATGACCAAGGAGGCGGTGAACGCGGCGGCGAACGCACACCACTACGCTGCGAGCTTCATGGACCGGGACCAGTATCTGCTGACCGCCCGCACCGAAGATTTCCGCGAAGGCGCCAGGGCCTTCTTCGAAAAACGGCCGGGGGTCTTCAAGGGCGAATAAGCGGCGGCGCGGTGTCGCCCGGCGGGCTAGAGGAACAGGATGGCGATCGGCAGGACCGTCCCTACCGCCAGCAGCGCCCAATGCGTCGTCGACCGGCGCGGCGACGCATAGGCGATATAAAGACCCATGCCGGTCGAGGCGATCAGGCCGAGGGCGACCGCCAGAAAGGTCCATTTGAGCAGGAGTTCACGCAGAGGTTTGGCCTCATGCGCGTCGTCGGAAGCGCCTTTCTGGTCGGCCGCGCGGTCTGCGGGCGCAGGTCCCTTGGGCCTGTCCTTCACAGCGAATCGCTGGTCCTTGTGAACCGCAGCCAGGCGTTCGATGATCGGCGCGGGTTGATAGTCGCCGTGCGCCTCGTGCAGGCTGAACAATTGGAGCGCGCCGGTCGCCGAAAAGAACAGGACCGACGGGGCGATCAGCAAACCGATATAGAGGTGAATGCGGCGCAAAAGCAGGCTGATCTTCACGAGAAATCTCCGGGGCGGCGTGGGTCTGACCGTGGGCGGACATCAGTCTACCCCGTCGGCGCGCAAACGCCAAAGTCGCAGAGGCACTTCGCCTTTACGCCACCGGACTTTTAAGAAATTGATTTTCCTAAAGATTTTGGTGGGTGCAGTAGGATTCGAACCTACGACCCGCTGATTAAGAGTCAGCTGCTCTACCAACTGAGCTATGCACCCCCGGCCGCGGACCAACGCCCGCGACGAGAGGGGGGCGATCTATCCGGCTTTCGCGTCGATGGCAAGCACATTCCCGCCCCCCAGCATGTGGGAAAGCGCGGGCACGCGATTGCTTGGTAACCATCTCTTCACGTGCTGTGAGCCAAAGTGTGAATCACAAATGGGGTGAGACCGCCCGAAATGGGTGGGGCGGCGCGGTTGGCGCAGACCCCGCTGACGCGCAGACCTGGGCGGAAGTGAGAGGCGAGATGGCGGAACATGAGGATGTGGCGACGGTCGTCTTGCCGTCCGTCCTGGATCTGAAAGCGGTGGGGCCGTTGCACCAGGCCCTGCTGTCGGCCCGCGGAACGCCGATCGACATCAACGCCGCCGAAGTGACCCGCCTGGGCGGTCTGGGTCTTCAGCTTCTGCTGTCGGCCCGCGCCACCTGGGCCCATGACGGGCTGCCGTTCTGTGTGAGCGCGCCGTCCGAGGATTTCAACGCTGCGCTCGCCTTGTTCGGTGCGCAGGATCTTACAGCCGCCGACGCCAAGGAGCTGCATTCGTGACCAAGACGATTTTGACCGTGGACGACAGCCGCACCATGCGGGACATGCTGCATCTGGCCTTGAGCGAGGCTGGTTTTCGGGTGGTGCAGGCCGTCGACGGCCTGGACGGTCTGGATGCGCTGGACGCCGCCCAGGCGGACGTGATTATCACCGACATCAATATGCCAAGGATGGACGGTTTCGGCTTCATTGAAGGCGTGCGCGCCAATGAAAAGCATCGCGCCACGCCGATCCTAGTCCTCACCACCGAAAGCGACGTCGCCAAGAAGCAGCGCGCGCGAGAGGCCGGCGCGACCGGCTGGATCGTCAAGCCCTTCAACCCGGAAAAGCTGATCGACGCCATTCGCCGCGTCGCCGCCTGATCTGACCTCATTCCACGTCGCCGAGGACGCCTAAGGCCATGGATCCGCTTGCCGCTATCAAGGTCACCTTCTTCCAGGAGTGCGAAGAACAGCTCGCCGAGCTTGAGGCGGGCCTTCTGGCCATGGAGGGCGGCGACCACGACCCCGAGATCGTCAATGCGGTCTTCCGCGCCGTGCATTCGATCAAGGGCGGCGCCGGCGCCTTCAGTCTGGAAGAGCTTGTTCGCTTCTCCCACGTCTTCGAAACCGCCCTGGACCGCATCCGCAGCGGCGCCATCGAGGCGGATCAGGAGGCGATAAAGCTGCTTCTGCGGTCGGCGGACGTTCTGGCCGATCATGTTCGCGCCGCGCGCGACGGCGGAACGGTGGATGTCGGCCGGTCCCAGGCTATGGCCGAGGCTCTTGCGGCGCTGGCCGACGGCGACGGCGCAGGCGCGGCGGAGGAAGAGGACACCGGCGACGGCTTCGGCGACTTCGAGTTCCAGCCCGTCGCCTTCGACATGGGCGAGACGGTTGCGGAACCTGCGCCCAGCGCCACGACCTTCAAGGTGCGCTTTTATCCGCAGGCGGCGCTCTATCAGAAGGCCAATGAGTCCGGCCTGCTGCTGCGCGAACTGACGCGTCTGGGCGAGGTGTCGGTCGAGCTTGACGCGTCGGGCCTGCCGATGCTGGCCGAGCTGAACCCCGAGGACGCCTATCTTGGCTGGACCGTCTCCGTGACCGGCGAGGCGCTGACCGAAACGGCCGTCCGCGAGGTCTTCGAGTGGGTCGACGGCGACTGTTATCTCGACATTATCAAGGACGGCGCGGACGCGCAGCCGGCGCCCGGGCCGGACGTGTCGGTCGACGCCATGGGCGGCGAGGTGGACGTGCTGGCGCTGATCCGCGCGGCGCAGGAGGCCGAGATCGCGCCCCCGCCCGCGCCTGTGCTGACGGCCTCGGTCCCAGAGCCCGCCAAGCAGAAGGAGCAGGCGCTCGACGCCAAGGCGCAGGCCACGGCCCGCGAGGCGTCGCCCCAGACCATCCGCGTCGATCTGGAGCGGGTCGACCGCCTGATCGACCTTGTGGGCGAGCTTGTCATCAATCAGGCCATGCTGGCCCAGCGCGTCGCCGAGTGCGGCCTGCAGCGGGCGTCTTCGGTGGCGGTGGGTCTTGATGATCTTGAGCACCTGACCCGCGAGATCCAGGACAGCGTGATGGCCATCCGCGCCCAGCCGGTGAAGTCGGTGTTCCAGCGCTTCCCCCGTCTCGTGCGCGAGATCGCCGCCATGACCGGCAAGGAAGTCCGGCTCATCATGGACGGCGAGAACACCGAGGTCGACAAGACTGTCATCGAGCGTCTCAGCGATCCTTTGACCCACATGATCCGCAATGCGATCGATCACGGGCTGGAAAGCCCGGAGGATCGCGTCGCCGCCGGCAAGCCGCGGGAGGGCGTGGTGCGCCTTGCGGCCCTGCACCGGTCTGGCCGGATCGTGATCGAGATCTCGGACGACGGTCGCGGCATCAACCGCGCGCGGGTCAAGCAGATCGCCGTCGACAAGGGGCTGATCGCGCCGGAAGCCAATTTGTCGGACGAGGAGATCGACAATCTGATCTTCATGGCCGGGTTTTCCACCGCGGCCACGGTGTCCGACATTTCCGGCCGGGGCGTGGGCATGGATGTGGTGCGCCGCTCCATCCAGTCCCTGGGCGGACGCATCAATATCAGCTCGCGGCCGGGGCAGGGCTCGACCTTCACCCTCAGCCTGCCGCTGACCCTCGCCGTCCTCGACGGCATGGTGGTCACCGTCGCCGGCCAGACCCTGGTCGCCCCGCTCACCGCCATTATCGAGAGCCTGCAGCCCAAGGCCGCGGACGTAAAGAGCCTTGGACCCAACGCCCACGTGATCGCGATCCGCGACTCCCACGTGCCCCTCATCGATATCGGCCGGTCGCTCGGCTATCGCACCGTCACGCCGCCGCCGACGGAGGGCGTGGCGCTTTTGGTGGAAGGCGAGGGCGGGGCCCGCGCGGCGCTGATGGTCGACGCGATCCAGGGCCAGCGCCAGGTGGTCATCAAGAGCCTTGAAGCCAACTATCGTCCTGTGCCCGGCATCGCCGCCGCGACCATACTGGGCGACGGACGGGTGGCGCTGATCCTCGATATCGACGCGGTGATGGTGCCAAAGCCCCTCAGCGCCGGCGTCGCCGCGTCGACGACCCCCTCCGGGACTGACGCGGCGCGTCCGGCCCCGACTTCCGATCTTCCTCTAGCGATGGCGGGATGACTGTCATGACCGAATCCAATCTTCCTCAGGCCGGCGAACGGATGGAGCTGATCTCGTTCCGGATCGGCGATCAGGAATTCTGCGTCAACATCATGTCGGTCCGCGAGATCCGCGGCTGGACGCCGGCGACGCCGCTTCCGCAGTCTCCGGGCTTTGTCAAAGGCGTCATCAATCTGCGCGGCGCGGTGCTGCCCATCGTGGACCTCGCCGCCAGGATGGGTCTGGCCATGACCGAGACGTCGGAGCGCCACGTCATCATCGTCACCCGCATCGGCGACCAGCAGGTCGGCCTTCTGGTCGACGCGGTCTGCGACATCATCACCATCGGCAGCGACGCGGTGCAGCAGACGCCGGATGTGGCCTGTGAGACGGTCAAGACCTTCGTCAAGGGCCTGCTCGCCCTCGAAGGCCGCATGATTAGCCTGATCTCGCTGGAATATGTGCTGCCCGAGCTGCGGGTCGAAGCGACGGGCGCGGAGCTGGCGGCGTAAATGGCGCGAGCGACGTCCGACGTGCAGACCCAAAGCGGCGGCGCAAGGCTCGTCGACGGCGAGTTTGCGTTCACCGCGGATGATTTTCGCCGCATCGCCTCGATGATCCACGCGGACGCCGGCATTCACCTGCAGGAAAGCAAGGCGACGCTGGTCTATTCGCGTCTGGCCAAGCGGTTGCGGGCGCTGGGGCTGGAAAACTTCCGCGACTATTGCGCCCTGATCCAGGACGCCGAGGGGGTCGATGAACGCCAGAAGATGCTGGCGGCGCTGACCACCAATGTGACGCGCTTCTTCCGCGAGCCGCACCACTTCGAGCACCTGTCGACGCACGTCCTGCCGCCCCTGATCGATCTGGCCAAGCGCGGCGGGCGGGTCCGGCTGTGGTCGGCCGCCTGCTCCAGCGGACAGGAGCCGTACTCGATGGCCATGTCCCTGCTCAGCCTGATGCCGAACGCCGGGGACTATGACATCCGCATCCTGGCCACGGACATTGATCCAAACGTGATCGCCGTCGGCCGGTCGGGGGAATATGCCGAGGATCTGACCGCCGGCATTCCGCGCGATCAGCTTGGCCGCTGGTTCGAGCAGGCCAAGACCGCGCGGGGCGAGAAGGCCTGGCGCGCCAGCGCGGCGCTGCAGCAGCTGGTCACCTTCCGCGAGCTCAATCTCATCGGCGCCTGGCCGATGAAGGGCAAGTTCGACGCGATATTCTGCCGCAACGTGGTGATCTACTTTGAAGAGGCGACGCAGTCGAAGATCTGGGCGCGGTTCACCCCGCTGATGAACCCGAATGCGCGACTTTATATCGGCCACTCTGAACGGGTCACCGGGCCTGCGGTCTCGCAACTGGTCGGCGACGGCCTGACGACCTACAAGCTGGCGGGAGGCGCATAAGCATGGCGAAAGTTCGTGTACTGATCGTGGACGACAGCGCCACCATGCGCAGCCTGATCGCGACGGCCCTGCGCAAGGATCCGGACATCGAAGTGGTCGGGCAGGCGGGCGATCCCCTGGAAGCGCGCGAGGCGATCAAGGTTCTCAATCCCGACGTCATCACCCTCGATGTCGAGATGCCGAACATGAACGGCCTCGATTTTCTTGAAAAGATCATGCGCCTGCGCCCGACGCCGGTCATCATGATCTCGACCCTGACCCAGGCGGGCGCCGACGCCACCCTGACCGCGCTGGAGTTCGGGGCGGTGGACTGTGTCGGCAAGCCGGCCGGGGGCGTGGGCGACGCCATCTCGGCCTTTTCGGGGCTGCCGGAGCGGGTCAAGGCGGCGGCGGGAGCGCGGCCGCGGCCTCTCGCGTCCACGACCGGGCGAAGCGCGCCGCAAAAGACGGCCCCGGCGCCGACAGAGGCGGGGTTCCGCGCCAACGGCCGTCTGGTCGCCATCGGCGCGTCGACCGGCGGCGTCGAAGCCCTTTTGGCCGTCATCTCGCGCTTTCCGGCCAATTGTCCGCCGACGGTCATTACGCAGCACATGCCCGGGACCTTCACGCGCAGCTTTGCAGAGCGCCTGAACCGGTCGACCGCCGCGACGGTCGAGGAGGCCTATGACGGCGCGGTTCTGGACACCGGGCGCATCTATCTGGCGCCGGGCGGCGCGACGCATCTTGAAATCGTCGGCGGCAGCGCCCTGCGCTGCCGGCTGATCGAAGCTGATCCGGTCAATGGTCACAGACCCTCCGTAGACGTCCTGTTTCATTCGGTCGCCAGAGTGGTCGGGGCCAAGGCCGTGGGGGCGATCCTGACAGGCATGGGCCGCGATGGCGCCAAGGGGCTCCTGGCCATGCGGCAGGCCGGCGCGACGACCATCGCCCAGGATGAGGCCTCCTGCGTCGTTTACGGAATGCCTAAGGTGGCCATGGAGATCGGCGCCGCCCAGAAGCAACTCAGTCTGGAGCGGATCGGCGCTGCGATCCTGTCCAGCTGCAATCATGTCTCTGTGGAGAGCTGAACCATGCCCTTGGCATCTTCAATGACGGTCCTTGTCGTGGACGACCAGATGACCATCCGCTCCCTCGTGCGGTCCGGGTTGCAGCAGCTCGGCGTCAATCACGTTGATGAGGCCGCCGACGGCGAGCAGGGCCTTCGCCAACTGGTCGCGCGCCCTGCGCACCTCGTCATCACCGACTTCAACATGCCAAAGCTCGACGGTCTTGGGCTGCTTCGGGCCATCCGCGCCCACCCGCCCATTTCCAAGACCGCCGTCATCATGCTGACCGGTCGCGCGGACAAGGAGCTTGTGCAGCGCGCGGTCCAGTTCGGCGTCAACAACTATCTCGTGAAACCCTTCACCGTGGCGACGCTGAAGGAGAAGATCGAGGCGGTTGTCGGCGCGCTGACCTAAGGCGAGGACGCGCGGTTGAAACTCGCCTCACCGACATCTGGAACAGAGCACAGGACCCTGATCGTTCAGGGCGAGTTCGTCGTAACCGACGATCCGAACGCCGTGCTCCAGACCCTTCTGGGCAGCTGCGTCGCCGCATGCATGCGCGACCCTGTGTCGGGCGTCGGCGGGATGAATCACTTCCTGCTGCCAGGAGAGGACGGCCGGTCCGAGCAGATGCGCGCCGGCGTCCATGCGATGGAGCTGCTGGTCAACGGTCTTCTGGCCAGGGGCGCCCGGCGTGAGCGGCTGGAGGCGAAGATCTTCGGCGGGGCGAGGATGGTCTCTGGACTGACGGATGTGGGGCGCCAGAACGCTCTGTTCGCGGAGCGGTTCCTGCAGCGCGAAGGCATTCCCATCGTCAGTTCCAGTCTGGGCGGCGAGCAGGCCCGCCGGATTCTCTTCTGGCCGGTGTCCGGTCGCGTGCGCCACCTCTTCGTCGAAAAGCAGGGCGCGTCGGTCTTCGAGGCCGAGCAGCGCCGTCCCGCCCCCGCGCCCACCGCGTCCGCCCACGTCGGCGACCTGGAGTTGTTTTGACATGACCGGCCAAGTTCAGGCGAACAGAACCGATACGACCGTCGACGATCGCGTCGCGGACGATGTGCCGAGGCTGGCCGAAATCATGGGGTCCATCGCCCTCGAAGTCGCCGAGCTGGCGAGGGCTGCGGACAGTCTGCAGGACCTGGTCGGGTCGCTGCTCTGCGATCCGCTGGCCATGCCCGACGCCAGCGCCCTCGTGCGCGGACAGGCGCTGGACGCGGTCGTGCAGCGCCTGCAGGCCCTTGAGACCTTCCTGATCGCCCTCACGCCATCGCTTGATCCTGAATGGCGGGTGGATCCCACCAGCGCTGCGGATCTCTTGCTCTTGGCGAGCCTGGCCCAGAGGCTGTCCGGCGCAGCGGCGGGCGCGGCGGAAGACGCCGGCGCGATTGACGGCGACTGCGACTATTTCTGACCATAAGCAGGTATTCGCTGGCGTCACCGTCAGGAATTCACTCTCATACAGGTCCGAATTCAGCAGTTTTTCGACCTTAGAGTTGTGGTCGAAAAATATAACAACCGAGATTTGTGGCAAGTGATTACCTCGACATCGCTTTCATTTTTTCAACTATTAACCATTCGGAAGGGTATTTACGCCGACAACTGAGGCAATTGGCCCATTATGAGCAGTTATTTGAGGTCCGCCATGACTGACGAATTCAATCAGCGCCTTGACTTCATGGGACTGGATACTGCGGCGCGGGCACACTTACGCAAGCAGAGACCGTTGATCGAGCGGATCATGCGACCGGCGCTCAGCGCCTTCTATGATCGCATCCGTCGGACCCCGGCTGCCAAAAAGTACTTCCGTGACGACAGCCACATGAACAAGGCGCTCGAAGCCCAGGTGCGGCACTGGGGCGTGCTGGTGTCCGGCGACATGGACGAGCGCTATCTTGAGGCGGCCAAGCGTGTCGGTCAGATGCATTCGCGGATCGGCCTTGCGCCGACCATGTATATCGGCGGTTACACGGTCATTATCGAACAGCTCATCCGGTCGGCGATTGACGAGGCCTGGCCGAAGGGATTTGCCGGTCTGAAGATCGGCAATGCCGGCCCTGAAGAGCTCAAGGCGACCCTGGCCTGCGTGTTCAAGGCGGCCATGATCGACATGGACATCGTCCTGTCCGAATATCTCGACGCCGCCCGGGCCGAGCAGGAACGGCTCGAGGCCATTGCGCACGATCAGGCCAAGGTCACCGATGATGTCGTGAGCGCGCTTGGCGACGCCTTGGCGAGATTGAAGGCGGGGGAATTGACGTACCGCCTGCGGCAGCCGTTCGCCGAGGCCTATGAGCCGATCCGGCAGGATCTGAACGCGGTGATGGAGCAGCTTCAGTCCATCATGTCGCGCGTCGCGGTCAGCACTGAGGGCGTGCGCTCCGGCGCGGAGGAGATCGGCGCCGCGGCGGACGACCTCTCCCGCCGGACCGAGCAGCAGGCCGCGAGCCTGGAAGAAACCGCCGCGGCGCTGGACGAGATCACCGCAACGGTGCGCCGCACGGCCGAGGGCGCCAAGCAGGCCTCGAAGGCGGTGCGGACGGCCAAGACCGACGCTGAACATTCGGGCATGGTGGTGCAGGACGCGGTGTCGGCCATGGCGCGGATTGAAACCTCCGCCCGCCAGATCAGCCAGATCATCGGGGTTATTGACGAAATCGCGTTCCAGACCAATCTTCTGGCGTTGAACGCCGGGGTCGAGGCTGCGCGGGCCGGGGATGCGGGCCGGGGCTTCGCCGTGGTCGCTTCGGAGGTTCGGGCGCTGGCGCAACGGTCCGCCGACGCCGCCAAGGAGATCAAGTCGCTGATCTCGGCGTCCAGCCAGGAAGTCGAGACCGGCGTGAAGCTGGTCGGCGACACCGGCCAGGCGCTGTCGGGGATTGTGGGCAAGGTGCTGGAGATTGCAGAGCTTGTGGACGAGATCGCCGCTTCGGCGCAGGAGCAGGCTGGCGGTCTGCATCAGGTCAACGCCGCCGTGAACCAGATGGATACGGTCACCCAGCAGAACGCGGCCATGGTCGAGCAGTCGACCGCCGCCAGTCACGGGCTCGCCACCGAAACCCTCGAGCTGACCCGGCTTTTGTCCCAGTTCGACATCGGCGCCGTGGCGACCCCCGCTGCGGCGCGCAAGCCCGCGCGAGCGGTCCCCGCCAAGGCGGTCAGGCCCCAGGTCCGTGGAGGGGCGAGCGCTGCGGCGGCCCGCGCCCCCGCGGCGGAGGCCGAGACCGACGGCGACTGGCAGGAGTTCTAAGGGTTGGCCAGGCGCGATCTTTCCGGCGCGATCGATTTTGCGCATCTCGACGCCTATACGGGCGCAGATCCCGACCTGACCGAGGAGGTGCTTGGCATCTTCGTCGAGCAGTCTTCCCTGTGGATGCGCCTGCTTGCCCCCAATGCGCCGGCGACGAGCTGGCGGGACGCGGCCCACACCATGAAGGGCGCAGCCTTAGGCATCGGCGCGCAGGATCTGGCGCGGGCGTGCGGCGAGGCGGAGGTGCAGGCGCAGGCGAGCCCCGCCGCGCGGGCGGCCCTGCTCGACCCCATCCAGACGTCTCTTGACGCGGTTCTCTCCGACATCGCCGCCTGGCGGCACGAGCTGGCGCTGCGCAGCCTCAAAGGTTAGGGCTCACGGCCTACCAGGCGGGGACCAGGATCTCCCGGGCGCGCTGGCAGTCCCTGGCGATCTGCGCGGTCATGGCGGCCAGATCGGCGAACTTCTCATCCCCCCGCAGGAAGGCGATCAGCTCTACATCCAGGGTCTGGCCGTAGAGATCCTCGTCAAAGTCGAAGAGGTTGACCTCAAGCCGGCTGTCCGAGCCGTTCACCGTCGGGCGGCGGCCGATATAGGCGACGGACGGGATCTCGCGACCATCCGGCAGCCGCGTGCGGGCGGCGTAGATGCCCTCCGCCGGACGCACAAAGTCGCCAAACGCGATATTGGCGGTCGGAAAGCCGATGGTGCGGCCGATCTTCTCCCCATGCACCACGACGCCCTCTATGGCGAAGGGTCGGCCCAGAAGCCGCGCCGCATCCTCCGGCCGTCCGCTTTCGATGGCCTTGCGCACCTCGGTGGACGAGCATTTGCCCCCGCCGACGCCGTCCACCTTCGGGGCGATGGACACCGCAAAGCCCAGCTCCGCCCCCAGCGCCGCCAGCCGCTCGGGCGATCCTGAACGCCCCTTGCCGAAGGTGATGTCAAAGCCCGCGCTGACGTGAGCGGGTTTGAGACCCTTCGCCAGCACCTGCTCGGCGAAGTCGCGGTCGGTGAGCGCCGCCATCGCCGCATCGAAGGGAAGGCGATAGAGGATATCGACCCCAAGGGCGCCGAGGGCGCGGGCCTGCTGGTCCTGCGTCATCAGGCGAAACGGCGGCGCGTCCGGCTGGAACCACCGTCGCGGGTGCGGCTCAAAGGTGATGACGCCCAGCGGCAGCCTGTGCGCCCGCGCCGCCCGCGCCGCTTCTGCGATCACCTGCCGGTGGCCAAGATGCACGCCGTCGAAATTGCCGAGCGCAACCGCCGCCCCGGTGTCGTTCGGATCGAGATCGCGCCAGTGCTCAACGACCCTCAGCCCGCGAGAGTGACCGCTCATCGTCCCTCGCTCACGACGTCGCCGGTCGATGGGGCCGCAGGCCTGCGGGGCGCCATCACCGTCGCCTCACCCTCGACCACGGTCTTGCCGTTGACGGTGCAGACCGTGGACAGGCCGACCCGCGCCTTGACGGGATCAAGGGTGGCGACCGTCACATGCACCTCCAGCGGATCGCCGATCTTCACCGGGCGGCGAAAGTTGAGGCTCTGCGACAGGTAGATGGTCCCGGGCCCCGGCAATTCTCCGGCGATCAGGGCCGAGATATAGGCGCCCGACAGCATCCCGTGGGCGATCCGACCCTTGAAGGGGGTGGTCGCAGCAAAGGCTTCGTCGAGGTGGACCGGGTTGTGATCCCCCGACAGGTCGGCAAAGGCGCGGATATCGGCGTCGGTGACCACGTGGGCGCGGCTGACCGTCTGGCCAAGGGTCAGATCTTCGAAATAGCAGCCCGACGTCATGCGGCGCGCCTTTGCGAACGAAAAACGGTGTGAAACGCCGACATGGCCCCTCACCAAACCAGATGCGGCATGGCGTAGGCCGCCGCAAGCCCGGCGCGGTCAAGAAGCGCACCGATCCGCACCGGATCCAGCGCCCCGTCGGCGGCGAAGCTGTCCTTGGCGTGGATGCCGGCGGCGATGAACAGACAGTCCAGGCCCTGGCCATGGGCGCCGGCGACATCCGTAATCAGCCCGTCGCCGATGGCGAGGATGCGGCTTCTGGGAATGGGACGCCCCGCCAGCCGGTCTATCTTAGCATAGGCCATCTCATAGATCGGCGTGTAGGGCTTGCCGGCCATGATGACCTGCCCGCCGAGGGTCTCGTAGAGATCAGCCAGCGCGCCGGCGCAGTAGATCAGCTTTTCCCCCCGCTGCACCACCCGGTCAGGATTGGCGCAGACCAGCGGCAGACCCCGCGCGGCGGCGATGGTCAGCGCGGCGCGATAGTCTTCCGGCGTTTCGGTCTCGTCGTCGGCCAGGCCGGTGACGGATACGAAGGCGGCGGCGTGGGGATCCACGAAGTCAAGCTCGATGCCTTCATAGAGCGGCAGGTCCCGCTCGGCGCCGACGATCCAGACCGGGCCAGGCGATCTGCGCTTCAGCTCTGCGCGGGTCGCATCGCCGGAGGTGACAAAGCCCGAATAGACCGCGTCGGCGACCTGAAGCCTTCGCAGCTGATGCTTGACGTCCTCGGCCGGTCGGGGGGCGTTGGACAGGAGCACGGCGGGCCCGCCGGTCTGCGCGCGAAAGCGCACAAGGGCGTCCAGCGCGGCGGGGAAGCTCTCCTGACCATTGTGGATCACGCCCCAGACGTCGCAGAGGATGGCGTCATAACGATCCGCGATGGCGGACAGGCCAAGAGGCGTAGAAGGGGCGGTCATAGGGCTGGGGTAGAGCATTTCCAAAGGACTGGAAACCGGTTTTCCCGCGAAAATGGTCGAGGTTCAGGGGGCGGGCGACAGGATCAGCGCGAGACGCGCCGCCAGTTGGGCTTGCGGATCACCGGACCTGCGACGGGGGCGGCGTCCGGCGTTGCGGCGGTCGGGGGCGCGTCCGCCAGCACCGAATCGCGGATCGCGCGCGGCTCGCCGAACAGCCGACCCTGGCCGAAGCCCACCTCCAGATCCAGGATGTCGACCACCTGGCGCTCATGCTCGATCTTCTCGGCCACCAGCTCGATCCCGTGACGGCGGGTGAGGGCGGCGTAGTCGGCGTGATGCAGGTCCTTCAGCGCCGGAACCATCGCGCGGGCGTGGTCGTCGAGCAGCTGATTGAGCAGCACCTCGGCGGTCACCTTGACGAACTTCACCTGCGACCTGGCCAGGTCGGCGAAGTCGAAGTCGAGGGCCGTGACCTTGTCGATGGAGAAGCGAAAGCCAAGCTCGGCCAGCCGCGCCATGTTGCGGGTCTCCACCGCGCCGCGCATCTCAAAGCCTTCCTGGCCCAGCTCGAAGATCAGGGAGCCGGCGAGGTCCTTGTGTTGGGTCAGGAATTCGAGGAACTGGGGAAAGAAGGTCTCGTCCCCCAGGCTCGCCAGCGAGACATTGCAGAAGATGCCGATCTTGCGTTCGGCCTTCGACAGGCGGCGCACGATCTGCACGCAGCGCAGCAGCAGCATGTTGTCGATGGACGAGATCATCCCGCCGGTTTCGGCGGCGGTCAGGTACTCGGCGGGCATCATCACCCGCCCGCTCTCGTCCCGCAGGCGCGAGTAGCTCTCATAGTACATGGTCCGCCGCTGGGGCAGGCTGACGACCGGCTGGAGATAGAGGTCGACCCGGTTCTCCGACAGCGCCTCGCGCACCGTGTGCATCAGCAGCGTCGCCTGGTGATCGCGGGGGGCATAGGTCGGCGCGTAGGCGCTGGCGGCGCTTTGCGACACGCGCAGCTGGGCGGCGGCCAGTTCCTCGTCCAGCGTGTCGCCAAGCTTGGTGACCAGGCTTTCGAGCAGGCGCACCTCGTGGGTCAGGGCCTGGGCCTTGGCCTCGGTCTCCCGGTGCAGGCTGTCCGACAGGATCTCGATCGCGGCCTGGGTTTCCTCAAGCTGGTCGGTGAGGAGACCGTGGGCGTCGCGCAGAGAGGCCAGCTCCTTGCGCAGGTCGCCCATGGACGATCCCCGGGCGATCATGTTGTGGACGCTGAAGCAAAGGCCCAGCGCGCCGACCAGCACCGCCGCGCCCGCGCCCCAGCCCGCTTCCGCCCGCCAGAACAGGGCGGCGAGGGCGAGGGCGAAGAACAGATACCCCCCCGACAACAGGACCGTCATGACTTTCCGCATGGGCTCGCGCACCAATGGTTTTCTCGCCGCAAAATCGAATCAGTTGGTCAAGTATGAGCCGGATCGGCGAGGATGGCGATGCGGATCGCAAGCCCGCCGCAAAGGATGTCCTGCACGCGGGGATCGCGTCACGACCAAAGAAAAAGGGGCTGCGGCGAACCGCAGCCCCTTCTCGGGTCCGCCAAAAGGCTGAGCCCTTAGAACTTGCCCTGCAGGCGGACGTACCAGAAGCCGCCGTTGAAGCCGAAGGGGCCGCCGTTTCGCGGATAGATCTGGCCGTCGGCCAGGCTGCCCGTGACCGGGTAGACCGCGTTGGACGAGGACTGCGCGATCTTGTCCGGATAGGTGTTGAAGATGTTCGTGGCGCCCAGGGTGATCGTATAGCGATCCGCCAGGGCGTAGCTCACATCGATATCCGTCGTGGTCTTGGCCCCGAAATGCTGGCCAGGATAGTCGTTCTCGTCCCGCCAGGCGCCATAGTAGTTTTCCCGCGCATTGACGGTCCAGGGGCCCCGCGACCAGTTGGCCGAGGCGACAATCCGGTGATTGGGCGCAAGGTGCTTGATGTCGATCACCTGATCGTCGGTGATGACCGCCGGGTCCCGCTTGGTCACTTCGCTGGTGTTATAGTTGTAGGCGAAGGTCAGGTTGACCCGGCCGCCGACCACGTCGTCCAGCCGGTGGGTGGCCACGATGTCGAGGCCGCGGGTCTCGGTGTCAAAGGCGTTGGTGAAGAAAGTCACCGCGCCGCCGACGCCGACCGCCGCCAGGGCCGGCTGCGCCGCCACATCCGCCGCCGTCACGTTGTGCGTGGTGGAGATGCCCAGACGCGAGGTCACGTCGATATTATAGGCGTCCACCGTAATCAGCGTGTTCGGCATCGGCTTGGCGACGAAACCAAAGCCGAAGTTGGTCGACTCTTCCGGCTTCAGCGTGGTTGCGCCGTAGTATTTTGAAATCGGGCTGCCGACCGGATAGGTGCCGACCTGCACCTGATTGCCCGCGACGAAGGTGGTGGTCAGGATCTCGTCATTGGACTGGCCGGGCGAGGGGGCGTGATAGCCCGTGCCGACCGTGCCGCGGATCGAGAAGCCTTCAAACACCTTGTAGAGAGCGTTCAGCTTGCCCACCGTCGTGCCGCCGAAGGTGCTGTAGTTCTCATAGCGCCCGGCGAGACCGACGCTGAGCTTGTCGGTGATGTCGGTTTCAGCGTCGACATAGACGCCCCAGTTCGACTGATCCCAGGATCCTGCCGCCTGCGGGCTGGTGCCGCCATAGCCGCTCGCCCCCGGAGACAGGGCGCTGGTCGTCCCGGCCGCGGTGTAGACGCCCGGAGAGACGAGGGAATAGAGGTTCTGCGCGACGGCGTAGGGGCCCGCGCCGTAAGACTGCGGATCGCCCGACGTCTGTTCGTACTGCTCCTTGCGGTATTCCGCGCCGCCGGAGATGACCACGGGGCCGAAGAGGCCGCTCACATTGACCGGATAGCTGAGGTCGATGTTGAAGTCGGTTTCCTTCTGGGTCAGCTTGCCGAACTTGAAGCTCGTCTGCGACTTTTCGCCATAGGACGGGCTGATCGAGTTGTACATCGACAGGTCCAGGGAGTTCTCGCTGATCGACCCGGACACGTCATAGGTCAGGCCGGACTTGAACTTGCCCTTGTAGCCTGCGGTGACATAGGCCTCCTGGGTTTCGCCCACAAAGCGCGGCGTAAAGCCCGCCGGATAGAGGCTGGTGAACAGGAAGGTGTTGGAGTCCTTCACGAAACCGCCCGTCGGGCAGGTGGCGTTTCCGGTGGGGCAGGGCGTCAGATAGAAGGTGTTCTTGAACGCGCCATTGGCGCCCAGGGTGTGCGTCACGCCACTGGCGTCGACGGCCGAGCCCGTGATCGGCGAGCGGTAGTTGAAGCTCTCGTTGGCCTTGATGTCCGCAAAATTGGCGAACAGGTAGAGCTTGCTGTCGGGCGTGAGGTCATAGCCCGCATTCAGCAGCAGCTTGTAGCCGCGGCTGGGGGAGTTGCCCCAGATCTGCACCGGGTCTGGATAGTTGGGCAGCTTGCCGGCCAGCGTCGGATTGGCGGCCGCGAACTGCAGCGCCACCGGGCGCTGGGTGCCGCGGCTGGTCTGCTCATCATCGTTGTATTCGCCGCTGAGATTGACAAAGCCCTTTTCGCCGAGCGGGAGGCCAAGGTTGGCCGCGATCTGCTTGCTGGCGCCGTCGCTGTTGTCGAAATACTGGCCATAGCGGGCCACGACCTCAACGCCCGAGGCGTTCTCGCGCAGGCCGTAGTTCAGCACGCCGGCGATGGCGTCCGAGCCGTACTGGGCGGTCGCGCCGTCGCGCAGGACCTGCAGGTTCTTGATGGCGATGGTCGGGATGGCCGAGATGTCGGCGCCCTGCGAGCCGAAGGACAGGGCGGTGTCGCCGCCGCCATAGACCTGCACCAGGGCCGAGCGGTTGTAGCGCTTGCCGTTCAGCATCACGAGGACTTCATCGCCCGGCAGGCCGCGCAGCGACGGGGCGCGCACGAAGGTCGAGGCGTCCGAGATCGAATTCTGGCCGACATAGAACGACGGAACGATGTTCTTCAGGGAATCGAGCAGGTTCGCGGCGGGCTGGGACTTCAGTTCCGCCGACCCGATGACGTCGACGGGAGATGCTGAATTTTCAAGCGTCCGGTCGGTCCGGCGGGTTCCGAGGACCACCACTTCCTGAACCGTATTGGCCGCGGGCGGATCCCCACTCGCCGATTCGGCGAAGACCGGGCCGGCCGTCAGGGCCGCCGCAAGGCCAGCGCTCGAAAGCAGTAAAGCTTTGATTGTATTCATTAAGTTCCCCCAAGGGTCAAAGGTGCCAAGTCGAAATCAACAGCGCCGCGCACAGCCCACAGGCGCAAATCGCGACAAAGACCATCTGTCGGAAAATCATGCACGACAAGACACATTTTTAACCAAATTGTCGCGGGAGGGTCATATTTGCAATTTGGCCACAGGCGCTCTGCGGCGCGGCGCCGGGCTTGACCTAGATTCCGGCGCCGAGATCCAGCGTGCGCAGGGCGGCTTCGTGCGCCTCGGCCTCTTGCTTCAGCCAGCCGACAAAGGCCTTCACCTGGGGCAGGCGGCCCTTGGGCTTGGGGTGGACGACGTAGTAGGCGAAGTCCACGGCCGTCGCGATATCCAGCGGCGCGATCAGGCGGCCCGCGTCGAGATCGGCCTGGGCCAGCGCCCGCTTGGCCAGGGCCACGCCCCGGCCGTTCATCGCCGCCTCGATGACAAGGCTCGACTGGTTGAAGCGGGGCCCGCGCCCCCCGTCGATCTGGCGCACGCCGCGGGCGGTGAGCCACATGGTCCAGTCGGGACAGCTCTCGTCCGCATCGGGGCTGCCGTCGTGCAGAAGCGTATGGGCGCTGAGGTCCTCCAGCGTCGCCAGCGGCCGGGTCTCCAGAAGGGCGGGGGAGGCGACGGGGATCACCGTCTCGGACATCAGGCGCGTGACCTCGAGCCCGCCATAGCGTCCGGATCCATAGCGAATGGCGATGTCGACCTCGCCGGTGTTGAAATCGACAAGCTCCATCCCCGCCGAGAGCCAGACGTCCACCTCCGGGTGGGCGGCCTCGAATCGCCCGAGCCTTGGCACCAGCCACTTGGCGGCGAAGGAGGGGGCGGCGGAGACGGTCACGCGGCGCCCGTCCACGCTGGCGGTCAATAATTCTGCGGCGTCCTGCAGTCGGTCGAAGGCCTCGCGCAGGGCGGGCAGGGCCGTCTGGGCGGCGTCGGTCAGCAGCAGGCCCTTGGCCGTGCGTTTGAACAGCGCCGCGCCAACATAGTCCTCAAGGTTCTGAATTTGCTGACTTACTGCGCCGGGGGTGACGGACAGCTCCTCCGCCGCGCGGGTGAAATTCATGTGGCGGGCGGCGGTTTCGAACGCGCGCAGGGCGTTCAGCGGGGGCAATCTGCGGCGGTCCATCAGTTTTCCTAAAGGCTGCCCGAGAAGTCGTGTGGTTGCGCACGAGGGTTCGGACCTCGAAATAGCAGATGTCTCGCTGCGGCCAAGGCCCAACTCGCAGCGGGCGGAAAGGGAGCGGTCGCCGCGGTTCGCGTCACGTCCGCTCCCGCTTTCCGCCGGGGCGCAGTTTTGCTGAAAGAGCGACCGGTCTTGAGCCTGCGCCGCCGACCAAAATCTGATCGCGGCCTGGTCGTCCTTGAGGGCGGCGGGACCAAGGCCCTGCGGGTCGGCCGCATCTGGCTGGTGGGCGCAGGTCCCGGGGATCCGGATCTGTTGACCCTCAAGGCCGCGCGCCGGCTTGCCGCGGCGGACGTGGTGGTGCACGACCGGCTGGTGGGGGCGGGCGTCCTCGACCTGATCCGCCCTGAGGCGCGACGGCTCTATGTGGGCAAGCGCCGCTCGCACCACAGCGTGCCGCAGGACGAGGTGAACCGCCTGTTGGTGGCCCTCGCCCAGCAGGGGCTGGACGTAGTGCGCCTGAAGGGGGGCGATCCCTTCCTGTTCGGTCGGGGCGGCGAGGAGATGCTGGCCGCGCGCGAGGCCGGGGTGCCCTGCGAGGTGGTTCCGGGGATCAGCGCCGCCATGGCCGCCGCAGCGTCGGTCGGCGCGCCCCTGACCCATCGGGGCCTTGCCCAGGCCGTCACCTTCATCACCGGCCATCCGGCCAAGGACGGATCCCTCGACCTCGACTGGCGCGCGCTGGCGAGGCCCAATCAGACGGTGGCGATCTATATGGGCCTGTCGAGCGCCGCACAGATGTCCGCAGCCCTGATCGGCGCAGGGCGCGCGCCGGCGACCCCGGTTGTGATCGTGGAGAATACGAGCCGGGCGGGTGAGCGGCGCGCCCTCTCGACCCTTGGCGGCTTGCCCGTCGCTGCGCAGGCATTTTCAGGCCCCGTGATCCTGCTGATCGGCGAGACGGCGGGGCTGGCCCTGCCGCAGGCGGTGCAGGACCTCGTATCCGTACAAGACACCGGGAAGCTTGAGGCGGGACAATGAGCACAACCCTTCAGGCCCTGACCGCCAATGATCTTCGCACCGGCGAGGTGGTGTTCCGCGCCGCCGAGGGCTGGACCGGACGCTTCGCCGAGGCGCAGCTGTTCAGCGATCCCCTTGATGCGCGGGCCGAGCTGGATCTGGCCGCCCTCGAGACTGTGCGCCTTGCCGATCCCTATCTGATCGACGTCGTGGTGACGGACGGATTTGCGTCCCCCACCAGCTTTCGGGAGCGGATCCGGGCGCTTGGCCCCACGGTGCGGGAGGATCTGGGCCCCCAGACCGAAGGCGGGCCGCGGGTCGAGGCCTTGAGGCGATCGCATGCGGCGGCCCGCTCGGCAGGGCGCCTTGGACTTATCCGGAAACGCTGATGTTCATATATGACGCCATAGACGCAGCGATGCTGAAGGATCGCAATGCGGAGTTTCGCGATCAGGTGGCCCGCCGCCTGTCAGGGGACCTGACCGAGGCGCAGTTCAAGCCGCTGCGGCTGATGAACGGGCTTTATCTTCAGCTGCACAGCTACATGCTGCGCGTGGCGATCCCCTATGGCTCGCTGAACCCGAACCAGCTTCGCGCCCTGGCGCAGGTCGCCCGACGCTGGGACAGGGGCTATGGCCACTTCACAACCCGCCAGAACCTGCAGTTTCACTGGACCAGGCTGTCGGACGCGCCAGACATCCTCGATCATCTGGCGACGGTGGGCTTGCACGCCATTCAGACCAGCGGCAACTGCATCCGCAACACCACCTCCGACCCCTTCGCCGGAGCGGCGGCGGACGAAGCGGACGACGCCCGCGTCTGGTGCGAGGCGATCCGCCAGTGGTCGAGCTTCCATCCCGAATTCACCTATCTGCCCCGCAAGTTCAAGATCGCGGTGACGGCCTCGGCCACCGACCGGGCGGCGGTGCGCGCCCACGACATCGGCCTGGTCCTGCACCGCAACGCCGAGGGTCGGCTGGGCTTTGAGGTGATCGTCGGCGGGGGGCTGGGCCGCACGCCCTTTATCGGCAAGACCATCCGCGAGCATCTGCCGGCGGAACACCTGCTCAGCTATCTCACCGCGATCCTGCGCATCTATAATCTCGAGGGTCGGCGGGACAATCTCTACAAGGCCCGCATCAAGATCCTGGTGGAGAGCCTGGGCGCCGCCGCCTTCGCCGAGAAGGTGGAGGCCGAGTGGGCCGCGATGGACCGCGCCCGCATCGACCTGCCGGACGAGGAGCTTGCCCGCATCCGCGCCAGCTTTGGCCTGATCGCCTACAAGAAGGATCCCGGCGCGCGGGCGGCGTTCGAGGCGGACAAGGCGCAGGACCGCAGCTTCGCCCGCTTCGTCCGCAATAACGTGGCCGCGCACAAGCATCCTGACTACGCCATCGTATCGGTGTCCTTGAAAGCCGTCGGCGAGACCCCCGGCGACGCCAGCGCCGATCAGATGGACGTCGTCGCCCATCTCGGCGAGACCTATGGTCACGGCGATATCCGCGTCACCCACGCCCAGAACCTGGTCCTGCCGCATGTGCCGCTGCGGGATGTGCGGGCGGTGTATGAAAAGCTGTCCGAATCTGGGCTGGCGACGCCGAACATTGATCTGGCCTCCGATATCATCGCCTGCCCCGGCCTTGACTACTGCGCGCTCGCCAATGCGCGGGCGATCCCGATCTCGCAGGATATTGCACGGCGGTTTTCAGACCCCGACCGCGCCGAAGCCGTGGGGGAGCTGAAGATCAAGATCAGCGGCTGCATCAACGCCTGCGGCCACCACCATCTTGGCCACATCGGCATTCTGGGCGTCGACAAGAAGGGCGAGGAGTTCTTCCAGTTCACCCTTGGCGGGTCGGGGGCGGAAGACGCCGCCGTCGGCCAGGCCCTGGGTCCGGCCGTCCCGGCGGACAAGGTGGCGGACACGGTCGAGCGGCTGGCGGACGCCTATCTTCACCTCCGCGCGCCCGGCGAGCGGTTTTTGGACACGGTGCGGCGCCTCGGCGTCGGCCCCTTCAAGGCGGCGGCCTATGCAGATGCTGATCCGGCTTGAGCAGGGCCGCTTCGTCCCGGCGGCGGACGACTTTTTCTCTCTCGGGGCCGAAGGCGAGGCGCCGGCGCAAGGCGGCGTGATCGTTCCGTTCGCCCGCTGGGCGGAGCTGGGCGCGCGCCTGCTGGGCGAAGGTCGCCAGGTCGGCGTTCGACTGACCTCCGCCGATCCCGCACAGGCAATGGCGCCGGTGTTGGAGCGGCTGGCCGTCGTGGCGGTGGAGTTTCCGGTCTTCCGTGACGGGCGGGGCTATTCCACGGCGGTGCTGCTGCGCACTCGCCTTGGCTTTGCAGGAGAGCTGCGCGCCGCAGGCGACGTGCTGGTCGATCAGGCCTGGAACCTTGCCCGCTGCGGCTTTGACGCCTTTGAGACCAAGGCGTCGCCGGAGGCGTTCGCCGCCGCCGCGCACCGCTTCCGCCACGTCTATCAGGCCAGCGCCGACGATCGCCCGCCGGCCTTCGTCGAGCGAGAGGCGGTCTGAGGTGAACGCCCCCGCCAGCCCCGTCGTCACGCAAAACGTCGCCGCTCGCACAGCCGCAGCCTTGCGCGGACGTCATCCGAGCGAGGTGCTGGGCGACGCTCTGGCGAGGTTTCCGGGCAGGATCGCCCTTGTCTCGTCCTTTGGGGCGGAATCGGCCGTGCTGCTGCACATGGTCAGCCGCCTTGAGCCTTCGCTTCCGGTGCTGTTCCTGGATACGGGCCAGCTCTTCGCCCAGACCCTGGACTATCGGCGCAGCCTGGCGGCGAGGCTCGGCCTGACCGGCGTTCGGGACCTGCGCCCCACCTTCGCCGACCTCAGCCTGACCGATTCGCAAGGGGTCTTGTGGCGCACGGACACCGACGCCTGCTGCCATGTGCGAAAGGTCGCGCCGCTGGAGCGCGCCCTCGGCGACTTCGACGCCTGGATCACGGGTCGCAAGCGCTTCCATGGCGGGGCGCGGCTGCGCCTGGCCGAGGAGGAAGAGGTCGCGGGCAAGGTGAAGTTCAATCCGCTGGCGGGCTGGACCAGGGTCGAGCTTGGGGCCTACGCGGCGGCGCATGACCTGCCCGCGCATCCCCTGACGCCCTATGGCTATGCGTCCGTCGGCTGCTGGCCGTGCACCCAGCCGGTGACGGCGGGGGAGGACGTGCGCGCAGGCCGCTGGTCCGGCCTCGACAAGACCGAATGCGGCATCCATACGCCAAACCCCGCCTCCGGACCCCTGGTGGATCTCGGAGACGGGCTCTGACGCTCTAACCTGTAGTGTTTATCAGGTGCGGCGGCGCCAGCGGGTGCGGGCCTCGCGGCGCGCCCGGACCGGCTGGTCGTCGGTGTTCGGCTCGATCTCTTCGGGCTGGTCCGACAGGCCCTTGGCCAGCGAGATGATGGCGCGGCGCAGGCGCGGCGACTTCACGGACGCGTAGGTCTGCAAGAGTTCCAGCGCGCCGGTTTCCCCCAGGAGCGCTGCACGGTTGTCGCCAGGATCGGTGTCGGTTCCGTCTTCCAGACCTTCGATCAGGTCCGAGATCCGGCACTGCAAGGCGGTGGCGATCCCGGCAAGCTTTGAGAAGCTGACGCGGTTTTTGCCGCGCTCGTACTTCTGCACCTGCTGAAAGGTCAGACCGACCGCTTCGCCCAGCGCCGACTGCGACATGCCCAGGGACTTCCGGCGCAAACGGATGTTGCGACCAAGGGACACGTCCAGGGGATGAGGCGTCCCTTCGCCACGGGGTTCAATCATTTCCGCGAGTCCTCAAAATGTTACGCAGACTCACTATGACTTTTTGTCACGGAGTTGTCCACTAATTAGAAGGGCAAATTGCAACCGAAGCGTCCCTGAGCGGGGGTCAGGCGCGGAAAATCGCGGAAATATTAGCGGATAGCGCGAATATTAAACTGGCATATGAAGGACGCTCATTGTTCCAATGCGTCATTTGTGACAGCGAAGCGGTGTTCCATGAGCACGACGTCCAGCCAGCGGCCGAACTTCAGCCCTACCCCGGTCAGCACGCCCTGATGGCTGAATCCGCAACGCTGATGCAGGGTGATCGAGGCGAGGTTCTGGCTGTCTCCGATCACCGCAAGCAGGCGCCTCAGACCGCGCGCCTCGCAAGCCAGGACCAGCGCCGACAGCAGGACAAAACCGACACCCATGCGCTGGGCGTCCGGAGCGACATAAATGCTGTCTTCAACCGTGAAGCGATAGGCCGAACGGGGGCGAAACGGCGCGGCGTAGGCGTAGCCGGCGATGCGGCCGTCCAGCTCCGCCACCAGCCAGGGCAGACTGTGCTGCGCGACGGCGGCGAAGCGCGCGGCCATGTCTTCCAGATCAGGGGGAATTTCCTCGAAGGTTCCGGTCCCGTGGCGCACGTGGTGCGCGTAGATCGCCTGGATGGCCGGAAGATCGTCCTGGACGGCGGCGCGGACGGTGGGCGTCATCGCGCCGCCTCAGGTCCGTCCAAACGCATAGAGGGCGAAGGCGTAATCAAGGGCGACCTCCTTCAGCCCGTCAAAGCGACCTGCGGCCCCGGCGTGCCCGGCGTCCATATTGATCTTCAGGAGTATAGGTCGGTCGGACGTCGTGTATTCGCGCAGCTTCGCCGCCCATTTGGCGGGCTCCCAGTAGGTGACGCGCGGATCGCTGAGCCCCCCGGTGGCCAGCACCGCGGGATAGGCCTTGGCGGTGATGTTGTCGTAAGGCGAGTAGGCGGCGATGCGGTCGTAGTCGGCCTCGCTCTCCAGCGGATTGCCCCATTCGGGCCATTCGGGCGGGGTGAGGGGCAGGCTCGCGTCGCTCATGGTGTTGAGGACGTCGACGAACGGCACCTGACCGATGACGCCGGCGAACAGGTCGGGGCGCAGATTGGTCACCGCGCCCATCAGCATGCCCCCCGCCGATCCGCCCATGGCCACGATCTGTCCCGCGCGGGTGTAGCCCCCGGCGATCAGGGTCTCCGCACAGGCGATAAAGTCGGTGAAGGTGTTGGTCTTCTTCTCGCCGCGCCCGCCCAGGAACCAGCCCCAGCCCTTTTCCGACCCGCCGCGCACATGGGCGATGGCGAAGATGACGCCCCGGTCGACGAGGCTGAGCCGCGAGATCGAGAAGCCCGGATCGATGGAGATGCCGTAGGAGCCATAGCCGTAGAGGAGCAGCGGCGCCGTCCCGTCGAGGCTCGCCCCCGCACGCATGAGCAACGTGATCGGAACCTCTTCCCCGTCGCGCGCCGTCGCGAACAGGCGCCGGGCCTCATAGCGCCTGGGATCGTGGCCGGAGGGGACCTCTTGCGTCTTGACCAGCGTGCGTTCGCCGCTGGCCATATCGTAGTCGTACCAGGACTTGGGCGTCGTCGGCGACTGGTAGGTCAGGCGGATCCTGGTGGTGTCGAACTCATAGCCGCTCTCGAACCCGGCCACATAGGCAGGCTCGTCGAAGGCGATGACGGTTTCGGAGAAGTCGTCCGCCCGCATAATCACGATGCGGTTGTTGGCGTTGACCCGCTCCAGCCGCACCAGATGGCGCGAAAAGGCGTCGGCGCCCACCAGAAACCGGCCGGGCGTGTGGGGCACAAGGTCGCGCCAGTGCGCGCGGCCCGGCGCGGCGATATCGGCGAGGCAGAGCTTGAAGTCGATCGCCCCGTCGGCGTCTGTGTGAATGACAAGGCGCCCCGGCGCGTCTGCACTGGGCCAGTGATCGACATGATAGCGGACCCCCGGCGTGCGCGCCTCGACCAGGCGCAAGGTCTCCTGGCTGTCCGCAAGGTCGATGAACCGCACTTCGCTCGAGTCGTGATTGCTGGCGCTTAGAAGGATCAGGCGGCGGCTGGAGGTGACGCCGATCGACAGGAACATCCCGTCATCAGCCTCGTCATGCACCAGCGCGCCCGGCCCCTTGTGCCCAAGGATCGGGCGGCGGAACACCTTGGAGGGGCGTCCATTGTCGTCCCGCCAGATCCAGAAGAGCGTCCGGCTGTCCGGGTGCAGGGCGAAGGCCCCGGTGGAGGAGGTCACCCCCGTGCTGACCGTCTCCCCGGTCGTCAGGTCCTTCACGAACAGCTCGAACACCTCAGAGCCCTGACTGTCGACGGCATAGACCAGGAGGTTGTGGTCGTCGGTATGCTGGACGGCCCCCACATCATAATAGGCGTGGCCCTTGGCGAGGTCGTCGACATTCAGCAGCACCGTCTCGTCCGCGCCCTCCGCCCCGCCGCGCGGGCGGCGCGCATAGATCGGATGCTGGCCGCCGGTCTCGAAGCGGGCATAATAGTCATAAGGCCCGTCGGGGGAGGGGAGGGAGCTGTCGTCCTCCTTCATCCGCCCGCGGATCTCGGCGATGATGGTCTCCTGCAGAGCCTCGGTTCCGGCCAGGACCGCCTGGGTATAGGCGTTCTCGGCCTCGAGATGCGCGCGGATGTCGGGCCGAACGAGGCTGGGATCCCGCAGCAGCTTCTGCCAGTTCTCGTCCTTCAGCCAGGCATAGTCGTCCGTCCGCTCACGTCCGAGCTGGGAGATGACGTGAGGCCGCTTTTCGGCGACGGGCGGCGTCGGAAGCTTGGACATGACGGCCTTTTTCTGAAAGAGGAGCGCCGCCCGTCGAAAGGTCAGGCGGCGCCGGGGATGAATTTCAGAGCCACGCCGTTCATGCAATAGCGAAGACCGGTCGGCCTTGGCCCATCATTGAAGACATGGCCAAGGTGCCCGCCGCAGTTGGCGCACAAGACTTCGGTGCGCACCATGAACAGGCTGGTGTCGGACTTGGTGATGACCGACTGGGCGTTGAGCGGCTGCCAGAAGGAGGGCCAGCCGGTGCCGCTGTCGAACTTGGTCCGGGACGAGAACAGGGGCCAGTTGCAGCCCATGCACACAAAGCGGCCCTGGCGATGTTCATTCAGGAGGGGGCTTGTGAACGGGCGCTCGGTCTGGGCCTGCCGCAGGACGAGATAGGACGGGCCGGGAAGCCGCTTCTTCCACTCGGCGTCGGACAAAGCATAGCGAAAGCTCATCGGGGTATCGGACTGAAAGAACATGTTCGGCTCGCCTCCGACCGTGATGGGTCTTGACCTGAATACGCGCCCATCTGCGGAACGGTTGCAACCGTTCCGCAGAGAAAGTTCGCCTTAGCCTGCGTAAATCACGCTGATCGTCTCGGCGACGCAAGCCGGACGGGTCTCGCCCTCGATCTCGATGGTGCATTCATTTATCATCTGCAGACCGCCGGACTTCTCCTCGACGCCGATCAGCTTCTGGCTCATCCGCACGCGCTTGCCGACCCTGACCATGTTCGTGAAGCGCACCTTGTTGGAGCCGTAGTTGATGCCGCGCACCACGCCCTTCACCCGCAGGATGTCCGCGCCCAGGAAGGGGATCAGGGACAGGGTCAGATAGCCGTGGGCGATCGGGCCGCCCATCTCGCGGGTGGCGCGCTCCACATCGACGTGAATCCACTGGTGGTCCCCGGTCGCGTCGGCGAACTGGTTCACCCGCTCCTGCGTCACCTCAACCCAGTCCGACACGCCCACCACCTTGCCGACGTGATTTTTCAGGTCGTGATAGTCCACTTCGAACGCCATGCTTGTCCTCCCTTTGGGTTTATTCGCCAGCATAGGAGGTTTTTGGCGCTGGTGGGAAGCGGCCGACGCAAGGTCGCGCGAAGGGCGCTTCCCAATCGGCGCGCGCGGCGTCATTGTAAGCGGCTCACGACCCAAAACTTAAGGAGGCTCTGCCATGTCCGACGGGCGCCAAGGCTCGGTCGATCCGACGCGCGAGCAGTTCAAGGCCTTCATGCAGTGTCCCCAGGACACCGAGATCCAGATGCTGAACCTGATCCGGCTGCGGGATCTGGCCGCCTATCCGGAAGATCACCCCGACCACGGCAAAGGCCTGACCGGCCTTGACGCCTACCGCGCCTACGGCCGCACCACGGCGCACATCTTCAAGCGGGTGGGCGGACGGCAGGTGTGGGTGGGGCGGCCCGAGGCGGTGCTGACCGGCCCATTGACCGAGCGCTGGGACATAGCCTTCATCGCCGCCTATCCCTCCAGCCTCGCCTTCGCCGAGATGGTGCGCGATCCTGAATATAAGGAACTGGTCAAGCACCGGCAGGCGGCGGTGGCCGACAGCCGCCTGATCCGCTTCCTCGCCGTCGAACCGGGCGAAGGCTTCGGCGAAGCGTGAGCCCTCAAAGGCCTGGCATGCGTTTCGACGACCGACTGCTCGACGAGATCAAGTCGCGCCTGCGTCTGTCCGACGTCATCGGCAAGTCGGTCAAGCTGCGCCGCGCCGGGCGGGAATGGGTGGGCCTGTCGCCCTTTTCCAAGGAAAAGACCCCATCCTTCTATGTGAATGACGAGAAGGGGTTCTTCCACGACTTCTCCTCCGGCAAGCACGGGGACCTGATCGGTTTCCTGCAGGAGACCGAGCGCCTCAGTTTCCGCGAGGCGGTGGAGCGGCTGGCCAATGAGGCGGGGGTGCAGCTCCCGGCGGAAGATCCGAAAACGCAGGAGGCGGAGCGCGCGCGGCAGGGGCTGACCGACTGGCTGGACCTCGCGGCCCGCTGGTACGAGGCCGAGCTTCGCCGGCCGCACGGGGCGGCGGCGCGGGCCTATCTT
>Ga0316217_10000822_pt1 | contig 42432 bp, 42 predicted proteins | sample 1anoAmetaG_FD_203633 | JGI IMG/M metagenome (GOLD analysis project Ga0316217, IMG submission 203633) | Freshwater microbial communities from Trout Bog Lake, Wisconsin, USA - 1anoA | ecosystem: Environmental > Aquatic > Freshwater > Lake > Hypolimnion/Profundal zone | place: USA: Wisconsin...
CCATCGTCGAGATGGGGCGGAAGACCGCGGAGCTCATGTCCCAGCGCATCGCCGGAGAGGCCAAAGGAATCCGTTCCACCGTGTTCGGCCACGAGCTGGTCGTTCGCGAATCCAGCCGCGCGCTGGCTCCCTGAGCTCGCGCCGGCCCGCCGGTGAGGCGACATATTGACAATTTATTAATCATGGCTTACACTGCCTGCGCTTCCTGATCGGAACGGCAGGTGGGCCATGCGGGTGATCTGGGCTGACAACACGGAGCGGCGCCGAGAGGAGAGCGGGCAGTCATCCCTGATCGTGCCCCCTCTAATGAGGTGGTCATGAACGGGCCCGAGGGCGCTCCCGTGGAAGTGGCCGTGGTGGGCCTGGGCGTCCGCGGCCTGGGCATGGAAGGGTCCCGGGCCTTCATCCAGCGGCTGTTCCGGAACCCGGGGCCCCAGGCCCAGGGCGATGCCCGGGACCTCTCCCTCCTGGCCGGTCTGGCGGCGGACGAAGCCTACGCAGCCACCGGCCTGTGGGATCCAGCCCGGTCCGCCATCTACCTCGGCCTGGAACAGGATCCGGTCGCCGGGGACACGGATCTGCTGGGGCTGCTCACCCGGAGGTTCGGCTTCCAGGCCCAGGGCCGGGTCTGCTCGGCGGGGGAGCTCTCCGGCAACCGGGCCCTGGCCACGGCCATCCGCTGGATCACCGCCGGGGTCCTGGACGGGGTGCTGGTGGGGGCTGCGGCGGTGCGGACCCGCCGGGCCGGGGATGTGCCCGCGTCCGCGGCCCGCGGCGGGCTGGCGGTATTCCTGGCGCTGCGGCGCAAGGATGATGCGGTGCGCCACGGCGACCGGATCTGGGCGGTGCTGGGCTCCGGCCCGGCCCGGCCCCGGCGCAGGCTCCGGATGGACCCCGGCGAGCTGCTTCCGGGCCGGGGCAGCGCGGTGTCGGGGCTGCTCCAGGTGGCCGCCGGGTGCGTGATGGCGTCCCACCATGTCTGGTACTGCCGGGAAGACCGGTCCTGGGAGCCCTTGCTGGACCGCACCGACGGCGTCGGGTTCGTCATGGAAGTGGAAACCTCCTGGGGCGTGGGCACCTGCACTGACCTCTGGCGCGACTTTCGTCCGGGCCCGCCGCCCATGCCGCTGCTCCCGGCGCCGGCCCTGCGCACCTACGCGGGCGACACCCTGGAGGACCTGGTCCAGCGCGTGCTCCAGGACGAACGGGACGGGGACGGCCCGGTCCGGCTGGCCCTGGTGGGCGGCGGGGAACGGGAATGGCAGGAGTCCCTGGCCCGGGTCCCCCAGCTGCTCCAGTACGGCCGGGTGGTCCCGGGCTGGCTGGACAGCCGGACTTGCTTCAGTCCGCAGCCGGTCCGGGGCAAGGTGGCGAGCCTGTTCACCCCGGTCGGTTCCGGCTACCTGGGCATGGGCCGGGAACTCCTGCTGGGGATGCCGGCCCTGCCCATGTCCATGGGACCGTTCGTCCAGGACCTGGCCATGGCCGACTGGATCTACCAGGCCCACCCGGAGCACCGGGGCGACCCGCTCCACGAATGCGCCGCAACCATCTTCCTCAGCCAGGCCCACGCCGCGTTCACCCGCGACATCCTGGGGCTCCGGCCGCAGGTGGCCATGGGCCTCTCCATGGGCGAGATGAACGCCCTTGTCGCCTACGGCGCCTGGGGCGGCGGCGACGGCGAGTTCGAGCGCATGGGCCGGAACGGCCTCTACTCCAGACTGCTTTCCGGCAGCTTCGACCCGGCCCGGAGCCACTGGGGCCTGCCGGAAGGGGAGGCCGTCCAGTGGCGCAACTGGACCGTGTTCGGCCCGGTGGACCGGGTCCAGGAGCGGGCCGCGCGGGAGGAGCGGGCCTACATCGCCATCGTCTACTCCCCGATCCACTGCGTGCTCGCCGGTGATGCCGAGGCCTGCCAGCGGGTGCTGGCGGACTGCCGGGGCCTCACCGCGGTGCCCGCGCTGGGCCTGGCCGCCCATACCCCGGTCATGGCCGAGGCCCGGGATGCCTGGCGCCGCCTGCACCACCGGCCCACCCGGCCGGTGGCGGGGATCGAGTTCCATTCCAGCCATTTCGGCGGTCCCTTCGAACCGACCCCGGACCGGGTCGCCGAGGCCCTCACCGGACAGATCCTGGCCCCCCAGGATTTCCCCTCGGTGGTGGGGCGGGCCTGGGCCGGGGGCGTCCGGGTGTTCATCGAGCACGGGCCCCGCAACCTGCTGACCTGCGCCATGCGCAGGCTGCTGCCCAGGGACGAGGGCGTGTTCCTGGCCCTGGATGTCCAGGGGGAGAACAGCCTGCTGCGGGCGGTCAAGGTCGCCGCTGAGCTCTGGTGCCGGGGCGTGCCGGTGGACCTGGGCCGGCTGGAGGCCGCCCTGGGCCGCGCCCGGACGCCCAAGGCGCCGCCTTCGCCGCTGCTGGACGTGGCGGCCAGCCTGTTCGCGGCCTCCCTGGCCAGGGTGGACACCATGCACGGGGCCTACCAGGCCTGCCTGCGCAGCACCCGCGGCCGGTTCCTGGAATTCATGGGCCTGCCTCCCGCGGACGGGATCGACCTGTAGCGGGCCTGGGCGGATCCGTGCCATGCTCGGCGAGGCACGCAGACAGGATCCCGTCCAGGTTTCCCCTCAGGAGGCTATCGACCCATGAGCCCACGCACGGCCCCCGCCATCGACACCCAGGGACTGGTCGACCGCGACCGGCTCCGGGACGCCCTGCGGCTGATCCGGGAAGCCGGTCCCGAGGGCCTCACCCGCAAGGAACTCGCAGCCCGCATGGGCGTGGCGAGCCTGCGGACCGTGGACCGCAGCATCGTCCTGCTGGAGGCCCAGGGGGCCCGCATCGAGAAGCCCCGCAAGGGATGGCCGTCGCTGCTCTACCTGGTCCTGCGCAAGGGTCCCTCCTGGGACGAGCACGTCTCCACCGAAGCCCGGCTCGCCCTGCGCCTGGCCGGGCTCTCCCTGGCCCAGAGCGGGACCCTGCTGTGGCAGGACAAGCTGGAGACCATGGAGCGCCTGGCCAGCGAACACATGTCCACCCGGGACCGCCGGCTGTTCGAGACCCTCAAGAAGGCCATCAGCGTTCAGGGCGGCGTGGAGGACCCCATCGAGTCGGCGGATATCCTCGAGCCCCTGCTGCGCAGCCTGGACGGGCCGAAGGTGATCGAAGTCGAATACCAGGCCGCCGCCGCGAACCGGCCCAGCACGCTCACCGTGGTGCCCTACGCCCTCACCCACGACCTGTTCTCGGGCGGATCCTTCCTCCTGGTCTGGGATCCCGCCCGCCAGCTTCCGCTCCACCTGCGCCTGAGCCGGATCGAGCAGGTGAAAGTCACCGGCCGCAACGGCGCCTGCCCCGAGGCGCTGATGTCCCAGGCCGCCCGCTACCAGATCGGCGGCTGGACCAGCGCGGAGCCGCCCTTCGAGGTGCAGGCCCGGATCCGCGGCTCCCACTGGATCCAGGCCTTCAGGGAGGCCCCGCCGGCCCTTCCGGATTTCCGGTCGGATCCCTCCGGGGACGGCGCCTCGGCCCTGGTGCGGTTCAAGGCCAGCCACCGCCACGGCGCCACCCGCTGGCTGATGCAGTTCGGCGCTGCCGCCGAGGTGCTGGCCCCGGAGTTCCTGCGGGAGGAACTGCGCGGGCAGTTCAAGGCCGCGGCCGCGCAGTACGAACCGGCCGGCCTGGAAAAGCAGTAAGGTGGATGGATCGCAGTGGCCGCTGCCGCCAGGCCGGCGGGAGACGGCCCCGGCCCGGGAGATCCCATGACCCAGTCCTTCACCTTCACCAATCAGAGCCCCTTCGATCTCGTCTTCGCCTTCTTCAAGGAGGACGAATGGAACCCGGTCAAGGTCGAGGGCCAGACCGTCCTGACCACCGCCTTCCGCGGCGAATCAGGCGGCGGCTGGCGCTGCCTCGCGGTCGTGGACGAGGCGAAGTTCCGGTTCTCGTTCTATTCCACCCTGGAGGCGAAGGCCGCCCCGGAGCAGATGGCCGCGGTGTGCGAGTTCATCTCCCGGGCCAACTACGGCCTGCTGCTGGGCAACTTCGAGATGGACCACGCCGACGGCGAGATCCGCTACCGCACCAGCCTCGACTACGAAGGCGGCCAGCTGGTCAAGGAGATGGTCCGGACCCTGGTCTACGCCAACGTGCTCACCGTCAACCGCTACTTCAAGGGCTTGATGGGTGTCCTGTACGGGGACATCGCCCCGGCGGCCGCCATCGCCAAGAGCGAGCAGGCGTAGCCTCGGGATCCGTGCTTTCATGGGTGGGTGCCACAAGTCCGCGCCCACCCATCCCCCCGCCCCGCGCTGGCCCGGGCCGCCCTGGCCGGCTCGGCGCTGTGCTTCGGCCTCATGGCGGTGCTGGGCCGCGAGCTGACCCGGCCGGCCATGGGCTTCACCCCGGGGCACCTGTCGGTGCTGCGCTTCCTGGTGGGCATCCTGGTCTGCCTGGTGGTGTTCCGGATCCAGCCCGGGCTCCACTCCCCGCGCAATTTCCGCCTGCTGATCACCCGGGGCATCACCGGCGGCCTGGTGGTAGTGCTGTATTTCGACGCCCTGGCCCACATCCGGGCCGGGGAGGCCGGGATCATCTACAACCTGTTCCCGGTCATCGCCACCGTGATGTCGCTCTGGGTCTTCCGGGAACGTCCCACGGCGCACCTGCTGCTGGCGGTGCTGCTGGCCTCCTTCGGGGTGGTGCTGGTGCTGGGCCAGGGCCGGCTGGCCGTCGGACTTGGCCGGGGCGAGCTGGCCGCACTGGGGGCGGCGTTCTTCGCGGCCACCAGCGCCCTGGCCATGCGGGCCATGCGGCCGGGCACCAGTTCCGCCACCATCTTCTTCTACTTCAGCCTGGTGGGCCTGCCGGTGGTGGCGCCGTTCGCCCTGGCGCCATGGCCGCGTCACGCGGCCCCCTGGGCCCTCGCCATGCTGATGAGCTTTGCCGCCCTGGGCGGCCAGTGGCTCATGGCGGAGGCCTACGGCGGCCTCTCGGTGGCCGAGGCCGCCGTCTGGCTGCAGCTGCTGCCCATCGTCACCTGCCTCATGGCGGTGCCGGTGCTGGGCGAGTCCATCAGCGGGGCCGGGCTGGCGGGGGTCCTGCTCACCGTGGCCGGCGTGGCCTACGGGACCATCCTGGGCCGCCGCAAGGCCGTCTTGACGTGATGAGAGGGAACGACCTGTGATGCAGACCCTTATGGTATGGCTGGTTTTCCTCATTGCGGCCGCCCTGGAGGTGGGCGGCGACGCCCTGGTCCGCCACGGGCTGCGCACCCGCGGCCTCTGGTTCATCACAGGGGGGGTCCTGGTACTGGGCTGCTACGGCCTGCTGGTGAACCTGGTGCGCTGGGACTTCTCCAGACTCCTGGGCGTCTACGTGGCCGTGTTCGCGGTGCTCAGCATTCTGGCTGGCCGGGTCGTGTTCCGGGAGACCATCCCGGTGTCCACCTGGGCCGGCCTCGCCCTCATCGTCATGGGCGCCCTCACCATCCAGTTCGGCCGAACCTAGATGCCTTTCAGCCAGGCCCGCAGGCCTTCGCTGCCGGCCCGGACCAGGAGGTAGCGGGAGACCTGGCCGCGACGGGGGTTCACGAAGTCGTGGACATCGTCGGGCCACCTGGCCTTCATGACCGCCAGGTCCGACTGGTAGCGCTCCGTGGCCACCGGCGGCATGGCCGGGATCACCGCGCGGATGATGACCCAGGTCTCGCCCAGTCCCATGGATGCCGGCAGTTTCGCCTGCTGCGCCAAGTGCCGGGTCTTTTCAAGCAGTTCGTCTTCTGTCATGGAGCCTCCGCACCAGCTCTCCGGAGAATGCAATGCTAGGTTCATGCAGCATGGAGAGTATGGACGCCATTGCCTTTGTTGATTCACGTAGTGTATCGGATGAGAGTATAAATTACATAATGAATTGTGGCAAAAACCGGCAGCGTCTCGAACCCGCCCGGCTTGACAGTCCGGCGCGGCAAACCCACCCTCAAGGTTCGAGGATGATCCGATGAAGAAAAGGCTTCGCAAGAAATTCCGCACCGGCGAGTTCACCGAGTACGGATTCGAGGTGGAATTCCGCATGGCCCTGCCCGGGGACGCGGCGGCGGGCGAGGCCCTGCTGGACGCCTTCCTGGACCAGATCGAAGCCCAGGGACTGGCCGGCGGAGGCAGCGGCGGCCCCGACGGCGACTTCTCGTTCTTCGTCGCTGCCTACCGCCCCCGGGTCGCCGTCACCGAGGCCCACCGGCAGGCCCTGGCCGGCTGGCTCGCGGAAAATCCCGCCGTGGCCGGCCCGAAGGTGGGACCGCTGGTCAATGCCTGGGAATCCGCGTCCCCGTATTGAAGACGGCCCCTGGAACCTGATCGGAAAACCGGGCATGGGCCCCTCCCTTGACGCACCTTGCGACATCCAGGATCCGCCGCGGGGATGGACAAAAACTGTCGTTCCGATAGGAGATTTCACCCCCGTCCACAAGGGGGCATATTGTTTTAATAGCACTTATCTCCTTCATCCCCGCCCATCCCCGTCCGTCCCCTTCATCCCCGTCGAAAAAAGCCAAGGAAGGTGCCGAGCCGCTGAAACAATTCGCGCCGAAGCACTCAGGTTTTTTCGACGGGGATGAAGGGGATGGACGGGGATGAAGGAGATAAAAGCAATGAATTCAAAGTCATGAGCCATCTGAACCATGACGGTATTCTTGTGCCATGCCATCCGGGAAGAGGCGGATTCATGTCAATGAACTAGAAATTTTTTAACATAATATTACATACTATTTTGAGAATAATAACCATTAAAACTGGTTCTATTTTACATCAATAATAATAATTCTTACTGATGATTTAGCTTGGATACATCTGCCTAGATAGTATTTCAATCATTTCAAAATCACAGCATTCTATTTATGTAATTTTGAAATTAAATTTGACAATACAGACATGGAAATCAAATTGGTATTCCCCGGACAGCGTTCGCCGGGCACCTTCCTCCAACCGAAACAAGGAGCCAATTCAATGCATTCCAAACCCGCAAGCCCCCTGGCCGAACTTGCCGATGAAGACCTTCGCCACGTCCTCGGATCCGGCCTGGGACATCATTCCCCTCCCGCACGCCCCTCCGTCTCCGGCGGAGAAATCCAGGTGAGCGTTTCCGGACCGCCCATGCGGGCCGAAGGCGGCATCACCTTCCACGGGCCCCAGGGAAGCCTCGGCGGCTCCTTCTCCGCCGGCGCCCATGACTTCTCCGTGCAGGTCGGCGCGGCCAGGACCTGGGGCTCCGGGAACACCACCGCCCGGATCTCGCTGGGCCATGACGGGCAGGAGATGACCGTATCCGGGTCCATCACCCATCGCTGGTGACCCTCAACCCCGGCGCCCTTCAGGCCGGGCCCAGCACCGGGAAGTGCACACTGAACACGCTGCCCTGGCCCGGCCGGCTGGCCACGGAAACGGCCCCGCCATGGGCCTGGACGAAGCCCAGCACCACCGGGAGGCCCAGGCCACGCCCGGTGAACCGGGTGGAGAAGAAGGGATCGAAAACCTTCTCCAGATCGGCGGCGCTGATGCCGCTGCCGGCGTCGGCCACCGCCAGGGAGGCGTAGACCCCGCCCTGGGGCTGCCAGTCGACCGGGAAGCGGTGGGCGGTGGGGAGTTCCTCCGCCGGTCCGGTATCCAGGCTGATCCGGATACTGCCCTTGACGGAACCCATGGCTTCCCAGGCGTTGGTCACCAGGCTGGTCAGGACCTGCTGGATCTGGGCGGCGTTGGCGTTGATCATGGGGCCCGGCGAAGGGAGCGAGGCCTGCAGTTCGACCCCCTCGGGCAGGGCGGCCTGGAGGGCGGGCTGGCAGGTCCGGCACAGTTCGGCCAGGAACCTTGGTTCCTGTTCGCCGGAGGTCTGGCCCAGGTAGGCCAGCATCAGTTTGCTCACCTCCGCCGAACGTTCGGCAGCCTGCTTTGCCCGGGCCAGCGGGCGGTCCGGTTCCGTGCCCTTGGGAAGCAGGCTCACCAGTTCCAGGTTGCCCAGCACCACCTGCAACTGGTTGTTGAAATGGTGGGCGATGGCGCCGGCCATGCGGCCCAGGCTCTCCGCCTTCTGCAGTTGACGGTTGCGCGCCTCCAGGTCCCGCTTCTCTGCCGCCAGCCGGTTGCGCCCGGAGATGTCCCGGACCACGAACACCAGCTTGTTGGGCTGGCCCTGCGGTCCGCGCACCAGCCCGCTGTTCACCTCGATGTCCATGACCGTGCCATCCCTGCGCAGCGCGCGGTATTCATGGGTCCCCGAGTGCCTGCCCTGGAACAGCAGCAGGATGTTGGCCGAGGCCCGCTCCCGCTCCTCGGGCACCAGGAAATCCAGCAGTTCCAGGCCGGATTCGGTTCCCGGCGGGTAGCCGAACATGGTGTTGGCCACGGGCGAGGTCAGCAGGATCCGGCCCTGGAGGTCGGTGATGGTGATGTCGTCGGGCGAAGCATCGAGGATGGACCGGTAGGTCTCCTCGCTTTCCCGCAGCGCCTCCTCGGCCTGCAGCCGGCTGCTGGCCACCCGCTGCAGCGCCTCCCGTTCGGCCAGGTTCTCCGCGTTCAGCCGCTGGTTGACCATCAGGATGAAGCCGAAGGTCCACAGGGTGCTGGCGACGAAGGGGATCACATAGGCGATGGTGAACAGCGGGGATGGACTCTGGTACGACTGCATGGGCGGCTGGAAGAAGGTCAGGAGGGTCCGGACCGCGAACAGCAGGCCGTTGGCCAGGAACGGCGCGGCGGTGAAATGGGCGGCGGCGGTGATCCTGCGCTCCCGGTGGAAGAACAGGGTCCAGGCGGTCGCCAGGGAGACCAGGGCGATCGCCGCCGAGACCACCACCGCCCGGCCGGAAATCTCGTTCCGGACGAAAATGAAAAAGTAATAAGCCAGCAGGAACAGACCGTAGAACCCGCCCAGCTTCCACCGGCTTGCCTGCCTCCCGGTGAATTTCAGGGTGCCGGCGTACAGCAGCAGATAGCCCAGGAGCACCATCGGGTTCGCCAGCATGGCCAGGATCACCAAGGACTTGAACTGCACCAGCGGGGTCAGGATGAAGCCCAGGGCCAGCAGCCCGGTGCCCGCCAGCCAGCCCGCGACCCCGGCGGAGGCCCGGTTGATCCGGTACTGGGCCGACAGGGCGACGACCTGAGTCAAGAAAATCAGGCTCATCACGAAGGCGAGGGTGGGGATATCCAGTTTCATGGCGGCCCTTGGGCAAGGTCTATCGAAGGCTGATCAGTCCGATTCCGGTCAAGGCCAGCATGAACCCCGCCAGGCGCACCGGCGGAATCTTCTGGTGCAGGAAGATCCTGGCCAGCAGTACCGTGGGGGCCGGAAACAGGGAGGTGATGATCGCCACCAGCGAGAGCAGGCCGGACTGGCTGGCCAGCAGGAACAGGATGTTCGCAGCCATGTCGGCGCCGCCGGCCAGCAGGGTGATCCGCAGCCCGCCCGGCCGGATCCGGAACGGTTCCCGCTTCCACAGCAGGGTCGCCGCGATCGCGGCCATGGAGGCGATCCTGGCCGCCACCAGGGGCCACAACCCGGCGCCCGGACTGCAGCGGGACAGCGCGGTGAAGAAGGCGCCGAAGCCGAGACCCGCCAGCACCCCGTAGGTCAGGGCGGACTTCACCGACTTCTCGCCGTGCAGTTCAGCGCTGCCTTCCCAGGTGAGCAGCAGGATGGCGGGCAGACAAAGCACCGATCCGACAATGGCGATGGCAGCCGGCCGTTCGCCCAGCAGCACGCCGGTCAGCACCGGAATGACCGCTCCGACCAGCGCCGAGGCAGGCGAGACGATGGCCACGATGCTCCTGGCGATGCCGCCGTAGAGCATGGCCAGCCCCAGGACCCCGGCGAACCCCGCCAGGAAGCCCCACGCCAGGTCCCGTCCGGCCGGCGCCCCGTGGCCCATTACCGCCAGGGCCACCAGTGCGACCGTCAGGCCGCAGAACTGGGACAGGCCCAGCACGGACAACAGCCGGCTCCGGCCGGCGGCGAAGCCTCCGCAGAAGTCGGCGATCCCATAGAGGAGGGCCGAGAACCCGGCCAGCACAAGAGCCATGAGCGATTGTAGCCTACTCGAACGTCATGTCGGCCGAGTCCAGGTGCGGTATCCGCCGACCCATGCGCTTCTCGATGAGCAGCATATGCTGCAGTTCCTCGGGCGCAACCAGGGAGATGGCGACGCCTTCGATCCCGGCCCGGCCGGTGCGGCCCACCCGGTGCAGGTAGTCCTTGGGCGAGCGCGGCAGTTCGTAGTTGATGACGCAAGGCAGCCGTTCGATGTCCAGGCCCCGGGAGGCAAGGTCGGTGGCCACCAGCACCCGGGTGCCGCCGGCCCTGAACCCGGCCAGGGCGCCGGTGCGGGCGCCCTGGCTCAGGTCCCCGTGCATGGCCTCGGCATCGATGCCGTTGCCCTGGAGCTTGCGCACCACCGAGTCGGCCCGGTGGTGGGACGCCACGAACACCAGTACCTGGTCCCAGCCGCCGCGCAGGATCAGGTGCCGGAGCAGCGGTCCCTTGCGGGCCTGGCCCACCAGGTAGACCCGCTGCCTGACCTCGCCGGGCGGATGCGGCGGATCCTGGTGGCCGAGCACCGAGGGATCCCGCAGCATGGACTTGAGCAGGCCGCCGGCGGTGGGGTCCGAGGTGGCGGAAAACAGCAGGTTCTGCCGCCCGGCCGGGAGCAGGTCGAGGATCCGGTCCAGTTCCTCCCGGAAGCCCAGGTCCAGCATCCGGTCGGCCTCGTCCACCACCAGGATCTCCACCTGGTCGAGCCTGGCCGCGTTCCGGGACACCAGGTCCAGCAGCCGGCCCGGGGTGGCCACCAGCACATCGGCGCCGCCCCGGAGGGCCATCATCTGGGGATTGACCGAGACCCCGCCGAACACTGTCCGGGTCCGGGCCGGCGCCTCCTGGAACCGCGCCAGGCCGGTGAACACCTCGCCCACCTGGGACGCCAGTTCCCGGGTGGGCACCAGGACCAGGGCGCGCACCCCGCCCCGGGCCGGAGCGGGCCCCTGGCCCAGCCTCTGCAGGATCGGCAGGGCGAAGGCGGCGGTCTTGCCGGAACCGGTCGGAGCCGCAGCCACCACGTCCCGGCCCGCCAGGGCGGGGGGCAGGGCCTGGCTCTGGATCTCGGTGGGGCCGTTGAAACCGTTGGCCTCGAGGGCCCGGAGCAGGCTCTCGCTGAGGCCGAAGGAGGTGAAGGGCATGGGTGGGACTCCTGGGAGATGGGCTCCGGTCATCTCCCAGGATGGCCTATTTCCGCCGGAAAGCCTAGGCGAGCAACCGGTTGAGCCCGCACAGCACCGCCCGCAGGGAGGCCGCGACGATGTCCTCGTCGCGCCCCACGCCGTAGCGGGTGCGTCCGCCCGGCACGCCCATCTGGACGTAGGCCACGGCCTCGGCGTTCTCGCCGTCGCCCAGGGCGTGCTCGCTGTAGGCGCTCACGTGCAGTTCCATCCCCACGTGGCCGCGCAGCGCGTGGATGAAGGCGTCGATCGGGCCGTTGCCGGTGGCGGCGAGGATGACCGCGCTGCCGCCGTCCTCCAGTTCCGCCTGCAGCCGGCAGTGGTCCTTGCCTTCGCGCAGGATCGAGAAATCGGTCAGCTGGAACCGGCCGGGGGCGAAGTATTCCTGCCGGAAGGCCTCGAAGATTCCGGCCGGGGCCAGTTCCTCGCCGGTGGCGTCGGTGATCTGCTGCACCACCGGACTGAACTCCTGCGCCAGCCCCTTGGGCACCTGGAAGTTGAAGGACTGCTCCAGCACGAAGGCCACGCCGCCCTTGCCGGACTGGCTGTTGATGCGGATGATGGGCTCGTACTGGCGGCCCACGTCGGCCGGGTCGATGGGCAGGTAGGGCACTTCCCAGATCGGGTTCTCCTCGCGCTGCAGCGCGGCCAGGCCCTTCTTGATGGCGTCCTGGTGGCTGCCGCTGAAGGCGGTGAACACCAGCTCGCCCGCGTACGGGTGGCGGGCGGGCACCGGCAGGCGGTTGCAGTGCTCGAACACCTCCACCAGCCCAGGCAGGTCCTGCAGGTCGAGGCAGGGGTCCACGCCCTGGGTGTAGAGGTTCAGGCCCAGGGTCACCAGGTCCACGTTGCCCGTGCGCTCGCCGTTGCCGAACAGGGTCCCCTCCACCCGGTCGGCGCCGGCCAGCATCGCCAGTTCCGCCGCGGCCACGGCGCAGCCGCGGTCGTTGTGGGGGTGCACGCTCAGCACCATCTTCGGCCGGAGCGCCATGTGCCGGTGCATCCACTCGATCTGGTCGGCGTAGATATTGGGGGTGGTCATCTCCACCGTGGCCGGCAGGTTGATGATGACCTGCTCGCCCTCGGCCGGGGCCCAGGCCGCCACCACCGCGTCGCACACCTCGGCGGCGAAATCCAGCTCGGTGCCGGTGAAGCTCTCCGGCGAATACTCCAGCAGGACCTCGGTCCCGGCCAGGCCGGCCACCGCCTGCCTGACCCAGTTGACGCCCTGCACCGCCATGTCCCGGATGGCGTCCCGCTCCTGGCCGAACACCACCCGCCGCTGCAGGGTGGAGGTGGAGTTGTAGACGTGCAGGATGGCCCGGCGCGAGCCCCGCAGCGACTCGGCGGTGCGCTTGATCTGGTCCTCCCGGGCCTGGGTCAGCACCTGGATGGTCACGTCCTCGGGGATGCGGTCCTCCTCGATGAGCAGCCGCACGAAGTTGAAATCAGTCTGGGAGGCCGCCGGGAAGCCCACCTCGATCTCCTTGAGCCCGATCTTCACCAGGGCCTCGAACAGGCGCAGCTTGCGGTCCCTGCCCATGGGCTCCACCAGGGCCTGGTTGCCGTCCCGGAGATCGACGCTGCACCATCTCGGCGCCGCCGTGAGGGTGCGCCCGGGCCAGGTGCGGTCCGGCAGGGCGATGGCGGGAACGGGGCGGTAGCGGTGGGGATTCATGGGGCCTCCAATGACGGGGAGTGGGGGCCGGAGAGCGTCCAACGGAACCAGGAGCCTCTCCGGGGTTCGCAGGAGAGGGTCTTGAGTTCCGCTGGCTTTCGGTTCTCAGACCTCCCCTGCGCCGCTAAGAAGCAGCCCCAGGAGCAGAAGGTGGGAGAAGGAAGCAGGATTCACGCAACCAGTCTGCCTCGCCGCGGCGCCCCGGTCAAGCCCTCTGCAAACAAGACTCATGACCTGCGACAAAGAATCAACTATCTTGGTTAACAGTCCACCCAGAGGCCCGCCGACCATGACCATGAATCCCCAGCTCCGGATCTACGACACGACCCTCCGCGACGGCAACCAGGGCATCGGCATCGGCCTCTCGCTCCGGGACAAGCTCCTCATCGCCGAGAAGCTGTCGGACCTGGGCTTCCATTACATCGAGGGCGGCTGGCCCAACCCCACCAACGAGATCGACCGGTCCTTCTACCCGGCGGCCCGCAAGCTCCGGCTGCAGGCCCGGATCGCCGCCTTCGGCAGCACCCGCCGGCCCGGGGCCCGGGTGGAGGACGACGCCTTCATGCAGCTGCTGCTGGCCACCGAGGCCCCGGTGGCGACCATCTTCGGCAAGAGCTGGGATCTGCACGTGGAAAAAGTGCTGCGCTGCTCCTTCGCCGAGAACGTGGCCATGATCGGCGAGTCGGTGCACTACCTGAAGCGGCACATGGACGAGGTGGTCTACGACGCCGAGCACTTCTTCGACGGCTACCGCCACAACCCCGAGTACGCCATGCAGACCCTCCTGGCCGCCCAGGAAGGCGGCGCCGATGTGCTGGTGCTGTGCGACACCAACGGCGGCACCCTGCCCAGCGACTTCATGCGGATCTACCGGGAGGTGCGGGACCGGGTCAGCGCCCCCCTGGGAGTGCACGTGCACAACGACACCGGCTGCGCCGAGGCCAATTCCATCCTGGCCGCGGAAGAGGGCGCCGCCCAGATCCAGGGCACCGTCAACGGCATCGGCGAGCGCTGCGGCAACGCCAACCTCGTCACCATCGTCGCCGCCCTGCAGCTCAAGCGCGGCGCCACCCTGGTGCGCGAGGACCAGCTGGCCCGGCTGAGCGAGCTGTCCATGTTCGTGAGCGAGACCGCCAACCTCGCGCCCAATATCCGCGCCCCGTACGTGGGCTCCGCGGCGTTCTCGCACAAGGCCGGGGCCCACGTGGACGGCGTGCGCAAGGTGCGCGAGTCCTTCGAGCACATCCTGCCGGGCGCGGTGGGCAACGAGCGGCACTTCGTGCTGTCCGACCAGTCCGGCGGCGGCACCATCCTGGAGAAGCTCAAGGACATCAAGCCCGACCTCGACCGCAACGATCCCACCGTGCGCAAGCTGCTGGCCCGGATCAAGAAGATGGAGTCCGAGGGCTACCACTTCGAGACCGCCGACGGCACTTTCAAGCTGGCCGCCATGAGCATGCTCGGCGAGTTCACCGAGCCGTTCACGGTGCTGGGCTTCCGGGTGATCGAAGAGAAGAACGGCGACAACCCGCCCCTGTCCGAGGCCACCATCAAGGTGCGGGAAGGCGACGTGGTGGAGCACACCGCCGCCATGGGCGACGGCCCGGTCAACGCTCTGGACGCCGCCCTGCGCAAGGCCCTGGTGAAGTTCTTCCCGGCCCTGGCCGAGGTCAAGCTGGAGGACTACAAGGTCCGGGTGCTGGACGGCGCCGAAGGCACCGCCGCCAAGGTCCGGGTGCTGATCGAATCCACCGACGGCACCGACCGCTGGGGCACCATCGGGGTCTCCACCAACATCATCGAGGCCTCCTGGCTGGCGCTGATCGACAGCCTGATGTACAAGCTGATGATGGACCGGAGCCGGGTGACGGCCTAGGGTCCACCCGGGCCGGGCAGCGTGAAGAAGAACGCGGCCCCGTTCCCCGGCTCGGCTTCCGCCCAGATCCGTCCGCCATGCCGTTCGATGATCCGCTTGACGATGGCGAGGCCGATGCCGGTGCCATCGAAGTCGCTGGCCAGGTGCATTCTCTGGAAGGCATTGAAGAGCTTGCCGGCGTAGGCCATGTCGAACCCGGCGCCGTTGTCCCGGATGAAGAAGACCTCTTCTCCGCTGGGAGACACCATCTCGCCGGCCTCGATCCTGGGTTCCGGACACCTGGAGGTGAACTTCCAGGCGTTGCCGAACAGGTTCTCCAGCGCCACCCGCATCAGGCTTGCGTCCGCTTGCGCCTTCATGCCCGGCTGGATGGATACCTCGACCCGGCGGCCCGGGGTGGAACTCTGGAGCCCATCCACGACCATCCGGCACAGGCCCGACAATTCCAGCGGGGCTGGTTCCAGAACCTTGCGGTCAAGGCGGGACATCCGCAGGAGATCGTCGATGATCTGCCCCATGCGCCGGGTTCCATTCTGGATCCGGTCCAGGTGGTGCCGGCCGTTGTCGTCCAGCTGACTTCGATAGTCCTCCAGGAGAACCTGGCTGAAGCCCTCGATGCTCCGGAGCGGGGCCCGGAGGTCGTGGGAAACGGAGTAGCTGAACGCTTCCATCTCCTGGTTGGCGGCTTCCAGCTGGGCGGTGCGCTCACGCACCCGCTGCTCGAGTTCGTCCTTTGCCTGGATGATCCTGGCCTCGGCGGCCTTGCGCTCCGTGATGTCACGCCATACGCAGTGGTAGGAGCTCACGCCCCCTTCCGTGATGTGCTGGGCCGTGACATGGACATCCCGGATCTCGCCCTGCCGGGTCCGCTGCCGGGTCTCGAAATCCGCGATGCCCGTAGCTGCTCCCCAGGCCCAGGATTCCGGCCGCCGCCGGATTCACTTCGAGGAGCCGGCCGCCTGGATCCACCAGGATGATTCCCTGGGGCAGGCCGTCCAGAAGGGGGGTCCAGCCATGACGAGAAGGGCCTTCCAACGGATCCAGCGGATCGGACATCGGACGCGTCATGGGCCCACCCACAGCACCTGGCTTTTGAACCTGGCAATGGTTGAATATACAACAAACCATGCCAGGAACGGACGCTTGGGCCTGCCCGGTTCAGCCGGCGCTACCGGTCCTGGACCGGGGTGCGGGTGTCGTGCGGCGCCGGCCGGCCGGCCTCGAAGGCCGCGATCTCGCCCTCGAACTGCAGCAGGTAGCCCAGTTCGTCCACGCCCAGGAGCATGCAGCGCTTGGGGAAGGCGTCCACCGGGAAGCTGGCGGTGCTGCCGTCGGGCAGGGTCAGGGTCTGGCTTTCCAGGTCGACCTTGACCCGGGCGCCGCTGCCGGCGGCCAGGAGCTTCGCGTGCACGCCGGGCTCGACCTTGATCGGCAGCAGGGCGTTCTTCAGGGAGTTGCCGTAGAAGATGTCGGCGAAGGAGGTGGACACCACCGCCCGGAAGCCGGCGTCGGTGAGCGCCCAGGGGGCGTGCTCCCGGGAGCTGCCGCAGCCGAAGTTGTCGCCGGCGATGAGCACCTCGGCGCCCTTGGCTTCGGGCCGGTTCAGCGGGAAATCGGCCTTGGGCGCGCCGTCCTTGCCGTAGCGCCAGTCGTGGAACAGCTGCAGGCCCAGGCCCTCCTTGGTGGTGGTCTTCAGGAACCGGGCGGGGATGATCTGGTCGGTGTCGACGTTGTCGGCGGCCAGGACGGCGATGCTGGATTCGAAGGGGGTGAACGGCTTCATGCGAGGCTCCGGGGATCGGCGACCGCGCCGGCGACGGCGGAGGCGGCGGCGGTGATGGGGCTGGCCAGCAGGGTGCGCCCGCCGGGGCCCTGGCGGCCTTCGAAGTTGCGGTTGCTGGTGGCCACGCAGGTCTGCCCGGGCTGGAGCATATCTCCGTTCATGGCCAGGCACATGGAGCAGCCGGCCTCGCGCCACTCGGCGCCGGCGGCCAGGAAGATCCGGTCCAGGCCTTCGGCTTCGGCCATCTTCTTGACCACTTCGCTGCCGGGCACGATGAGGGCGCGCACGCCGGGCGCCACCTTGCGGCCCCTGAGCACGCCGGCGGCGGCCCGCAGGTCCTCGATCCGGCCGTTGGTGCAGCTGCCCACGAACACCACGTCGATGGGATGGCCGAGGATCGATTGGCCCCCGGTGATGCCCATGTACTTCAGGGCCTTCACCAGCGAATCCCGCTCGATGCCCGCGGCCATGGCCCCGGGTTCGGGGACCGTTCCGGTGATGGCGATGCCCATGGCCGGGTTGGTGCCGAAGGTGATCATGGGTTCCAGGGCGGAGCCGTCCAGGGTCACTTCCCGGTCGAACACCGCGCCCTCGTCGCTGACATAGGTCTTCCACCGCGCCACCGCGGCGTCCCATTCCGCGCCCTTGGGCGCGAAGGCGCGGCCCTTCAGGTAGGCGAAGGTGACTTCGTCGGGGGCGATCAGCCCGGCCCGGGCGCCGGCCTCGATGCTCATGTTGGAGATGGTCATGCGCCCTTCCATGGACAGGCCGCGGATGGCCTCGCCGGCGTACTCGATGACGCAGCCGGTGCCGCCGCCCACGCCGATCTTGGCGATGAGGGCCAGGATGATGTCCTTGGCGGTGACCCCGGGCCTGAGCCGGCCGGTGACGTTCACCCGCAGGTTGCGCGAAGGCTGCTGCAGCAGGCACTGGGTGGCCAGCACCATCTCCACCTGGCTGGTGCCGATGCCGAAGGCGAGCACGCCGAAGGCGCCGTGGGTGGCGGTGTGGCTGTCGCCGCAGACCAGGGTCATGCCCGGCTGGATCAGGCCCAGCTCGGGGCTGAACACGTGCACCACGCCCTGGTGGCCGCTGCCCGGGGCCATGATCGGCAGCCCGAACTCCTTGCAGTTGATGCCCATCTGCGCCACCTGCCGGGCCGCGATCGGGTCGGCGATGGGCTTGGCGCGGTCGATGGTGGGGATGCTGTGGTCGATGGTGGCGATGGTCCGGTCGGGACGGCGGACCTTGAGGCCGCGCTGGCGCAGGCCCTCGAAGGCCTGGGGGCTGGTCACCTCGTGCACCAGCTGCAGGTCCACGTAGAGCAGCGCCGGCTCCCCGGGGCGCTGGGCCACGATGTGCTCGTCCCAGATCTTGTCGTAGAGGGTTCGCGGGGTCATTGGGCCACCTTCCGGGATTCGAGGATGCGGGCGGCGACGGCGTCGCCCACGGACTGGGTGGTGCCCGCGCCGCCCAGCAGGTCGGGCGTGGTGGGGCCCACGGCGAGGACATGGTCGATGGCGTCCTGCAGGGCCCTGGCCTCGGCCTTGAGGCCGAAGCTCCAGTCCAGCATGACGGCCACGGAGCCGATGGTGCCCAGGGGATTGGCGATGCCCTTGCCGGCGATGTCGGGCGCCGAGCCGTGGATGGGCTCGTAGAGGCCGGGCAGCTTGCCGTCGGCCCGGGGCGCGCCCAGGCTGCCCGAGGGCAGCAGGCCGATGGAGCCGCCGATCACCGCGGCCTCGTCGCTGATGATGTCGCCGAACAGGTTCTCGGTGAGGATCACGTCGAACGCGCTGGGCCGCAGGATCAGCTGCATGGAGGCGTTGTCCACGTACAGGTGGTCCAGGGCCACGTCGGGATACTCCCGGGCGATCTCGATCACCACCGCCCGCCAGAGCTGGCTGGTCTCCAGCACGTTGGCCTTGTCCACGCTGGTGACCTTGTTCCGGCGCTTGCGGGCCAGCTCGAAGGCCATGCGGGTGATGCGCTCGATCTCGGGGTAGGAGTAGGTCATGGTGTTGAAGCCGCGGCGCTCCGTGCCGGAACCCTCCACGCCCCGGGGCGAGCCGAAGTAGAGGCCGCCGGTGAGCTCGCGCAGGATCAGCATGTCGGTGCCCGCGATGCGCGACTCCTTGAGCGGCGAGGCCGCGTACAGGGCCGGATAGGCCTTCACGGGGCGCAGGTTGGCGAACACCCCCATGGCCTTGCGGATCCCCAGCAGGCCCTTTTCCGGCCGCTTGGACGGGGGCGCGTCGTCGTATTTGGGGGTGCCCACGGCGCCCATCAGCACCGCGTCGGCGGCGTTGGCGGCCCGGAGCGTGGCCTCGGTGATGGGCTCCCCGGTGGCGTCCAGCGAGGCGCCGCCGATGAGCCCTTCGCTGAGTTCCAGGTCGTGGCCGAACACCTCGGCCACCGCCTTGAGCGCCTTCACGCCCTCCCGGGTGATCTCGATGCCGATGCCGTCGCCGGGCAGGACCAGGATATTCAGTTTCATGAACGCCTCGGGGCTGTGCTGGGGAGGGGATAGGGAATTCTGTCCCCCACCAGAATAAGTATCTCCGTGCCGCGATCCAATTCATAATGACTATCGCCGATATGCAAGGAATGCATGATGGACCTGCAGCTGCTCGAAACCTTCCTGGTCGTCTGCGAGGAGCGCAACCTCAGCCGGGCCGCGGTTCGGCTGTTCCGCACCCAGCCTGCGGTCACCCGCCAGATCCAGGCCCTGGAGGCCCAGCTGGGGGTGGTGCTGCTGGAGCGCACCCCCCGGGGGGTCCGGCCCACCGCCCCCGGCGAGGAGCTGCGGGCCCGCAGCGCCCGGATCCTGGCCGAACTGCGCAGCCTGCAGGACCTGGGCGACGGGGCCGACGGCCCCGGCGGCGAGCTGCTGCTGGCCTGCTCCGACACGGTGTCCTGCCATTTCCTGGCGCCGTTCCTGGGCCGGCTGGCGCGCGACTGCCCGCGGGTGCGGATCTGCATCACCAGCGGCACCACCCCCGGCATCGTCAACCTGGTGGAGCGCGGCACCTGCGAACTGGGCATCGTCCTGCTGCCGCTGCGCAACCCGCGCCTGGAGCGGCGTCCGGTGCTCACCTACCACAACGCCGCGGTGTTCGCCCCGGGCCAGGGCCCCCGGTCCGCCGCCCACACCACCCTGGCGGAGCTGTGCCTGCGCCCCCTGGTGCTGCTCACCCGGGACAGCGCCACCCGCCGCTCGTTCGACGACGCCGTGGCCGCCCAGGGCCTGCATCCGCCGCACGTGCTCGAGGTGGGCACGGTCTCGGTGCAGAAGGCCATGGTCCGGGCCGGCCTGGGGGCGGGGATCCTCCCCGGCTACGCCCTGGATCCGGGCGACGGCCTGGAGCAGCTGCCGATCCAGGGCTCCCACCCCAAGACCCTCGGCCTGTGCTGGCTCAAGTCCCGCGCCCTCAGCGCCGCCGCCCAGCGGATGGCGGCGCTCCTCGAATAGCGGTTTGAACCGCCGGGCCGGGCATGACATCCTTATGCCTTCGTTCCCCCCTTGATGTCCCCGTACGCTGCCAGGAGGTTCTCCATGCAGGAACAGATCAAGCAGGTCGCAAGCAGGATCCGGGAACTGCGGGAAATCTTCGGCGCTTCGGCCGCGGAACTGGCTGAGGCCTTCCAGGTGCCCGAGGCCGACTACGGCCAGTATGAAAGCGGCACGGTGGACATCCCGGTGGGGATCCTCTACCAGATCGCCCAGCGGTTCGGCGTGGAGTTGACCACGCTGCTCACCGGCGAGGAGCCCCGGCTGCGCACCTATGCCCTGACCCGGGCCGGCCAGGGCGTCTCGGTGGACCGCCGCCGGCAGTACGGCTACCAGAGCCTGGCGTACAACTTCATCGGCAAGCGCGCCGAGCCGTTCCTGGTGACCGTGGCGCCCGCCGCCGAACCGGCCCCGGACCATGTCAACAGCCACCCCGGCCAGGAGTTCCACTACATCCTGGAGGGCACCCTGCGGGTGCGGCTGGACCAGCACGAAGTGGTCCTGGAACCCGGCGACTCGCTCTATTTCGATTCCAGCGTCCCCCACAGCCTTGCGGCCCTGCACGGCGCTCCGGCCAGGGTCCTGGCCGTGATCCTCTAGGAAGGAAGCCCATGCTGCTCGACCGCTACCTTGACCGCACGGAGTTCAGCTCCTACACGGATTTCCGGGACGGCTTCCGGATCCGCATCCCGGAATCCTTCAACTTCGCCTACGACGTGGTGGACGAGTACGCCCGCACCGAGCCGGACCGGGTGGCCCTGGTCTGGTGCGACGAGCGCGGCGCATCGGCCACCTTCACGTTCAAGCAGATGAAGGAGGCCAGCGACCGCACCGCCAACCTGTTCCGTGCCCTCGGCATCGGCAAGGGCGATCCGGTGATGCTCATCCTCAAGCGCCGCTACGAGTTCTGGTTCTGCCTGCTGGCCCTGCACAAGCTCGGCGCCGTGGCCATCCCGGCCACCCACCTGCTCACCGCCAAGGACCTGGTCTACCGGAACAACGCCGCGGACGTGAAGATGCTCGTGGCGGCGGCGGACGCCCTGGTGCTGGAGCACGTGGACGCCGCCCACGAGAAGTCGCCCTCGCTGAAGGTGAAGATCGCCGTGGGCGGGGCCCGGCCCGGCTGGATCGACTTCGACCGGGAATCCTCCAAGACCAGTGCCGCGTTCGAGCCCGGGGAACGGGCCGCCAACAGCGACATCTCCCTGCTCTACTTCACCTCGGGCACCACCGGCTATCCCAAGATGGTGAGCCACGACTTCACCTACCCCCTGGGCCACATCCTCACCGCCAGCTACTGGCAGAAGGTGGCCGAGGGCGGCCTGCACTTCACCGTGGCCGACACCGGCTGGGCCAAGTCGGTCTGGGGCAAGATCTACGGGCAATGGCTGGGCGGCAGCGCGGTGTTCGTCTACGACTACGACAAGTTCGTGCCCAAGGACATCCTCCAGGTGATCGCCCGGCACGGCGTCACCACCTTCTGCGCCCCGCCCACCATCTACCGCTACCTGATCAAGGAGGACCTGTCCCGGTTCGACCTCTCGAAGCTGGGCTACGCGGTCATCGCCGGCGAACCGCTCAACCCCGAGGTCTACAACCAGTTCCTGCGCCTCACCGGCCTGAAGATGCGCGAGGGCTACGGCCAGACCGAATGCACCGTGGCCATCGCCACCTACCCCTGGATGGAGCCCCGGCCGGGCTCCATGGGCCTGCCCTCGCCGGGCTACGACGCCGACGTGGTGGACGACTCCGGGCGCTCCTGCGAGGTGGGCGAAGTGGGGGAGATCGTCTTCCACACCGGCCGCCAGACCCCGGTGGGCATGTTCGGCGGCTACTACCGGGATCCGGAGCTGAGCGAGAAGGCCTGGCACGACGGGGTCTACCACACCGGCGACACCGCCTGGCGGGACGAGGACGGCTACTACTGGTTCGTGGGCCGCAAGGACGACCTGATCAAGAGTTCCGGCTACCGGATCGGCCCCTTCGAGGTGGAGAGCGCCCTGCTGGAGCACCCGGCCGTGCTTGAATGCGCGGTGACCGCGGCCCCGGACCCCCTGCGCGGCCAGGTGGTCAAGGCCACCGTGGTGCTGGCCGCCGGCTGCCAGGCCTCGGCGGAACTGGAGAGGGAGCTGCAGGAACATGTGAAGAAGGTCACTGCCCCGTACAAATATCCTCGGATCATCGAATTCGTTCCGGAACTGCCCAAGACCATCAGCGGCAAGATCCGGCGGGTGGAGATCCGGGAACAGGACCGGGTCGACTGATTTCCTTCCCAGCCCCGAGCACGCTACCGCCAAGGTCTCCCCATGTGGTTCTCCCGCCCCAAGCCCCAACCCGAGGCCCCCTTTTTCGTCTGGTCGGATGCCGACCACTCCGTGGGGCTGAGCGTATTCGACCGCGAGCACAAGCATCTGGCCGCGCTGGTGAGCAAGGTGCACGCCACGCTGAAGGTCGACCGGGACCGGGTGCTGGCGCAGAAGCTGATGGAGACCCTCATCCAGGAGACCCGGGCCCACTTTGTCCACGAAGAGAAGGCGATGGCGGAAGCCGGCTACCCGGACCTGGAGGCCCACGCCGAACTGCACGCGGCCCTGCTCAAGGAGGCCCAGGACCTGCTCCGGCAGTTCCTGGCCGGCACCCTCAGTTCCCTGGCCCTGCCCCAGTTCCTCAAGAACTGGCTCATCCCCCACATCCAGGGCACCGACCGCAAGTACTCGGCCGCCTTGCGCCGCCAAGGCATCCTCTGAGCCTCAGCCCAGGAGCATGCGGTAGGCCGGGTTGTCCTTCTCGTCGGTGCAGGCGTAGCCCAGGTCCTCCAGGAAGGCGTCGAAGGCCCCGGCGTCCTCCCGGGGCACCTCCATCCCGGCCAGGACCCGGCCCAGATCGGCCCCGTGGTTGCGGTAGTGGAACAGGGTGATGTTCCACCCACGGCTCATGCGGGTCAGGAAGCGCAGCAGCGCGCCGGGCCGCTCGGGGAACTCGAACCGGTAGACCCGCTCCAGTTCCGGGTCGGGGGTGAAGCCCCAGGCCAGGTGGCGCAGGTGCAGCTTGGCCATCTCGTTGTCGCTCAGGTCCACCGCCTCCAGCCCGCTGTTCCGGAACAGGGCCAGCAGCGCCTCGGTCTCGCCCTGGTCCGCCACCTGGATCCCGACGAAGATCCGCGCGGCCCTGGGATCCGAGTAGCGGTAGTTGAACTCGGTGATGGCCCGGGCGCCGACCAGTTCGCAGAACGCCTTGAAGCTGCCTGGGCGCTCAGGGATGGTCACGGCGAACAGGGCCTCCCGGCGCTCGCCGGACCCGGCCCGCTCGGCCACGAAGCGCAGCCGGTCGAAATTGAGGTTGGCGCCGGACAGGATGGCCGCCAGGTCCAGGCCGGACCGCCCCGCCGCCCACCGGCGCAGCCCGGCCACCGAAAGTGCGCCGCTGGGCTCCAGCACGGTGCGGTTCTCGGCGAACACGTCCTTGATGGCCTCGCAGATCTCGTCGGTGCTCACGCGCACCATTTCGTCCACAGTGTCCCGGCAGAGCCGGAAGGGCAGCTCGCCCACCTGGCGCACCGCCACCCCGTCGGCGAAGGTCCCGGCATGCTCCAGCCGCACCGGATGTCCCGCCTCCAGGCTCCGGGTCATGGAGTCCGAATCGGCCGGTTCCACCCCGATCACCCGGATGCTGGGCTGGAGCCGCTTGAGGCAGGTGGCCACCCCGGCCAGCAGCCCGCCGCCGCCCACCGGCACGAACACCGCGTCCAGACCCCGGGGCCGCTGGCGCAGCAGTTCCATGCCCACTGTGCCCTGGCCGGCGATCACGTCCGGGTGGTCGAAGGGCGGGATGGTGGTGAGCCCCTCGGCCTCCGCCACCTGGCGGGCGTAGGCCGCGGCATCGTCGAACGCGTCCCCCACCAGCCGCACCTCGCCGCCCAGACGGCGCACCGCCTCCACCTTGATGGCCGGGGTGGTGACCGGCATGACGATCACCGCCCGGCAGCCCAGCCTGCCCGCGGCCAGGGCCACCCCCTGGGCGTGGTTGCCGGCGGAGGCCGCCACCACCCCGCGGGCCAGGGCCCCGGGCTCCAGCCGGGCCATCATGGTGTAGGCGCCGCGCAGCTTGAAGGAGAACACCGGCTGCAGGTCCTCGCGCTTGAGCCAGACCCGGTGGCCCAGGGCGGCGGACAGCAGCCGCGCCGGCTCCAGGGGCGACTCCACGGCCACGTCGTAGACCGGCGCGGTGAGGATGCCCTCGAACACCTCGGCGGCGGAAGGGCTGTGCGGCTCTGTCATGGCGGCTCCTGAATGGAAAAAGCCCCGCGAACCAGGTGGCTGCGGGGCGGGTGGTCGGCTGTGGACGACGGCTAGAAGGCCCCCCCTGGGAGGCTGGTAATCGAGGCGGGGGCGGAAGGGAGGAGGTGCATATGGCTTGACTATTCCCAGGGTCCGGGAGCAAGTCAAGGAAAGGGGTGGAATGAAGGGAAATCGAATAGAGCCATAATGGGCCATTCCATCATTTCGCTATGGCTGCCCTTCCTTCAGCAGTGCCGAGACCGCCTTGAACTGCGGATGGTCCTTGTGCCGCGCCCACTCGAAGGCCACCGATTCGTGGTTGGTGAGCACCGCGCCGGCGGCGGCCATGCGCTCCAGGGCGTGCGCCCGGTATTCTTCTCCACGCCCGCTCACCGCGTCCCAGCACAGATGGACCTCGTTCCCCTCGGCCAGCAGTTCCAGCACCGTCTGCACCACGCAGATGTGGGCCTCGATGCCGGCCACCACGACCTGCCGCCGGCCCGGCGCCAGGTCCGGCCGGGCCTGGCGCAGCGCTGCCCCGAAGGCCGGATCGGCGCAACAGCCGAACGCGGTCTTCTCCAGGAAGAAGGCCGGCCCGGACAGGGCGTCGAAGGCCGCGCGGATGGTGCCCTCGGTGGGGCCGATGCCCCTGGGGTACTGCTCGGTGAGCACCACCGGGACCGAGAACAGCTCCGCCAGGCGCAGCAGGCGGCGGGTCGCCTCCAGCACCAGCTCCGGGCGGTGCACCAAACGCACCAGCTTGCCCTGGAGGTCGATCACCACCAGGACGCTGCGGGCCGGATCGAGCAGGGCCATGGCCTAGGTGGGGAACTCGTGGTTGGCGATGAGCACGTCCATGCCGGTGAGCAGGCTCTCCCGGTGCGAGATCGCCTCCTGGACCACGTCCCGGTTGGAGACCACCCCGACCACGTCCTTGCCGTCCAGCACCGGGACGTGGCGGATGCCCTTCTCGGTCATGAGGGCCATGCAGTCGTCCACCGTCGTGCTGGGCTTGACACAGTAGACCTGGCTGGTCATCACGTCCCCCACCGGCTTGGCCAGGCAGTCGACGCCCTGGGTGGCCATGAGGCGCACGAAGTCCCGCTCCGAGAAGATGCCGGCCAGGAGGTCGCCGTCCATGACCACCAGCGCGCCGATCTTCTTTTCGTTGAGGCGCTTGACGGTATCCAGCACCGTCGCCTCGGGGTCGACGAACCAGAAGTTGGTTCCCTTGTGGTCGAGGATCGTCCGTATCGTGCTCATGGTGGGCTCCAGATTCAGGATCATGATATCTGAATGCGGGCCGGCGAGGCCCGCCTGCCGTGATTTTTAGGCAACGCGCCGCCGGGGCCCGGCGGTATCATCCAGTGCATGTTGACGAATGCAACCGGCGAAAGGACGCGACCCATGGCCGATCACGCGAAGCCCACCTTCGACTGGGATCCGGCCTGGGATACCGGGAACGCCACCATCGACCAGCAGCACCGGCAGCTGCTCGAGCAGATGGAGCGGCTGTTCCGGGCGGTGGCCGAGGGCCGGAAGCAGGGCGAGACCGAACGGGCGCTCATGCTCCTGGGCGAATACGTCGAAATCCACTTCAGCCAGGAAGAGGAACTCATGCGCCAGGCCGGCTACCCGGAGTTCCCCCGGCACAAGGCGATCCATGACGGCCTCAGGCTGCAGGTCCAGGTGCTGGTCAAGGACTTCCTGGAGGATCTGCGGCCCTTCCCGGACGCCGTGATGGAATTCCTGGTGACCTGGCTCAAGGACCACCTGGCCGGGGAGGACCGCCACCTGGCCGCCTTCCTGCGGAGCAACGCCCGGTAGCGGGCCGGTCACCGCTTCCAGTCCGCCACACCGCGGCGGACTGGAAGCTCCGCAACGAATGCTACTAGAACTTCTCGGCCACGGGCTCGAAGTAGGCCTGGGGATGCATGCACACCGGGCAGACGCCGGGGGCCTTGAGGCCCTCGTGGATGTGGCCGCAGTTCCGGCAGCGCCAGTAGATCTTCTCGCCGCGCTCGAAGACGGTGCCGTTGACCACGTGGTCGTGCAGGCGGCGGAACCGGGCCTCGTGCTCCTTCTCCACCTTGGCGATCAGCTCGAAGGTCCGGGCGATCTCGGGGAAACCCTCTTCCCGGGCGATGCGGGCGAAGGCAGGATACAGCTCGGTCCACTCCTCCTGCTCGCCCTGGAAGGCGGCCTGGAGCTGGGCGGCGGTGTCGCCGGCCACAGCGGGATAGCTTGCCGTGATCTCGATGGCGCCGGGGGCGAGACTCGCCAGGTGCTTGAAGAACAGCTTGGCGTGCTCCTTCTCGTTGTCGGCGGTCTCGGTGAAGATCGCCGCCACGTGCTCCAGCCCTTCCTTGCGGGCGATGGAGGCGGCGAAGGTGTACCGGTTCCTGGCCTGGCTCTCTCCGGCGAAGGCCTTGAGCAGGTTCCTGGCGGTCTGGGAGTCCTTCAATTCCATGGCATCCTCCTGGTGGGTCGGTAATTGCGACTTATTCGCAATTAGTGAAAATACACACTCTTAGCATACACCCGCCGGGCCCGGGCCGGGCCAGCGCAATACCGGAGGTCAAAGATGTCCGGACGACCGCCAAGGTTAACTACACTGGTTGTCATGCCAAGGTCCGATGTCCTGGAGTCCGGCTCCGGCCGCAGTTTCCGCACCACCGCCCTGATCATCGCCAGCGCGATGTTCATGGAACAGCTGGACTCCACGGTCCTGGCCACCGCCCTGCCCACCATGGCCCGCAGCTTCGGCGTCTCGCCCTTGCACATGGGCGCCGCGCTCACCTCCTACCTGCTGGGCCTGGCCCTGTTCATCCCCGCCAGCGGCTATTTCGCCGACCGCTTCGGCGCCCGGAAGATCTTCCGCCTGGCCATCGCGATCTTCACCCTCGGCTCGATTCTGTGCGGCCAGTCCCGGAGCCTGCCGTTCCTGGTGGCGGCCCGGCTGTTCCAGGGCATGGGCGGCGCCATGATGGTGCCCGTGGGGCGGCTGGTGCTGCTGCGCACCGTGGCGGTGGAGGACATGGTCTCGGCCATGTCCTGGCTGATGGTCCCGGCCCTCCTGGGACCGGTGGTGGGGCCGCCGCTGGGCGGGTTCATCGTCACCTACCTGTCCTGGCGCTGGATCTTCTACATCAACGTGCCCATCGGGATCCTGGGCCTGTACCTGGCCACGGTCTTCATCCAGGACATCCGGGAGCCGGACCCGGGGCAGTTCGATCTGCGCGGTTTCCTGCTCTCCTCCCTGTCCCTGTCCTGCCTGATGTACGGCATGGAGATGGCGAGCCGGGGAGGCGGCGAATCGGTCCGCACCACCGCGGCCATCCTGGCGACCGGCGCGGCGGCGGGGCTGGCCTACGCCCGGCACGCCCGCTGGGCCCTCAACCCGATCCTCGACTTCCGCCTGCTGCGGATCCCGACCTTCGGCATCTCGGTGATCGGCGGGGCCCTGACCCGGATCACCGGCGGCGCCCTGCCGTTCCTGCTGCCCATGATGATGCAGCTGGGGTTCGGCTTCTCCGCCGCCCGAAGCGGCATGATCACCTTCAGCACCGCCGCCGGGTCGATGCTGATGAAGGCGGTGACCGGCCCCATCCTGCGCCGGTTCGGCTTCCGCGCCACCCTGGTCTGGAACGGGGTGATCGCCACCGGGTTCCTGGCCGTCTGCGCCGCCTTCCGGCCCAGCTGGCCCCTGGTGATGATAAACCTGGTGCTGCTGGCGGGCGGGTTCTTCCAGTCGCTCCAGTTCACCGCCTACAACACAGTCGCCTACGCCGACATCCCCCCGCCGCGCATGAGCTCCGCCACCAGCTTCTACGCCACCTTCCAGCAGCTCATGCTGTCCACCGGCATCTGCGTCTCAGCGGCGCTGCTGGCGCTATCCATGGTCATGAGCGGGCACCCGCAGCCGCGCCTTTCGGACTTTTCCGCGGCGTTCCTGGGGGTGACCCTGGTCTCCTTCATGGCCTCGCCGGTGTGCGCCCGCCTGCCCCGGGACGCCGGAGCCGCCATGAGCGGCCACGGCAGCGGCGAGCCCCTGCCGTCCGAGGCTTGACGGCAGCTACTTCAGCGAATGCAGCCCGAACATGTTGCCCTCGGTATCGAAGGCCAGGGCGATGAATCCGTATTCGCCGATGGCGAACTTCTCCTTGGCGATCCGGCCCCCGGAAGCCGCCACCCGCCCGGCCTCCGCCGCGCAGTCTGCGCAGCTGAAGTAGACCAGGACGCTGTTGCCGCCGGAGGCGACCCCCTCCATCCGCACCAGGGCGCCGGGCGCGCCGTAGTCGGTCATGGCGCCCGGGAACGACCACATCTCCATGCCGCCCTCGCCCAGCCTGGCGAGCCGGGTCTGGAACACGCTTTCATAGAAGCGCCTGGCCCGCTCCATGTCCTGCACGTAGATCTCGAACCAGCCTACCGGGTTGGATGCCATGGGGGTCCTCCTGGGGGATGCGGGTGGGACGGCGGTATGCCGATATTTTAGGCAACGCGCTGATGTGTCCAGGGTATTTTCTCGCTTTGGCCTTCGCTTTCCGGGCCGGGCGCAAGGCGCTTCCGGATCAAGGTCATGAATCCGGCCTCTTCGCCTCGGCCTCCATGCCCCCATTCCGCAGGGCAAAGGTTAGGATGAAGGCACATCCATCCATTCCGTCCGTCGCCGGGAAACCAGGAAACAGGAGAACCCAATTGACCCATGATCCCGCCCCGGTCCCGGACCTGACCCGCACCGTCCTGGCGCTCACGCTCATGTCGCTCCTGGCGGCGGCCAGCTTCTGGGTCCTGCGCCCCTTCCTGATGGCGATGGTCTGGGCGGTGATGATCGTCGTCACCACATGGCAGCCCATGCTCAGGCTCCAGGCCCGGCTCAAGGGCAGGCGGACGGCGGCCGCGTCGCTCATGACCCTGCTTCTGCTGCTGGTGCTGGTGATTCCGTCCTCGCTGGCGGTGGCGAGCCTGGCCTCCCACTCGGCCGGGATCACCGCCTGGATCAGGTCGCTGGCCACGGTGCCCTGGCCACCGCCGCCGGCCTGGCTCAAAGGGGTGCCCCTGGCCGGCGCGAAGCTCACCGCACAGTGGCAGCACGTCCTGGATATCGGACCCGAGGGCGTATCCGCCTGGCTGGCACCGTACGCCGGAAGGGCCCTGGACCGGGTCCTGGCCACCGCCGGATCCATCGGCATGATGGTCGCCCAGTTCCTCCTCACCCTGTTCATCGCGGCCATCCTGTATCTTCGCGGGGAGCAGGCCGCCGCCTGGATGGACCGGTTCGCCCGGCGCATCGCCGGACAGCAAGGCGAGCGTTCCCTGACCCTCGCGGCCCAGGCCATCCGCGCCGTGGCCCTGGGCGTGGTCGGCACCGCGGTGATCCAGACGGTGCTGGCCGGACTGGGACTGGCGGTCTGCGGCATCCCCGGCGCCGCCCTCCTGACCGCCGTGGCGTTCGTCTGCTGCCTGGCCCAGATCGGCTCCCTGCCGGTGCTGGTCCTGGCCGTGCTCTGGCTGTTCTGGACCGGCCAGCAAGGGGGGCGATCGCCCTGGCCGCCTGGACCCTCGTGGTCACCGCCCTGGCCAGCGTGATCAGCCCCCTCCTGATGAAGAAGGCCGTGGACCTGCCGATGCTGCTGGTGTTCGCCGGGGTCACCGGCGGACTGATGGCCTTCGGCATCGTCGGACTGTTCATCGGGCCGCTGGCGCTGGCCATCGCCTATTCGCTGCTGGACGGCTGGGTGCTGGCCGGCTGATCGCCGCAACGCTGCCTCAGGCCGGCTTCCTGGCTCCGCAACGAATGTTGGCAGCCGTCGCGGAGCTAAGCTCCGCTACGGCTGCTTGTGCCAGGCACGGTCGCAGCGGCCCGGGTGGGTCAGGCGGCCTAGTTCGAACTGCCGTCCATGGACATGGTGCCGACACAGTAGGTGGTCCCGGCGTAGATGAACTGCCAGTTGGCGGAGCCAGTCAGCGTGATGGCCGTGGCCGTGTTGGCCCAGGTGCCCGAAGACTGGAAGTCCAGGGTGCCGAGGTGGCCTTTGGCCGTGTAGGGTTCGCTGCCGGTGATGGTGACCGTCCTGCCGCTGACCGTGCCGGTGAAGCTGCCTCCGCCCGACAGGGTGCCGCTGAAGGCGCTGGCTCCGGCGGCCTGGGTGATCGTGGCGGTGAACGGCACCGTCAATCCGATGTCGGAACCGCAGGAGTTGGTCCGCACGGTCTCCGAGATGTTCCAGGTGCTACCGGTGAGATTGATCACGGGCGCGCTGGCCTCCGTGGAGCCGACCGACTCGCCCCCGCTGTTCACGGCCGTGACCTGGTAGTAGTACATGGTGGCATTGGTCACCGCCAGGTCGTCATAGGTGAGGCCGGTGATCGAAGCGGCATTGATCTTGGTCTTGGTGCCGAGGGCGCCGCTGGAGGTGGCGCGGTAGACGTTGTAGCTGGTCGCGGTGGCCACCGCGTCCCAGGTGAGGGTCACTTCCTGGTCGCCCGGCGTGGCCAGGAGTCCAGAGGGCGCCGCCGGCGCCGGAACCACTGCCGGTACCGCATGGGCCACGGCGGAGCCCAGGGATTCGCCATGGGCGTCATGGGAAGTCATCAGGTAATAGTAGGTCGTGCCGTTGGTCAACCCGGTCTGGGTGTAGGGGCTGGTCACGGGTTCGATCTCAGTGCTGTTGGCCAGGGTGATCGCGGCGTCATTGCTCCAATAGCAGGAGTAGGACGTGGCGCCCGCCACGGGGGACCAGGAGAGGGTGATGGTCTTGTCGCCCGGGGTTGCCTGGATCCCGGTGGGCGCGGTGATCCACGGCATCGCATTGGCCTCCGCGGTTGCCGGCGACTCGCCGGCGCTGTTGGCCGCGGTGGCCACGTAATAGTAGGTGGTGGCGTTGCTGAGGCCGGCATGGGTGTACGGGCTCTTCACCCCGGCCAGCTTGGTGCCGGTGGCCGGAGTCACCCCCGTGACGTTTGCCCAGTACAGGTTGTACGATGAGGCCCCCGAGGCGGCAGGCCAGGTCAGGGTGTTCTGGCTGTTGCCCGTGACCGCGGTCAGGCTGGCCGGCGCAGCCGGCGGCGTGGTGGGAGCGCTGGAACCGCCCCCGCCGCCGCAGGCCGTCAGGAGCAAGCCGATTGCCGCCGCACCCCAGCAGCGGGTGCCGAGTCGCAGATGTTTCTGTGGAAGATTGGTCATAATCCCTCCGGATTGAAAGCCCGGATGACGGACTGGACGCCGGGCCGCCGGATCCGGGCACTGGATGTTCCTGAATCGCGACAGGGCGATCAGGGACGACGTTTGGGCCACGGCCCGCTCAGGGGCCGTGCCGGCCCGCGCGGACCGAGGCCCCGGCCGGCGGCCGGAACTGGGCCGGATGCCGTCCGCAGGGCTCGTCTGGGCGAGGCCGTTCTTTCGATTGCCAAAAATGACGCTATACAATGCCCCATAGGGCAATGGATGAATGGGTGTGCCATAGCATGTCCCTATCCTTGACAGAAACAAGCACTATTGATGAAATTTTTTAATCTATATTGATTAAATTAAAATTTTAATTTTTCAATTTATTTCTTGTTTTAGGTGGTTTTTTGTAATAATTCTTTCAATGCTGTTTTATTGCTATTTGTTGATTGTTGAAATCAATCGACTTAACAACTACAGGACAGCCTGGACAGGGCCGCCTGATCTCCTGCCGGGACCGGGACCAGGCCGACCTGCCCCGGTTCCCCCGGCCCCATGACGTGCTCCATCGCCCAAACCATCGACGGATGGGTGGAGGACAAGACCTCCTACATCGAACTGTTCGATGGCCTAGTGATCGGGGCCGGCGTCTACAAATAGGATTCCCGGGCGAGGTCGGCCCTGGCCCTCCGGGCCGCCCCGCAGACGGTCCCGGGAAAATAGTTTTCAGTCCCTTTTCCAGGCAGATGTCATTCGGCGGTAGCATTTGGCGGAACTCCCGGCATCGAGACGACACCCCGGCCGCGTTTGGGCTCTTGAGTTGTTCCGCAAAGATGCCGAATATATCCAAGCAGGACTATCCCGATGATCCCTCCCTTCCCCGAGCCGTTTCTTGCATACTCCAACGTCCCGCGAACCGGTGCGGACTTCCAGGGGAAGGTGCGCCAGATCTTCATCGCCCCTGCGACCAAGGCGCACGAGAAGAAGCTGGATCGGCTGGAACAAGTGGAGAAGGCCGCCGGGATGCTGGATGACCTCGACTGCACCGTGGACGACTTTCTGGCCTCGCGGCTCGAGTCGGCCCGGCACGGATGGTGAGGGCCCTTGTCCTGGATGCAAGCGCGCTGCTGGCATTCTTCAAGACCACCGAGCGGGGGCACCAGAGGGTGAAGGACCTCATCAAGGATCCGGACATCCGGAAGGAGGCGCACGCCCTCAACATGATGGAACTGTACCGGGTCATCAGCTCCAGGCTCGGGGTGAGCAGGGCCGAAGCCTGCGTCCAGATGATTCATTCGCTCGGGATTCGCGTTGCGGACGACATGGACGAGGCGTTCTGGAAGGACATGGCCTGGCTGAAGGTGCAGTTCAAGGACGATGTGAGCGTGGGTGATTGTGCCGCCCTGGCCCTTGCCCGCAAGCGGAATGTTCCCCTGCTCGGATCCGATGCGGCGGCCTTCCAGGGAATGGCCAAGGCCAACATCATCCAGCTGAAGACGTTCCGGTAACAGGCAGGCTCAGGCCATGAGCCGCTTCAGGAAGGCCAGGCCGTCCCGCGCCAGTTCGTCCTGCGAGGGGGCCAGCGGACGCCATACCGCCGCGGCCCGGGCGATTTCCTTCACCTCGGTCGAGAACGACTCGATGACGAGGGTGCCGTCGAAGCCGATCCGCTTCAGCGAGGCCGCGATCTCGGCCCAGGGGAGGTGTCCCGTGCCCGGCGTGCCCCGGTCGTTCTCGTTCGCGTGCACGTGGACCAGCAGCGGACCAGCGGCCTCGATGGCGGCGCCCAGGCTCTTCTCTTCGATGTTGGCGTGGAAGGTGTCCATCATCAGTTTCATGCGCGGGCTGTCGACCATCTGCAGGAGTTCCAGCGCCTGGGCGGTGAGGTTGATGAAGCTGGTCTCGAACCGGTTCAAGGGCTCGATGGCCAGGGTGACGCCCTTGTCCTCGGCGTAGCGCGCGACCTCCTTCAGGTTGCGCGCGCAGCGCTCCAGGTCCCGCTTCCGCTGCTCGGGGCCGGCCTGCCAGGTGCGGCCGACGGCGGCATAATGCGGGCCGCCGATCATCGGGGCATCCAGCGCCACGGCGGCGTCCACCAGGTGCTTCAGGTAGGCGACCCCGGCCTTCTGCAGCGCCTCGTCCTCGTGGGCCGGATCCCGCCCCGGGCCCATGACGCTGGATATGGAGCATTTCATGCCGCAGCGCTCATAGGCCTGGCGCGCCAGCGCGTAATCCAGGTCGCCCTCGGCCTCGAGGGCGATCTCCATCACGTCGAAGCCGAACGCCCTGGCCTTCTCCACCAGGTGCAGGTCGCGGGTCCGGAACGGCGAGGTCCAGAGGAAGGTGTTCGCTCCGAATCGGATCATGGCAGTTTCCTCGTGCGGGTTGGATTCCCGGCTGGCCTAGTCGCGCACCCGCGTGGCGGTGGAATAGGCGATCATGAGCAGGAGGATGATGGTGCCCTCGATGGCGACCTGGGCGCCGCCGGACACGCTGAACAGCGTGAGCACGCTGGTGATCAGGGTGAGCAGCAGAGCCCCCGCGATCGTGCCCGCATAGCTGCCGGAACCGCCCAGGATCGAGGTCCCGCCCATGACCACGGCGGCAATGGTGGACAACTGGTAGGCGTCGCCCATGCCCAGGTAGCTGTTCCCGGTGAAGCCGATGAGAAGGGTTCCGGTCACCCCGCTGAGCAGGGCCGACAGGGCGAACACGGCGACCGTCAAGGTCTTGGGATTGTAGCCCGCGTAGATGGTGGCCTTCGGGCTCGAGCCCAGGAACTGCAGCTTCTTGCCGAAACGCGTCGAGCGCATCAGCAGGATGACCAGGACGGAGACCACGATCCAGGTCTGGAGGATGCCGTTGATGCCCAGGGCCCCCGGCTTGACCACCCAGTCCTGGAAGCCCTGGGCCCGGATCTCGTGCGGCGAGCCGTTGGTCACCAGCAGGGCGGCGCCCTTGGCGAGCGTCATCGACACCAGGCTCATGATCAGCGGCGGGATCTTGATGTAGCCGACGCCCACGCCGCTCAGGACCCCGAAGGCGAGGCTCGCGAGCAGGCCGCAGAGCACGGCCGCGGGGAAGGCCAGGTGGTTGGCGTACATGGTCTGGGTCGTGACCACGGCCGAGAGCGTGATCAGCGAGCCGACCGAAAGGTCGATGCCGCCCGCCACGATGACCAGGGTCTGGCCGGCGGAGACGAGCCCGAGGATCCCCGCGAACTGCACGATGTAGAGGAAATGGTCGAGCGTCCCGTAGCCCCGCACGGCGGTGGCCACCACCAGCCAGCAGATGCCGAACAGAAGATAGGGTACGAGATACCGCAGCGATTCCGCCTGGAGGCTGAGCCGGCCCGCCTTCATTTCTTCCCTCTCCGCTCCGCCAGCACGCCGATCGAAACGGCGGCCAGCAGGATCAAGCCTTCCGCGATGTACTGGTAGTGGCTCGAAAGCCCGAGGAAGAACAGGATGTGCACCAGGATCCCGATGATCAGGGCGCCGGCCACCGCGCCGGCCATGGTGCCGACCCCGCCCATGAAGCTGGCCCCGCCCAGGACGGTCCCGGCGATGGAGCTGAGCGTGTAGGTATCGCCGACCGTCGCGTCCCCGGTCATGGTCTTGCCGCAGACCACCAGGCCGGCGATCGCGGCCAGGAGCGCGCTCCCGGTGTAGGCAGCGATCTTCGCGCCGGCCACCGACAGTCCCGAGGCGTAGGCGCTGAAGGCGTTGCCGCCGGTAGCGTAGATGGCCGTGCCCAGCCGCGTGTTCTTGACGTATTGCCAGACCAGCAGGACGCCGAGGAGCAGCAGGAAGGAATCGGGGACGAGGAAGGGCTGCCCGTTGACGAAGTCGCTCAGGGAATCATCCACCGTCCCGCCGGCCTGGGGCATGATCACCAGGGCCAGGCCGCCGATGATCATCGACGAGGCCAGGGTCACCACGATGCCCGGGATCCTCGCGTAGGCGACGATGGCCCCCGACAGCGCGCCGAACAGCGCGGCGACCAGCAGCGCGAGGGGGATCGAGAGGACGTGGAGCGAACTCATGGTGCTCGCCACCAGCACGGTGGTCATGCTGACCACCGCCCCCACCGACATGTCCAGTTCGCGCACGATCACCACCAGGGTCTGCGCCATGACCACCAGCCCGAGCGAGACCGTCTGCAGGGCGAGGTTGTTGAGCCCGCGCAGGGTGAGGATCCGCGGGTTCAGGGCGATATTGATGGCCAGGAAGATGGCGGCGGGCAGGAAGACGACGGGTATCCGCGACGTGATCCGCGCACGGCTAGCTTTCATGGCTTTCTCCGAGGGAGTGGCCGAACGAAGCGGCGACGATCGTGCGCTCGGAGATCCCGCCCGGCGCCAGCTCGGCGGAGATCCCTTTCTCGAGCATCACCAGGACCCGGTCCGAGAGCCCGACCAGTTCGATGATCTCGCTGGTGGAAAGGATGATGCCGACGCCGGTGTCGGCCAGTTCCCTGAGCAGCCCGTAGATCTCGAATTTGGTCCCGACGTCGATCCCGCGGGTGGGTTCCCGCAGCAGCAGGACCTTGAACCCGGAGGGCAGCCACCGGCCGAGCGCCGCCTTCTGCTGGTTCCCGCCGCTGAGCCTGCGGATCGGTTCCTTGATATCGGGAGCCTTGATCTTCATTCTCGCGACGATCCCCGCGACCAGGGCCCCGGCCTTGCGCCTGGAGATGAAACCGAACGGAGCACAGTCGTCGAAGGAACAGGCCACCAGGTTCTCCTCCACCGACCGGTCGATGAAGAGTCCCTGGGTCTTCCGGTCCTCGGGCACCAGGACGATCCCCGCCCGGAGGGCGTCGGCCGAGCGCCTCGGCGAGAGTCTCCTGCCCTCGATCTCGATCGTGCCCCGGGTCGCCGGGGCGAGACCGAACAGGCATTCCAGCAGCTCGACCTGTCCATGCCCCTGCAGGCCGCCGATCCCGAGGATCTCACCCGGCCGGAGACTGAAGCTGATGTCGTGGAGTCCTGAGCTGGTGGAGAGGCCGGTCACGCGCAGGAGGTCCTGCCCCGGAGGCACCGGCTGCTTGGCGGGGAAGCCCTGGCTCATGTCCCGGCCGATCATCTTCTCGATCACCCGCCGCTCGTCGAGCTCCGAGGTCTGGTCCTGGAAGACGACCCGGCCGTCCTTCATGACGCTGCAGAAATCGCAGAACTGGAAGATCTCCTTCATCCGGTGCGAGACGAAGGCGATCGCCCTGCCTTCCGCCTGGAACTTCCGGACGATGCCGTGCAGCAGTTCCACTTCCCGGTCGCCGAGCGCGGAGGTGGCCTCGTCGAGCACCAGGAGGCTCGGCTGGAGCGAGAGGGCCTTGAGGATCTCCACCATCTGCTTCTCGGCGATGCTCAGGCCCTCGACCAGCCTCGCCGGGTCCAGGGACAGGCCCATCGAGGCGATCAGCCGTTCCGAATCGAGCGCCAGGCGCCTGCGATCGATGGTTCCGACCGCGGTCAGGGGCTCGTGGCCCAGCCAGATGTTGCGCCCCACGGAAAGGGTGTCGACCAGGGTCATCTCCTGGTGCACCCCCACGATCCCCAGGGACCGCGCGGCGCGGGGGGAATGCAGGTGCACCGGCTCGCCCCGCCACAGGATCCGCCCTCCGGAGGGACGCACGAGCCCGGTGATCATCTTGATGACCGTGCTCTTGCCGGCGCCGTTCTCGCCGACCAGGGCGTGCGCCCTGCCCGCCTCGAAGGCGAGGCTCACGTCCTGCGCCGCCCTGGTCGCGCCGTAGGACTTCTCGAGGCCGAGCGTTTCCAGCAAGGCAGGACTCACGGTCTCTTCCTTTCCCATGGGACGCAAGAGGGCCGGCGGGCTGCGGACCGCCCGCCGGCCCCTCGCGCATCGCCCTTACATCTTGGCCTGGGCGATGATCGAATCGATCTTATCGGCAGGCAGCCAGTTGATGGGCCAGTAATCGTCCGGCATATCGTTCACGACCGTTTCCTTGACCGTATTGTCCTTGACCAGCACCATCGGGATATCGATCCGGTTCGGCACCTTCTGGCCCTTCGCGGCGCGCTTGGCCAGTTCCAGGGCGATCTGGACATCGTAGTTGGGCTGCACCGGGGCGATGGAGGAGAAGCCCTCGGGCTGGTACTTGATCCAGAGCTTCATGAAGCCGTTGTAGGCCTCGCCGACCATGGGAACCAGCTTGCGGTTGGCCTTCTTGAACTCGATGATCGCGGCGGCGGTCATCGCCCCGCCCTGGGACCAGACGCCGTCGATCTGCGGGTAGGCGGCCAGCCAGCTCGCCACGACGGGCTGGGCCTTGGCCTGGTCCCAATCGGCGTTGGCCGAGGCGAGGATCTTGATCTCGGGGTGCTTGTCGAAGACCTGCTTGGCGCCGCCCCAGCGCCCATTGTTGTCGGAATTGCCGGCGATGCCGTTGAGCACCACGATCTTCCCGCCCTTCGCGCCGAGCTTGTCGACGAGCCACTGCGCGGTCACCTGCCCCCACTGGAGCTGGTCGACGTACACCTGGCTGGTCATCTTCTTCGAGGTGACGTAGTGGTCGGAAACGACCACCGGGATGCCGGCCTTGACGGCGGCCTCGAGCACCGGGTTGTTGGCGCTCTCGGAGACGGCCATGCAGACGATCGCGTCGACGCGCTTGTCGATCATATCGTTGACCTGGGCGATCTGCTTCTCCAGGTTCGCGTCGGCGTTGGCGACGACCAGGCTGGCGATCGCGGGGTCCTGGCCCGCGGCCTTCTGGATCGTCGTGAAGCACTGGTTGTTCCAGGAGTTGCCGGTAAAGAAACCGGCAAACCCGATTGTCAGGCCTTTCTCCGCGTTCTGGGCGCTGAGCGCGGAAGCGCCGGCGAGCAGAACCAAAGCGAGACTTAGTATTTTCTTCATTGCAGGACCCTCCTATTGTCTGTGTTTCGGTTGGCCAAGTTGTCCGGTTCAGGGTTTCCACTATTCCAGATCCATTCACGAGATCTGTATTGCTCCGAAAGAATTATTTTTTGTTCAAATGCGTCACGATCTGCCTCCACGGCATTGCCGGAGCGGCTACTTCCAGATCGAGAAATCTGGTAGGTAAATCTTGGCGCCCCCGGACATCGCCGACGCGTGGGACAGGATCCCGGCGCAGGTGATATTGGCCGCCTGCCGGGCGTTCGGAAAGGGCTCCCTGTCCTCGTCGATCGCCGAAAGGAATTCATGCGCCAGGTGCGGATGGGATCCGCCGTGGCCCCCGCCCTGGATGAAGGACCGGTGCGCGTGGTCCCCGGAGTCGTACACGCCGCCGCGGGTGAAGGCGCTGATCTCCCGCGGCAGGAGGGCGCCGTAGTCCGGGATATCGATCCGCTCGGGAGACTCTCCGGAATGGAGGATGTGCCGCTCACCCTCGATCTGGGTCCACTCGAAGCTCTGCTTCGAGCCGAAGACATCGAAGCTCTCCCGGTACTGCCTCGCGGTTTCGAACAGCGATCGCGTGACCTCGGCGCAGACATCGGTGTCCTTGAACTGGATGTGGGCGCTCTCGATCGCGAAGGGCGATCCGTAGTTCGGCACCATCCGCGGCGCGATCCTGCCCGAGCCGACGCACTGGACCCATTCCGCCTGGTCCTTGCGGAGGGCGAGCGTGGGCGAGATCGCGTGGGTGGCGTTGTACATCGGCGGCAGGCCTTCCCAGTAGGCGGGCCAGCCCAGCATTTCCTGCTGGTGCGAGGACCGGTAGAACTGGATGCGCCCGAGTTCGCCCCGTTCGTACAACTCCTTGACGAAGAGGAATTCCCGGCTGTAGACGACGGTCTCCATCATCATGTATTTCTTGCCCGACCGCTTCGATGCCTCGACGATCTTCCTGCAGTCCTCCACCGACAGGGCCATGGGGATGGTGCAGGCGACGTGCTTGCCTGCCTCCAGGCCGGCGACCACGTGCTCGGCGTGAAGGAAGGGAGGCGTATTGATGTGCACGGCATCGATCTCGGGGTCCTTGAGCAGTTCCTCGTAGTCCGAATACCGGGAGCTCACGCCGAACGCGTCCCCCACCTTGTGGAGCCGTTCCCTGGTCCGCTGGCAGATCGCCTTCATGCGGGATCTGGGATGGGCCTGGTAGATCGGTATGAATTCCGCTCCGAATTCCAGGCCTACGATCGCGATATTTATTTTATCGCGCACAGTCATGCTGCCCTCCTTTTGACACGCGATGGAGCCGCCCGGCCGCGGCCGGGGCTCGGCGCAAGAGTTGTGTCCGCCATGACGATGGATGTGGATCGCGACCATCGTGGGCCAGGAGAAAGGGCTTGTCTTGTCCGGTTCGTTCCGGAGTTGGTACATATGCGACAAGATCGAAGCGTCCGACCCGGATTTCCGCACTTGTGCAAGAATTGCTCATGAACGGGCCGAACGATCTGGTTGCAGCCTCCATCAAGGGGGGCCTTCTCGCCGCGATGGATCCGGTCGCGGGATTCCACGCGCTCTTCGACTACATCGATTCGGTCTTCTTCTTCGCCAAGGACCCGGAGGGGCGGATCCTGTTCGCCAACCCGCAGCTGCTGCGGCATTACGGCTTCAGCCGGAGCGAAGAGATGATCGGCAAGACCGATTTCGACTTCCTGCCCCGGAGCCTGGCGGAGGAATACCGGCTGGACGACCTGAAGGTCATCAGGACCGGGCAGCCCCTCATCCGGCAGGTGGAGTTGTTCCTGGACGACAAGGGCGTGCCCGGCTGGTACATGACGACCAAGCTGCCCATCCTGTCGAAGCAGGGCAAGGCCATCGGCGTCATGGGGGTCATCCAGGGCTTCGACGCCAGCCACCCGAGGTTCTTCGGGGGCAAGAAGCTCTCCCAGCTCATCAACTACATCACCGACCATCCGCTGGAAAGCATCCGGCCGGGCGAACTCACCAAGGTTTCCGGCCTGTCGGCGCGGCAGATCCAGCGGCTGTTCCTGGAGACCCTGAACACCACGCCCCGGGATCTGCTGATGAAGCTGCGGATCCGCAAGTCCTGCGACCTGCTGCGCTTCACCGAAGAGCCCATCTCGGAAATCGCCATCGACTGCGGGTTCTACGACCAGAGCGCCTTTACCCGCAACTTCAAGAAGCGGATGGGGATAACTCCCAAGCATTACCGGGCGGCACGCTAGTTCGGGGCATATCGCGGTCTCAGCCCAGGGTCAGGTCGGCGATGACAGGACGGTGGTCGGAAGCCTCGCCGGTGCCGACCCAGCAGCGCCAGACCCGCAGCCCGGAACTGGCCATGATGTGGTCGAGGCGCATCCAGGAAAGGTGCAGCCAGGGAATCCGGTGCGCGAGCAGGAACTGGCCGTAGGTGTAGCCGTAACCCCGCCCCGCCGCGCTGAAGGCGTCCTGCAGGCCAGCCTGCTTGAGGGTGAGGCAGACCAGGGAGGGTTCGGGGGAATTGAGATCGCCGGCGAGGATGACCGGGCCGGGTTCCGGCGCCACCATGTCCCGCACGGTGCGCGCCTGCTCGAGCCGGATGGCTGCGTTCCGCCGGAGTTCCTGGATGGCGTCCGGGAACTGGCCGTCACCGGTGACGGAACGGAACGCGTTGAGGCTTTCCCGGGGCGTCTGGAAATGGACGACATACAAGGTCACGGGGGTGTCGCCGAGCCTGGCCTGGCAGCGCAGGAAGGCGGTCTTGCCCGCCGCGGAGGGGTACCAGTGGACCTCCGCCTTGGACAGGGGAAGCCGGCTGGCGATGACATACTGCCCGAAGCTGCGGACGTTCCAGTCCCGGAAGAATCGAGCGAAGGGACTCTCCATCAGTCCGTCGGCGTCCTGCAGCAGGACCACCTGCGGCCGGTAGCGCTCGATGTCCTTCAGGAGCGCCCCGGTGTCGTGGTCGCCGAACTTGGCATTGCAGGTGAGGGCCCGGATCTGCGGCCCTGCCTCGGGTCCCGGAGCCTTCCAGGCGGACCAGTGGAATCCCATGACCGGCCCCAGCACCCAGACGAGGTACAGCGCCGGCGCCCACACCCAGCGCCGGCCCGCCAGCGGCGCGGCGGCCAGCAGCGCCAGGGCCGGGACCGCCCACAGGACCTGGGGCAGGTAGAGGTTCAAGGCGCCGAACCACCAGCGTTCCGCCCCCACCTGGTTCAAGCCGGTAAGGACAGCGAGGGCCGCGCCGTAGCCCACCAGAAGCACCAGGTAGGTCGCCCTGCCAAGTCCGATCACGGATATCCTTCAAAGCCCCGGGCCGCCGGGCCTTTCAAGTTAGCACATGCGCCAAAGCGCGCCTTGTGAATCGGGATAGGTCGTGGTCTTCCCGGGCGGTGCTGGTAGCCTGATCACGAAGCCCCGCTCCTTTCACTCATCCTGAAGGATTCCAGGTCCACCATGGCAATCACACCCAGGCAGCGCAACCCGGCAACCGTCCTTGCAGGGGCTGGCCTGTGCGTGGTGGCGTTTGGAACGCTGATGGGGCTTCGTGGTCAGTTGGTTCAACCCTGGGCCAAAACCCTCGTTGCGGCTTTTGCAGGGGCGTTCCTAGGCATTGGGATGGCCTTGGTCGCCGCATACAGGCTGAAGCGCAAGTAGAAAGTTGCGCATCCTCGCCAGTGCCTCACCGGCGCTGAACCGATGGTCCTAACTGCGTGGCGCAACGGGATCCGGCCATTGTGGCACCTCTCCCTCTTGAGAACCCAGCGTGGACGTGGCTTTTTACCGTGGATTAACCGTCGTGCCCGTTTATACCGTCCGAGGGCCCGCCGTGCAAACGAAACCCCCTTATTTCAGGGGGTTTGACTGGTAGGGCTAACGGGATTTGAACCCGTGTTACCGCCGTGAAAGGGGGTCAACAAGGTCTTCCCTGGTCTCCTCTGGACGAATCATCTCTTAGAAGTATAATGATTTCGGATCTTTTTCGACCAGG
>Ga0316217_10000823_pt1 | contig 42340 bp, 45 predicted proteins | sample 1anoAmetaG_FD_203633 | JGI IMG/M metagenome (GOLD analysis project Ga0316217, IMG submission 203633) | Freshwater microbial communities from Trout Bog Lake, Wisconsin, USA - 1anoA | ecosystem: Environmental > Aquatic > Freshwater > Lake > Hypolimnion/Profundal zone | place: USA: Wisconsin...
GCTTCCTTGCCGATAGAAAACATCGTAGCCTCCCTGCTACACGGGACTTACAACATCTCCATGATGGCAGGGAGGCTCACTTTTTCAAAACGACCATTGGACGGTCTTGCGCTAAAGCGTGAACTCCGAACGCTCTGTCGGCAACATGCAATTGCCCTGGCCAGACACCGCCAGCAAGGCGCCGCCACTGACAAGCTGAATTAGTCCCAACCCATTGCCCTAAAAATAAGCAGCCACGGTTAATGGCGCGGCGGAATGCCAGGCAACTGGGCAACACCTATGGCAAGCTACGGACCGGGAAAGCTCCACCCGTCGATAGTTGCAGGGATCGCCGCAGACAAGACCGCAGAAATTACCGCAAAAATCGTGGTTTTGTTAAAAAATAGAAGCCCATAATACCTCGCCTTGCACAACTGGGACTTCTGGCACGGCCGTTGCATTATAAGAAAAGCGTAACAAGTGAATATCACACGCCGGGTAGCCCAAGTGGTACCGCGCGTGCAAATCTAAGTGGTTCCGCGGTGCTTGGCGCTGCCTCGTTTGCGACGGGATGGTGCGAGTCCGCGTCCGGACGGCCCCTGTCAGCGCGGAACCACTATCCAAGCTCGTTTCCTCCTCCGCCAAAGCCGCGTGGAATCAACCCTCCTCCACGCGGCTTTTTTTGGAGGGAGACATCACAAGTAAATAGCACACGCCGGGCAGCCCCAGTGGTACCGCGCGTGCAAAGTTAAGTGGTTCCGCGGTGCTTGGCGCGGCCTCGTTTACGACGGGATGGTGGGAGTCTTCGTCCGGACGGCCCCTGTCATCGCGGAACCACTATCCAATATCGTTTCCTCCTCCGCCAAAGCCGCGTGAAATCAACCTCATTCACGCGGCTTTTTTATTTTTTGCGACGCCGGTCCGTGGCCAATGATGCCGACAACGGACCATTCCCTAATCCTGATGAAATACTTCTTCCATGTCCGCCCACCATTCGCCGGCGGCGCGCTCGGCCAGCGGTTCCTGACACGGCATGCACACCGCCCACCAGCGCTGGGTCTCGGGATCCGCCGCCATTCGGGCGGCATCGGCTGCAAAGTCGCTGCCGGTATACTCAAAGTAGCTGAACAGGTAATGCTGGCCATCAGGCATGCGGCGCAGATAAATCGAGTAGTTCCGAATGTTGCACGCCTTGATCATTTTGAGCACGCCCGGCCAGACCGCCGCATGCAATCGCGTATACTCCGGAATCTTCTCCGCCTTGACACCAATCACGGATCCGTAACGTTTCATGAATGCACCTCCGTTGTGGCGGGAGTAGCCGCCGCGTTTTCGCCCAGGTAATTACCGTAACTCAGGGTCACAATCGCCGCCATCAGCACCACCAGGGCCAAGGCCATCATAAGCTGGGTAACCCGCCGGCGCCGACCGCCAAAACCGCGGTACACGCTGAAAATGAACGCGCCCACAAAGACCAGCGGCAGCGCTTGGACAAGGCCCACCGTTGCCCAGCCAAGCCCCATGTGCGCGGCGCTCAAAATCAGCAGCGCTGTAACGGCGGCGAGCATTAAATACAGCAGGGCCCGGCTCCACTCCCGGAGCAGGATGGCAATAATGTTGCTGAAGAGCACCAGCATGATCATGTGGATGGCCCAACTGCTGAACTGGTATTGCCCCATGCGTACGTGCGCCAGGTTGTAGAAAAAGAACTGGCCATACCACAGCAGGCCCGTGAGCGCCGCCAGGGCAAAGTTGGCCGGCAGCCAGCCCTCTTCGGGCCCGGCCGGCAGGGACACCAGTTCGCCCAAGGTGCCGTGTTTATAATGGAGATAAAGGCAGTACATGGCGGTGGTCACAAACGCGCCGGTATTGGAAAAAATGTACACCACGTTACCCCGGAAAACCCCGGCACCAAGTTTCTCCGCCACGTCGGCGATGGGCGCCCCGGCCTCCAGCGAAAAACCGTAAACCGCCGAGAGCACCCCGGCCAGCAAGGAAAGCAACAAGCCTTTATACAAGGAGAATTGCTGCGGAGACGCCCCCGCGGATTGCACAACGGCGGCCCTAGCGGCTCCATCCTGCGCCTGCACCACGTCCGATGAATCGTCATTGGCCTGCGGTACGGAGGGTTGCAGTTCGGTTTCCTTCAGGCGCCCGGCCAGGCCGCAAAGTCCAATGCCCACCGTCCCGACCACGATGCCGCCCATCACCCAGCTTCCGCCCACCTTGTGGAAGGCCACCAGCAGCGTGCCATTGACCAGCGGCGGAATGAGCGTCCCAAGCACGCTCGATAGTCCCACCGCCACCGCATAGGTCAGCGAAAAGCCAATGTAGCGGATCGAAATTCCAAAGGCCGTGCCGCCCGGCCCGTAAAGCATGCCCAGCACAAACGCCCAGATCATGGCCGAGGGCGGCGCATTGCATAGCACTTGCCACAGGTGCGGAATGGTCAGCAGCGCCCCGACAATCGGCAGCAAGAACCAGCAGAACGCCGCCTGGGTCAGCCAGTAGGTTTGCCACGACCAGCCTTTGACTTTCTTCTGCGGGGTGTAACACGCGGATGAGGAAAGCGCCCCGATGGCGTGGAGCCCAGTCCCCAGCAACGGGTTGGATGCAATCATTTCGCGCCCTCCACGCTTTCATTAAATTCGCCCAGCTCGATGGGATACTTACCGTACTGCCGCACCAGGCTCACGATGTAGTCATAGGTCTGCCCGGTTACATCCGTAGCCACCGAATGATCGGACATGAAGATATACCCCCCGCCGCGAGCCGCATTAAGTTTCCGCAATACTTCGCGTTTGATCTTCTCCCGATCGCCGGTTTCCCAGATCTGCATATTGCTGTTCCCGCAGAACGCGATCTTGTGCCCATAGCGCCGGCGCAGATCCACCACATCCATGCCGGCCTTGGCCTCCAGCGGGTTGTAGCCGTCGATGCCGATATCGATGTAATCCTGGAAAATGCTGTGCACGTTGCCGCAGCCGTGATAGATAACCATCAACCCGCGGCTATGGGCATAGTCCGCGATCCGTGCCACCCAGGGCTTAAAATAGGTGCGCCAGTAAGACGGGGCGAAGAACGTGCTGTTCTTATAGGCCACATCGCCCCAGATCACAAAGCCATCCAGCAGGCCCGCGCCGGCATCAATTTCCGCCTTGGCCGATTCCAGGTAATGCGCCCCGATGCGATTGATCACTGCCCCCATCTCGTCGGGAAATTCCCCCATCCACATCATGGTGTTTTCCTGGCCAATCAGGCGCGTCAGGCATTCGGAGACTTCCATCATCGAGCCGAAGACCGGAAAGTCCGGATAGAGCGATTTAACAGTATCGAGCCACGCCGGGGAATTGCGTTCAAAGCCGTCGCCGACACCGGCAATCTGGTTGTCGCCGCCCTCATAAAATCTACGACGGTCGCGCGGATCATCAAAGCGCGCCTGCTGGAGTTTTTCAAACGTATCGAGTTCCCAGCCGCTCATTTCCGGCATCGGCAGGTCAAAACGCTTGCGCATGGTGCAGCCAAAGCCGGTCTTCACCACCACTTCCTCGGGCGTTTCGGACAGGGTCTGGAAGGGCCGGATCCACGGGTCCATGTTCGGCACCGTTACGATCAGGTCCAGGTCGTAATGGTAATAGGGATTGGCATCCGCCGGCAGATTCAGATCCTTCCGCCAGCGCCGCGTGAAGCCCCCCCAGAAAAAATCCGTGATCGGCACGCGATCCGGTTCCGCGTGCCGCAGGGCGGTCCGCACGCGTTCAAGTTTGCGCAACGTATTGGCCGAGCGCGGCGCGGCGGCCTGTACACCGACGGTATCAAACATTCCCATAACGCCTCATCGATAAACGAGATTTGACTCCGCTATAGTCCGCAAGATAGGCGCGGCTGGGCGGGGCTGTCAATGATGCCCTTATCCTTCGCCACCATCCAGATACGGCGGCTCTTTCGGGTGTAATTTGATCCGCGGAAGGTATTCGGTCGTCAGGCGGTCGGCCACCAGGCCACGTTTAATCAGGTCGGATTCCGCAACGGCCCCCAAGTCGTGCGTGTCGGCCAGCCACTGATCCAGGGCCTGGCGCAATTCCGCCAGTTTGGCCTGCACCGCCGGATCGGCCACGGCGACGATATTGTTCACTTCGTGCGGATCGGCCAGGCAATCGTAAAGTTCTTCGGCCGGTTTGCGGCATGCGAAGAAATGCCGCTGCAGCGCGTTGAGCCCGCCGGCATGGCCCACCTTGCGCCACGATTGCATGATCGGGTTGAGTTCGTTGTAGTCGATGTACTGTGCGTAGGGAACTTCCGGCTGGAAATTCCGCACGTAGCGGTAACGCTGGTCCCGCACCGAGCGGATCCGATCGCCGGCTTCATCCATCCGATCGCGATGCGCATAGACGTACTGCCGCGGCTTAGCCGGGCCACCCAGGTACGCCACGCCGTGAAACTCCGCCGGCTGCGGCAGCCCCGCCAGCGCCAGGATGGTAGCCGGCAAATCCACCATCGCCACCAGTTGATCACGGACGGTGCCGGGGGCAATACCCGCCGGCCAGCGCACCAGCAGCGGAATGTGCGTGCCGTCGTTGTAGCACCAGCGCTTCATCCGCGGCATGCCGCGCCCATGGTCGCCGGTAAATATCACCACGGTGTTATCGGCCAGGCCCTTGCGCTCCAGCATCGCCATTACCGCGCCCACCTTGTAGTCCACGGCGGTGCACAGTTCATAGTATTGGCGGATATCGTGGCGAATCTCGGGCGTATCGGGATAGAACGGCGGCAAGACCAGTTTGGCCGGATCTTGCCGGTCCGCCGGCTGGAGCTGACGCGTGTTCCGGGCGTGCATGGCCGGGGTGCCGCGCACCTGGGATTCATGCGTGGTAATGATGTTGTAGAACGCCAGGAACGGACCCGCCGGCAGATCGCCGCCAGTCCAGTCGGCCGTGGAGTCGAACCCGTGCGCCGGCACCTGAAAATTAAAGTCGGTCTTGTTGGTCCAGATGATCTTGTAGCCGGCATCCTGGAGATAGCGCGTAAACATCGGCGGTGGCCGCAGCAGCGTCGAACGCATGTGATGCGTACCGATGGCAATGGGATATTGCCCGCTGATCATGCCCGACCGCGATGGCGCGCTAACGCCGCAGTGGGTAAAGCAGTTGTCAAAGCGTGCGCCCTGGGCCGCGAGTTGATCAAGGTGCGGCGTGCGGGCCCGCGTATCGCCGGCACAACCCATGTCCGGGCTCATGTCCTCGCCTACCAGGATCACAAAATTAGGCCGTTTGTCGCGCGCCGGGCCGGCATGGGCTCGCGCCTCGAGGGAGGCCATCACCGCGGCGGCGGCCGTGACCGAGGCGGTACGGATAAAGTCGCGTCGTGAAGTCTGATGGGTCACGAGGGAATCCTCCATCAACGAACCAGGACAATTGCCGCCCGCAGGCCCAATCCATAGGCCGGTAGATCCGGCCATTGTAACACGATGGGGCGCCAACATCTGCCGCCGTCCATTGGGTCATGAGGGTCTCTTGGACCTTGCCCTCAAGTCCACCACGGCACGGATGGGGCTACAAAAATAATTCACTTGTACGAACACCCGTAACGCCCTGATAGATCGCCAAGAAATTAAAATTCTGCTACTTTGCCTCCAACCAAATGCCACCTGATGCGTTGTACCATTTGAACCGACGGCTTTGGTGGCCGCGATTGTACGACCAAGGGACATTCCATGGAGGAGTTATTATGAAACGCGTTTTTTCGGCGATCGTAATCCTGGCGACCGTGGCGCTGTTATGCGGCAGCGTGCAAGCGGCCAAAAATGCCCCGGCCGGTACGCAACCCGCCGGCACGCCCGAAGTGCAGCAATTGCGCACCGCCTACAAGACCTTGTACATTGCCGACCATGATTATCACGGCCATCGTATTGCCGCCATGCATGCCATTGAAAAAGCCTGCGACCTCCTGGGCACCGACATTCGTGGCGACGGCAAAGGCCATATTCCCCAGGCGATTTCCGATGAGGACCTCACCCAAGCCAAGGCTACCATCACCGCCGTTCTTCAAGGCGGGGTGGCCACCAGCCAACCCAAAGTGGCCAGGCATCTGAACAAGGCGATTGAAGAGATTACCATCGCACTGAAAGTCCACTGATCGCCCCCCGCAACCGGGCCTGTAAAAACCGCAAACCCTCCGGCGTGATTCACGCCGGAGGGTTTGTTTTGCCTGAGGAGCGCTGTCGATGCAGCGGAACTATGCGTGGCCGGTGTGCATTCTGGTCCTGCTGGCGGCCTGGCCGGCGCTCGCTCGCGCCGTGTGGCCCGACCGGGTTTTCGCCCCGTATGCGTACCTGGACGCCGGGGCCGACTTTGACATGGTCAAATGTGCGGATGCCTGCGGGCAAAAGTTCTATACCCTGGCCTTTATCATCGCCGATAAACAGCACCACCCCGCGTGGGATGGCGGGGTGCCCCTGGATAGCCGGTTTTACGCCCGGCAGATAGCCGAGATCCGCCGCCGCGGGGGTGACATCATCGTTTCGTTTGGGGGCGCCGGCGGGACGGAACTGGCCGTGGCCGAACCGGACGAGACGGCGCTCCAGGCCAAATACCAGGCAATCCTGGAGCGCTATAAGCTCACCTGGTTGGACTTCGATATCGAGGAAAGCACCTTAACCAAAGACGACGTCAACCGGCGCCGCAACGCCGTGTTGGCCCGGTTGCAGGCAAAAAATCCCGGGCTGATCATTTCCTACACCCTGCCGGGCGATCCCGATGGCATCACGCAACATTCCCAGGATCTGCTCGCCGACGCCAGGAGCAAGGGGCTTAAGGTGCATTCCGCCAACATCATGACCATGGATTTTGGTCCGCATCATTCCACGGGCAAAAAGATGAGCGCGGTGTGTATCGCCACGGCGGCGGCGGCATGGAAAACCTGCCACGCCATCGATCCGGCCATCCGGATCGGCCTTACGCCGATGATCGGCCAGAACGACGTCAAGACGGAGTATTTCCGGCCCGCCGACGCCGCCGCCCTGGAAACCTGGGCCGCCGGCCAGCCATGGGTCTGCAGCTTGTCGTTCTGGAGCAGTAACCGCGACGCGTCGGCGACCGCATCGGGCGTGCCGCAGGCGGCGTGGGATTTCAGCAACACGTTCAAGGCGTTTACGGCGCCGTGACGCACGGCGGACTGCCATCAGCGTACATGAGGCCGGCGCCCACGTCGTGGCGGTCCTGATCAGCGACGGCGAAAACGCGATGGACCTGCCCCGGGCGCTGCCGGCAGGCGTGGAGTGTTTCGACCGCTGGGGCAACCCCTGCCCGGCGCCGACCAAGGCGCTGCGGGCACCGGTGTATCTGCTGGCCACCGGTGGGATGGCCCAGGCGCTGCGGGTGGCGCTGACGCCCTAAGGACCGGCGAATCAATTAGTGGCGCAAGAAAAGTTGCAGGCACACTCCGTGTGCCTGCTACCGTGAAATCCGACAGTCATTCATTCGCCGGGCCTAAGTCCTCTCGCCGCGATTATTGCGGTGGCGACTCGGGCAGAGCGTTGTCCGGATGGGTCCGGCACATGCGCGCGTAGACGTACCGATTCGGCTGGTATTCCCGCCAAAACGGTGCTTCGTCCAAGCCCAGCCCTTTGGCGATAGCCGCCGCGACCGCGGAACTCCGGGACATGCCCTGTTCGCATTGGACCACGATTGTGCCCACGGTGGCTTTATGCTTCGCGACGCACCGCCAGATCTGCCGGGCGGCATCCTCGGTCATCAGTTTGACGTCATGGGGCAGCTTCACCCATTCGCTCGGCTCGGCATCATGAAACGACAGATGCAGCACATCGCGCAGGCCCGTTTGTTTGGGAATGCGCGCCCTCCGCAGTTCCGGATCGCTGATGGAGATGACCACGTACGTGCCTTGCACGCGCAGGCCCGCCTCGATGGATTCCCGGTCGGTCACAATGATTTCCACGATGTTGTCATCCGGCGTCCGCCTGGCGGAGGCACTTGGGGTTCGTTTGTTCATGTGCCTATTGTACCACTTGTGGCGACTCTTGACATGACGGCGTGGGCAGCAACGAAGCGGAAATCAAAATCATCGGCCCGATGGCACCAGCCAGTGATCTGTTTATTGCGCCCAGGCGCTAAAAAAGGGTGGATGGTCTTGCCATGATCTAACTCCCTGCGGTAGACTACAACGGTTGACGCAATGTTTGGGACCAGAACACGCCCGCTTGAATGGGGCCAAAACCTGAGCATTTACGTAACAGACAAAATCGCAAGTATTCTATTTGCAATACTTTACGATGCGGGCGTAATTCAGTGGTATCTAGCCACTTTGCTGCATTTTTAGCCAAAAAACGGCATTCCGTACAAAATAGTGTACAGAATTGTTTTTGGACACTCCAACTCCTTTGTTTTTAAGGAGTTAAACATCTATAAATTGGGCGTAGAAGACGGCAAGAATTACAACAGCCATTTTTAGGCTAGAAATGCTGTTTATTTTGGACACTTTTTTGGACAATCGCACTTTTTTGGACAACGTATTCCCCGTCCCACCCGCCGCCAACTTCTTCTGGTCCATCCCGGTGGACCGCTGTGGAAAAACAAGGTCGAAGGATTCTGGGAAATCCCCAAGGGCGAAATAGAACCCGGCGACAATTTGTTCGTCGCCGCCCACCGAGTTGGTTCACCCCCCTTCCTTCCCCCCTGCCCAAAACCTCCACAGGCATCCTGTTCCGCCGCCATCTCCACCGGAAGGTCACGGGGCTGTCGGATCGGGCGGCGGCTTCTTTGATGCCTCGTACCGTTTGACCCACTCGGGTAGGTCTGGTTCAGGCGGCATAATCCGCTCCTCTTCAATTCGGACGACCTGCGGATGCTCCCACTCGATGTGAAATTCGACCAGTTCCCCACCGGGCGGGTACTCATCAGGGTTGGTCCACCGAGGATCGACACGCTTGCTGAACCAATGCATCAGTTCCCACCCGCTCCCAATAGCCCCATTGGTCGGCGTGGTCCGGGTGCTGGATCACCAGCCCAAGGGGACGATACTTTTCGATAATGGCCTCAATGTCCGTGACGGGCAGGCCGGTCTCACGGGCGAGTGCGGCGGTGGTTCGCCAGTCCCATTGGCTGCGGGCCAAGCTCGTAAAGAACTTCTGCTCTTGGTCGCCTTCGGGTGTCCCTTGCGGGTAGACCTCGTACCATTTCGGCGGCGACTTGCGCAGTGACATCAGTACCCCTTTTTCTCCACCTTCATCGCCACCGTCTCTGCCACGATGTTCCCGGCCCGAATCAGGCACGTACCTGCCGTCCATATCACTCGTACCCGTAGACCTTCACATACTTCAAATGCAGGGTGCCAACTACATCGTCAGGGAATCCGATGGTGATATACCTTGCCTTCACGCTGTCAGCACGGATGGTCCACTCAGCTTCAGCGGAAGTGCAGGTCCATATTTCCTTGCCCTTTTTCTGCGGGTCGTCCGACAGCCACACCTTCATGCCGACAGCACAATGGAAGGCTTTATCATACCATTCATAATTTGCCGGAATTTCCCGATTGGTCACTTTAATTTGGGTGATTGTATCAACACGGCCCAGATCAATCTTGATGTATGCGCCTGCCTCGTCTTTGGTCTGGAAAGCAAATCGGTCACCTACAAAGGGTTGATGAAGTGTACCTTCGCCCGTTAATAGTGCTGGTAGCGGTGATAGGGACTTTCCTTCAAAGCTGCGAAACGAACTAACCGTATAGGTCGCACCCTTGGATAGCCATTGCTCTTGCCGACTACCCTCCACCACATCAAGTCTTACCTGCCCCGCCCGTTTTTCTGCTTTCGCCTTCGCCAGCCCCTCTAATCCGGGTAAAGCCTGCCGATACCATTTAGCCGCATGGCCCCGAACCCGATCCTGCGCCAGTCCTTCTTTTTCAATCAGATTCCACCAGCTATCGCCCAAAGCCATCTGTGCTTCAGCACCGGAAACACCAGCAGTTTCCTTTTGAGCCAACGTCTTCAATCCTGCATCACTGCCCAGAGCCAGCATGGGCAATCCCTTGTCCCAATCACCTTTCATGAAACAATAGAACCGACCCAACGCAAGGTTTGCCCCCGGATCGTTGGGCTTCTTGGACAGAGTTGCCCGTGCGAATTTGGTGGCAAGACATGCGGCCTCGATTTCAGCAATCTGTGTTTGGTGGATGCCGGTTGTTTTGATTAACTCCGCATCGCCGCTTTTGCGAGCGACTGTCATGGCAAGTTGAATTGCGCTCTTGGCAGTGTCGTACCTGTCGGCCTTCACCTGTCCATCGGCCCAGTGGTTAAGCCCTTCGGCCACCGTTTTACAATCGGCGGGAGTGGTTACGGTGGTGGACAAGGCTGTGAATAAGTTCATTTTCATGTGGGGGTAGTTGATGTCGAAGGCCCGCCCCATTTCGTCGAGGCACTGGAACGCTGTGGGTGGATCGCCGGAACTGATGGCAATGTCCTTCGCCTGTGCCAGCAAAACGTATTTCCCTGTCATGTCCTTGTTGGTATCCCCGGCGACTGCCAGCAGTTTTTTCGCCAGTTCCACCTTTTGCGGAGGCGTCTTGGCGTTGGCGATATCGTCCTTGTAGAGTTCTTCTTTGATGAGTTTCCATGCGTCCGCTTGAGCGGTGGCGGTGGGAACTGCGATGCGGGATATGGGTGGGGTGGGAATGGGCGTGGGGACAACGGGTGCGGGCATAGGTGTTTCGGAGGGGGTGGCTGGGGTAACTGGCGTCACCGGAGGTGTGGGCGTGATTGGCGGTGCCGGTCGTTGCTCCTCCGTTACCGAGTGCCAATCGTCGTCAAAAATGCTCTTCTGCCGCTCTTGGGCAAGAGCGGTGCAGCAGAAAAGAAGACCGAGAACGACCGTCAGAAAAGTTCTTCCCATGGTCCACCTCAGTTCGACCACGGTAGTTTACCCCACTGGATCATTAGGGGGAAGCGAATTCTCGGGTGTGGTACTCCGCTCCTCTTCGACCGTCACGGTGGGGTGTTCCCACATGGCGTAGAGTTCAATCAGCTTTCCTCCAGGCGGGTCATCGGAGGGATACCAGTGCAGCTTCATCCGTTTGTTGAAGAACTTCATCACCGCCATCACGTCGATGGGCGTCTCGCTCTTTAACGTCACGACCAGCGGCACTTTGATTTCCGTGATAAGTTTCGCCACTGCTTACCTTCCTTCCCGTTGGTAACGTTCCCAATCTTCATGGGCCTTCTTGCTGTCCCTGAAGATCAATTCATTTGTCCCGCCAAGAACCGACCAACCGATTATGGCGGCGGCACCGATGGTCAGATTCTTGAGCAATTCCACGAAAGCATTGGGCTGGAGTTTCTTATACGCCTCAAGGTTGGCGTTAACGAAGTTCCGGCATTCCAAGCAAGGACCGCAATGTTCGTTAACGAAATCGCAGCCGCTCATATCGTCGTTGAATATATTGTTCAAATGCCGACGTATGTTTTCATGCTCCGGGCACTTGTATGGGTTTTCCGGGTGCCAATCCGCTTCACGGGCGAATTCATGAGACTTCATCGCTTACTCCAAGGCTTACAGGAATTCTAGCTTTGCAATTTGCATGGTGCGCTGAAGGCTTTCGGCAATCTCCGTGGCTGACTCGAAGTTGTTGACGATCTTGCGTTTCGACTTTTCGGTGGACCATTTCCTCCCGGTCCACCAAAGATACTGTGGCTCGATGGTCCCCCTGCCCTTCCTTCTTCGGGGCAGGCCAATGGCGCAGAAAATAGCATATCGGCAACGACCGTCATTTTCCTTCCAGCCCACAGCGGTAATTGGAAACAGTTCGGTTCTCATCGCCGCATCTCCAACTGCTTCAGTCCAGCTTCGGTGATCGTATAGCCCCTTTGCGTCACCGCCACCAGTTCCAGCATGAGTGCCGGCATCACATACCTTTCCAATTCCTCAACCTTGCACCCAGCGGTCAGACACATGTGGTCTTTGCTCACCGGACCCTTGCTGAGTGCCTTGAGGATGCGAACCCGCTGCTCGGTCATCCCCCATTCGTCGATGCCGTTGTTGGCAGCGACACGCTTGGCAACGTCTTCCCATTCAGCGGGTTCCATCTCCATCTCGATACGCATCTGCCGGGCAAAGTCGAGGGCTTCACGGGGAACATGGCTTCCATAGAAGGCCACCAGTTCATTCAGGGCATCGTTGAAAGTTGGATTATGAAGTCCAACGATCTTGGCCATTTCTGCCTTGCTGTATAATTCAAGATTCACCTTGATAAAGCGGGTGTCGAAGGCATCGAAGAGCAAGCCACGGTCGGTTGTGGCACACATCCAACAGACGGCATCGCACAGGACTTTGTACTTGCCGGTGTCAAGAATCGGGTTGGCCTTGTCCGTGGCCTTGAGCAGGCCCTGCACCAGCTTGGGGTTCATCAGGTGGATTTCGTCCAAGAAGATCACGCATGGTGGAAAGCGGAACGTAGTCGGTTGCCGGACTCCACCGGGACAGTATGGTTGTAGTTCCAGCGAGCCACCGGGGATAGGAGAATAGTGTTCAAACACTTCCGCCGCCTTCACCATGATGTCGAGCGCAGAGTTGACCGCCCTCGGATGAATCTCGATGAAGGGTATTTCGAGTGTATCCGCAAACATCTTAGCCAACGTGGTCTTGCCGGTACTGGACGGGCCGAAGATGGCGAAGTATTGATCCGAAATCTGGTGGAGTGGGTCCGACAGGGCCTTGAATGCTGCACCTTGAAGAATGCGCAACGCCTTGTCATTCCCGATGAACTTGCTAAACGGGCAATCGGGATTGTTGCGGTCTACAGCCCAACGCCGCTCTTCCGGGGTTGGCGGGTTGGCCGGATCATGAAACTGGTAGTATGTCTGTAGCATGGTTACCTCGGGAGCGACTTCCACCATCCATTCGACTGTTCGATGTCGTGCAGGGCCGTGTGTATGTGAACTGCGTCCCGGCATTGCTTGCACGTTTCACAATGGGTCTTGATTTCGTTGACCCCGCTCATGTCGCCGTTGAAGGTTGCACGAAGCAAGGCACTAATTCGATCATGCTGTGGGCAGACTGCCCGAACTGGTGGTTGGGGACATACGGGCGCACTGAACCACAAGTGCATGGCCTTTCGGCAATCAGCGCACTGGGCAACGTGGTTCTTGAAGTCAGGCTCGTCCATCATTGCGCCGATGTGATCTGCGTGTGGACATGTCGTTTTCATGGGACTCCAACAAGAAAAGCCGACACTGGCTACTGGACCATGGGGTTTAGGGGTGTCAGTCCATAGGATTTTCAACAAAGTTTTTCTATTTACAGAAAAAACATTGCCGCCCCTCACCAACACATTTCAATTCAGGATGCGGTCTTTATTAAAACGTGTTGGTGAGGGGCAGAGCCGCAGGGCGGTGAATTGGAGGACTGCAAATGCAAGTTACCCAAAATCTGACATTATGCCTGTTTTGGCCGCAGCCAGTTTCGTTCCAATATCCCGTCCTTCAAAGCCAGCCGTTGGACCGGCTTCTTGTTCCACCGAACCACGCTCGGCCTTGGTAAGCGGCTTTTCAAACCCGGCGTCACTGTTGCCCCAGGGCTTGCTCCAAAAACATTGGGAAAAGACCCGTGGGTTGACGCCCCGCAACCTAATCAGGAAACGCCGTGCGTTTGTCTTTGTGCAATTTCTGCAACGCCGTCACGATCAGGTCGGCATGTTCTTGCCCAACGGCATAGGCAATGATGCCGCCGTCCTTTTCGTCGGTGATGCCAATCAAATCCCCGGCCTTCACGCCCTCCACAATTTGCTCAAGGTGGTCATCTTCGTTCAAGTCCATTGATCCAAAGCGATACATGGCAGTTCCTTTTTTAAGACACCTGTAACCAACACATTTCAATTCATGGCGATCATTGAATTGAAATGTGTTGGTAAGGGGCGTGGATTACGAAAGGAACTGACCATGACCAAGACCCCGGACATCAACAGCATCCTCAAGCGGCCAGAGTTCCATGCATGTTCTATTCGTGGCGCAGAAATGGGCCGGTGCAACCGGTTGCCAGACGGTATCAAGCCCGGCAAGGTCTACGTCCAACGCCTGCGCCTGACTGATGGTGCATGTTACGATTCTGGTTATGCCTACTGGGGGTCGCCTGAAACCGTTTGGTGTGGCTTTACCGCCGACCTGTCCACCATGGTCTTTGTCCGGGCCGAGAATCGGGGAGAAGCCCGCATCGAAGTGCTGGAAACACTGTCTGCGCCGGTCCTGTCAGTCTAAATGGTCCAATAAGGGCAAGCAATGTACCAGCGTCCGAGTGACCGGCTCGGGGATTTCCTCATCCCCCGAAATCTCCACCAGTTTGACCGCTATTTCGTCGCCGGGCTGGAGGGAGACCGGCTCCCAGTCCACGGTTTCATTGTGGCTGGTGCCGCAAGACTCGATTTGAATTTCGTCCTTGCCGCCACGCCGCCAACCGATAAGGGTGAACAAAAAGTGCGCCTCGGCCAGCCCCACCGTCATCTGGTGTTGACCGTTCACCGAAATCTTCATACCGAGCATGTGCGTTCTCCTCAATAATTCAGCCGGTCTGATGCTGCCGCCAGTTGATCCACGGTCTTCTTGGTGTACCGGGCGGCGGTATTTAATTGTTCCCATCCGCAAATCTGGCTGAGACCCACCAGATCGTTGCTGGTATCTGCCAGAAACTGGTGGGCGAATGTGTGCCGGAAAATGTGGGGATGCAGTTTGACGCCAATGATTGCGCCATACTTGGTACACAATGCCCGCACGCCACGGTCGGTCAGCGGACCACGTTCACCGACGACAACATTGCTGGATGAAATCGGTGGACGGGTTTCCAAATATGCCTGCATCGCACGACGGGCTGGAAGAGGCAGCGGCACTGTCCTCTGCTTGTTGCCCTTGCCGAAGCGGTACACAACGGAACCGCTGCGTTCGGCCAGCATGATGTCATGCAATTCAAGATTCACCAGATCACCGACCCGGCATCCGGTGTAGAGCATGAGGTGGAAAATCGCACTGGCCCGCACATCGCCCCGCAGTTCGATTTCACGCAAGAGCCGCCGCACCTGACTGCCTTCCAGTCCCTTGGGTGAAAGCAACTGCCGCCGCAATTCCTTGACCGCCTTGGCCGGATTGCTTTGAACATGGCCGCTATCGACAAGCCAGTTGAAGAACCGTCGCAAAGTCACGAGGCAACGGTTCACGCTGGCGACGGCCTGCTGCCGATCACGCCGCAGGTGTTCACGGAAGTCGGTGACATCACGCACGGTCACACGACCGGCCACGAACGGTTCCTTGTTGGCGACGGTGAACCACCCGGCGAACTTTCTCACGTCATGGGTGAACGCCTTCCGGGTGTGCGGCGAGAAATCATTCGCACTAAGGAAAGCAAAAAAAAGGGATGCCTCTTCCGGGCCAACCGGAAGACCATCAAAAACATTATCACCACAATTCTGCATGGCTTATCCTTCCAAAGTGGACACAAAGTAAACACCGCCCCGGCCCAACTGGGCTGATAGTGGCACTTATCACCGCACACTATCGCCCCGATCCTGACGCTTGAGATGAAGGAAGACGGCCCGGATCACCTCCGGTTCCGGCGTCACATCTGCGCCTTTGGGGAAAAGCTCCTTCATCGCCTTGCTGACCTGCGCCGCAGTTGCCCCAGCCAGCCCCAACCCCTTCATCGCCTCAACCAGTCCGTCATGGCGATCTTTATGGGGAGCAGCGGCATGATGCTTCCGAGCAGGGGGCTTGGGAGCGGATGCCGGTGCCGGGGTGCGCCGGGCGTAAAACAGCACCGGCTTGCCGTTGATGCCACAGTTACGGCGACGAACTTCAAGGCACTGGAGTTGACCTTCTTCGTTGTAGAACGGACGGCGGGTGCTGATGTCGTATACAGGTGGCGGCATGATTCCTGCCTGAATTAACTGATAGAACCGAGCCGGTGAAAGTCCGACGAGAGCGCAAACGTCCCTGACCGTGGCAATGGTTTTCATCTCAGGATCATTCATGGTGTCACTAGTCCCTTCGTGATTTGGCTGAGATATTCACGCCCCTTGGGTGTGAGTTCTCTGCGCCCGCCGTCTTGCCTGACGATCAGGCCAGCACGCAGAAGAAAAGATTCCGTAACCTTCGACACGGTATGGGTCGGAAGCCCAAGCATGGACGCCAGCACGCCCAAGCGATTGCAGCCATCGGCTATGGCACGGAGGTATTTCTGTTCAACGATGTTGAGGCCGAGAATCGAATCCAGTTGTTCGAGGTGGCAGGCCAAGTCCAAGTGCTTCGACGTGATGGTTTCCTGACCCTCTGCACGACAAACCCTCCGGCAACTTTGCAAAAGGCGCAATGCAATTCGGGGAGTTCCCCTCGCCCTCTGGCCGATCAGTTGAAACACTTCTTCCTCGACAGGCCATTTCAGCGAATGACAGCGGCCACGCACCACCTGCGCCAGTTCATCAACGGTCAGATATTCAAGCCGCAGCACCTGACGCAGACGATCTCTCAACGGAGGTAAAAGCAGAAATTCTTCAGTCGTCGAAAGAATCAGCGTGAAGTCAGCAAGGGGGATCGGCGTTGGCTTCCCGTTTTTTCCACCGCTCAGGAAGACGGACTTCTTGTCCAAGGCAAGATACAGAGCAGTCTGAATCCCTTTTTGCCGGTTTAGTTCGTGCGCCTCGTCAATGTGCAGGACCGTCTTGTCATTCAGGGACAATAGCACCTCGTTCAAATCGGACAAGTTTTTTACCGATTGGCCTAGCACTTCCGTGAACTGGTCGCCAACCCCCATCTCGTAGGCGATGGCCCTTGCCGTTGCAGATTTTCCAAGTCCGGGCGGCGCAACCAGCAGCGTAGAATCGAAGGGCCTGCCATCGGCAAACGCACTGTCAATGGCAATCTTGATCTGGGATTTCACGAGTTCGTTGCCGATAAGATGCGACAGCGAATTTGGATACACGTCCTGCAAATCCAATGGTCGTTCGTCGGGCATTAGTAGTCCTCCGGTAAAGTCAATTCATACTAACGGAAAGTAAATCCCAAAATCAGCAAGGAGAATGTCTCCCCATGGAGGAGTGGCCGGGTCGCCGTCAGGGGTTAGATAGGCAGTCACCCGGCGCAGGTAGCACTGCGTCTGTCCCTGCGTAATGACGCCACTGTGGATAAATTCCCGTACCCGGTTTTGGGCAGATTCCAATTCGTCCTGCTCCTCCGGGCGAAGGGAACGCTCTTTCTCCGTGTCTTTTAGGCAGGCGATTCGAGCGAGCCAGTAACGGCACACGATACTGGCCTCAGCGGGGGAACAAATAATGGAAGACGGGTAACTCATGCCCGTTACCAACACATTTCAATTCAGGCAGAACATCGCCCCTGCAACCGTCAGCAACTCGACAAGCCCTGAAACGGGCTTCTAAGCAGCCGATGCCATGGCGGGCAAGGACGGCGGGCTGGCGGCAACGCTATGGGGTTCCTTGGGATTGCCGCAATCGCTTCTATATTGCGCTTAAAGCGTTTCATTTTGAAACAACGGCTGGTGAGCGGCCCCCGGCAACCGGGAGCGGTTTAAGGCAACTGGCGTTGTCCACTTATACGGTTTATACGGTAGCCGTAAATACCGACCTTGCGGTGCTGGCGGGCAAGGATTGCGGCGGCGACAAACACAACCGCCCGTAAAGTGCCGAGAGTTCTTTCGCTGCCGAATCAGCTAAATGTGGCGGCGGAATAGGTGCGGGGAAGCAGACAAATGTCACAAATGTGTTATAATGACCAACAGCAATATTGGAGATTGAAGATGCAGGAACGCTCAATTGAGTGGCTTAAGAAGCAGGAATTGAATAGGCGTTTTACGGTCTGCAAAGACAGCGACCGGAAACTTGTTCACGACAAGGACTTTGAGGATTGGATCGTAACCGATTCATGGAAGCATGTATCAACTTGTGGTGGAGATGGTTTTACAACGGACGATGAAGGTTTTACATTTTCTAGCATGCCAACGCTCCTGCCGAAAGACCCCAAGAATCCGTTTCCCTTTATTCAGCCAATATACTCTCGCTATCGATGTTCTTGGAAGAATGTAACCGCAGTGTTCGAGGGCGAAGGCGGCGGTGCTTGGATATACATCTTCACCGCACCACAACGCCGAAAGCGGTCGAAGAAGACAAAGGGCCAGTAAGGCGTGTGCCGTTATGATGGGCGTTGGTGACATCTGGCTCTGCGAGATTCCGATTTGCCGTTGCACGGTTGAGCAGCACACCAAAGAGATGAAGATGGCAAAGGAACATTATTTAGGGTTCGCTGGCAAATCCGGTGAGCCGCATCTAGCCAAACACCGAAAGCGTCTCGAACTTCGGTTTGAGGCAGTAGAATGGTATCCGTGGCAGTACAATGAGGTGATTGGCTGGATCGAGGTCCACACGTTTGGTTCGCAGATTCGAGGCGATTTATGGCTTGTGAAGCAGCGAGTTTCTAGGACGCTGAAGCACAAAACGTTTTATTGCCTGGGCAAGCTGTTTGAGTATAGCTGCCTTTTGAAGAACGATGACACCCTGACATCCGCACTGATCCATGCTGACCTCAAACGGACAATCACCGCAATGTTGGCTGAAGCCGATCTCGACAAGTATCACACGGATTTCCGGTTCTTCGACAGCTTCGGAAAGTTGATCGATTGGAAAGCACTACTGAAGATGGATCAATGCTCAGGTATCCCCACCATAATTTAGCGGCCACCTACTGGCCGTGACCGACGATTACAACCGATGCGGGAGAACGCAGGGATTATCACTTTGACGGTCTCTCTGATGCTTTGGCTCGTATGGCATTCTCAAGCCGATAATTCGTTCTTTTCGGGGGGAATTTCACACGCCAGTAGTCCGGTTGACGGAAAACCGCTTTAAGAAAACATACGCCAAACTTTGTCATGTTGACGCAAGTGAAAAAGAACTTTTCTTCCACGCCAAATGATTCGCCATCGCATAAACCGAGTCGAATCAAATTCAAAATGCTAATTTCAATCTCGCCCTCCGTTGTACCGGGAAATCGTTTCATCACTTGCTTAATCAACGCCTGCTCGAAACGATCCGGCTTATTATAATCCCTCCCTCTTGGGTCGAATTCTTCCGCACCAGCCTTCTTTATGATTTCGTCGGCCTGCTTATTCTGCTCCCTGTGCCGTTCCCATCCCCTGCGTTCGCTATCATCAACAATATGCAAGACTTTGGCGTCCAATGGGGATAGTTGCCCCATGATTTTATTGAAAGATGGGTGGCCCTTATTTTCGGTGGCGTCCAGTTGGCTTGCCAATAATCTGGCGAACATACTGGAAAGTGTCGGGTCGTCTGTGTTGCTCGCTTCTTCAAGCAACGGCAAAAATTCTGCCGGTAATGGCACTTTTAACTTCCCCGGCGATAGACCCCCGCTTTTCGATGTAGTCTTTCATTTTCAGGAGTGTATTGATTCTGTTCTTCTGTCGCCATGCCACAACTTTATCGGATAGAATTCCGCCCAATTGCTCAAACGATGGCTTAACAATAATGTCGGCATATTCTTTACCAATTTTCAGACTGGCTAAAATAACGGCAACGGGAACGGGGTCGATATCTGGCATGGGGCAAACTCCTGTGCAACGGCCCGAATTATACCATTGAAGGAGTCCAGCCGCTTGGCCTCATTCAATCCTACAACCGAAACAATTATCGTGCAATCTCCAGTTGCTTCTTGTCTTACCGTATGTTCCTTCAAGGTACGATTCCGAGAACTCGCCAGAGGGCGGGATGAATGGTGACGTGAGTCTGGTCGCTGATTTCAGCCGGGGAGACGCTAACGATCCCTTCCGTACACCATTGGTACTGCGAATAGCTTTCAGTCTTTAACCCACATACACCCACACGGTAAAATATACTTGCGGTGGTGGTCCTGAAATGCTCATGGCTATCAATTCCATCGACTATCGCCTTGGCAATTGTCGCCAGCGGCCCATCTGCCCTTTCGTTCTGAATAGCGAAGTTCAAACAAAAGTCATCAACCGTCGCATCGGAGATGTCGGCCAATCGAAATGTGCTTCGCATCTTTCGATATATCTTCAAGAACTCCGTCACATACGGATAAAGACCGCCCCATTCGTCAGCAAGTGACCCAAAACGAGAACGTGAGTATTCGCTCTCTGCGGCCACGACCATAGCTGTCGTAAGGCTGCTCTTGCCAACAGCCTGTTGAATGCAGATGTTAAAGAACTCAATCACGTCTCTTGGCCGCATCCACGTCCTTGCCAGAATGTAATCAATTGGATCGACGTTCTTGCTCGGCAGCTTAATCTTTTGTGCATTCAGTATGTCATGATGAGTCACAGCAGCTTTCGTATAGCGATCTTTGACCAACTTGGCGATACGCTTGTCCACAAGTTCAACTAACTGGTCTTTGCTCCATGTCACTGGCAAGAAAAGCGAACGAAATTTCTCTTCTTGGAATCCCGCATCGTCAGCACGGGTCATTTTGAATACTCGCTCCACCAAGTCTCGACGCAAGCCAATAATGAGCTTAACCTTCTTGACCGCACGGAACTCTCTGGCCGTGTCAATTAGTGTTCGGATTAGGCGAAAGCGAATCGACTCGTCCACCCATGAATCATCCAAACGGTCGATCACGATAATGTAGTCGCCATAGTAATCCTCCAGCAATTCACTAATTAGGTTAAAGATTTCATCAAGTTCCCGTACTTGGACGGAGTTGATGACAGATTGCCCACGAGTAATCCATTCGCCTTTCTCCTCCCTACTCAGCTTTTTTACGGCCTCACGGTTAGTCCCAATGTCAGCGGTTATCGTGATCGGTGTAAGGTTTCCACTTAGGTTTCCACCAACTTTAGTGGACATCGATTTACGGAGTTCCTCCTCGAATTGCGTGGCGATTTCCCTCGTTCGATACTCCGTTTCTTGCCAGAATTGTTTGCCAAACTTTTCAAGGTACTGCATCGCTCTTCGGTGGCGTTCCGCAGCTTGTGCCTGTTTAGCCTTCTCCTTTTGTGATATAAACCAACCTTGAAGCCACGTTTGCTTGGCTTCTTCTGTTTTAATCTGAAACCGTCGTTGGATTACCTCGACTGCAATAATGTGTCGCCATAGCAACTTAAAAAAAGGATCGAGGTTGACGCCAAGATCAGCGAAAAATCTGATGACGGTCGAATTGGCGATGTAATTGAACGAAAGACTCTCTGGGCGGATTTCGATTACGTTGGTATGTTTGTCTATGATCCTTTGGATGAGGGCAGACTTTCCACATCCAGTACGACCACCCACTATGCACTTGGGGTTGTCAAAGTCGAGGAGGATTTGCATCTCTCCCGTGTCTACGAAACAATCAGCCAAGAATGCAGCATCCTCCTCTGCGGCATTTGCCCCGATATTGTCATGCTTGGCGAAGTGAAATTGGCCGCTGGTCTTGCGCATAGCATTTACTCCTCGTTTTGTTCAATCCAACTAATCAGGTGCCACACTCTTCAGCATCTTCCCGATGTACCCATCCTTGTCTTCCTTTTGAAACATGACGTGGCATTTCTCCAAGTCAGCCTGCGTGATGCCACCGTCCCACCAGCCAACCGTCTTGGCGGGCGTGTTGGAGATGATGAACGAGTTCAGGATCACGCCGGGGTCAGCGAGCCGGGCTTCGATTTCCTTGATCGTCTGGTAGAAGCGAATCTTCGGATCGTCACGGCCTTCAAGATTCCGCAGCCCCTTGGGATCGACAAAGGTAACGTACTGCTTCTTGCCCACGATCAGCCACACGATGAAGTCTGGGTAAAAGTTGCCTGCCTCAAAGAAGCCGATGCCCCGGCCCCGACTCATGTTGCGCAGCAGGTAAAGCTCACGGTCCTTGAAAAAACCCTTGTTGTCGTCGTAGAAAGTCCGCAGATCAACAACAAAGTCCCGTTCACCATCGTTCAGTGAAACGGGTTTGACCTCAACGAGTTCGCTCTTGACGTGCAGGAGCGGCTGATACAGGTGCCGCCCAAACCAAAGAGCTTGCAGGTTGCCAAAAGACCAGTCCTTCACGAACTTCTTCTTGTCGAGCATATCCTTCAGGCGTCCGAGATTTTCCGTAATCTGATCCGCCGACTGTTCCACCAGCAGCCGGTACTCTTGCAGAAAATTGGGATCGTCTTCCGTCAGTTCGTGGTACTCAAGGTGGTCGGCTTCCCATTCCTGCTGCCGATGTTTGTAGTACCGGTCGCAATACTTCTTCAAGAGGGCCACGGCGATTTCTTCCCACCGTCGCACTCGGTCAAAGCGGGTAAACTGCATTTCGGCGGCGGGGATCAGGAGCGTGTACCAATCCGAGCGGCCAAGCAGCTTCACAATGCTTTCACGGGGCAGGTTCAGGTTGTGCCATGCCCGCTCGGCCTTAAAGTCCTGCATCTGGAAATAGAGCGAGTCGATGTCCATAAAGGCCAGATGCTTGGCATCAAAGCTGCATCGGTCCAATACTGCCACGTCCGAGGTCCGGGCAAGTTCCCGACTTTGTTGGGCCTGAATCTTTGGATACCAGTTCACGACAACGGGATGCCTAATCAGGTAGGACGTGGGTTCAGCGAGCGTGGGTTTCGGTCCCTGCCGCTTGAAATCCACACCATCCTTGAGCCGGATGCTGGTGAGTTTCTTCCCATCGAGATTCTTGACCACCGGCAGGATAAACTCGATCCGGTCTTCATTGGCGGGCAGACCCTCTTCTTCAAGGTATTCCTTGAATTGCTGCATGTATTGTGCCCGAATGCCAAAGATGTTCAGCGTTTCGATCAGGCCAATATGGTCGGGGCGGGTTATGCCGTCGATCTGGCTGCTTCGCTTCAAACTCATGCCCAGACCCTTGAGCCGCACGCCACGCCCGAATAGCTGGATGATTTCTGAACCTTCGGTCTTGCCGACATTCATCAACCCCATCGTACTGACCCGCCAACTGTTCCACCCCTCGGTAAACTTCTTGGAACCGATTAGCACGTTGACCGTGGAATCCGCCTTATCCAGCACGGCGAACAGAGAACCGGAAAACTCTTTCTCTGTCACCGTCAAATGATCGGTATGCTCTTCGCACAGTTTGCACAGAGCCGCTGCGTCACCGACGTTGATGACGCCGAAGGGGTCGCTTTCCCCGACCCGGAGGGCAATTTCGCCGTCAGTACCGGTCAGGTTCTCAACATGCAACGATGCCTGCGTCTGCGAATTGAACAGGAGTTTTAGGATGTCATCATACGCCAGTTCACCCGTTAGCCCGCACTTGCTCAGGTAGCCAAAGGCGTTGGCGAAGATTTCGTTGCCACGCTGATCGTGCAGACCGGGTTTCCCACTCAACAGTCGATTGAGCAGCTTGACCGTCAGCCGTTTTTCCTTCACGAATTCGGCCAAGAACAACAGGATGTCCACTACATCGGACACTTTCTTCTTGTTTTCCGACCGCACGGCGTTCACGCTTCCGCCAACAAATACCCACAGAGGGTTCTCCAACAGGAACGGGCGAAAGTCCTTCCCCTTGTCGTGGTAAAGACGCTGCTGCTGGTAGAAGGCCAATAAACAAGCAGTCAGGTAAAGGGTGCGTTTCTCTTCATCCGAGTCATCGGCCAAGTTCAGGATGCGGTAATCTTTCCCGAAGCCATCCTTGTAGAAATACTTGTACGAGTAGTCGAACAGGATGCACTTGGCGTAGTCCCGCTCCAGATCACGGTTGCCACTGGCCTTCATCGCCTGACCAAATGTGGCTGAATATTCAAACGAAAAGCCGTGTTCGCATAGCCTGCGGCGGGCATCCATCCACTGGCCCGTTTCTTTTCCGCTGGAACCACGATGCCCTTCGTCCACAAGCACGAGATTATTTCCCTCGAAGGAATCGATGGCTACGGTCTTTACCCCCATTTCCTCGCCCAGTTTGTGAATGTCGATGATCTCGATGGATTTGCCCGCAAACAGCGACTTACCTTCTTTGGAGAAAATGTCAGCGTCCATGCCTGCCGCACGGACTTCGGCAAGGTGCTGGCGTGACAAACCTTCATTGGGTGTCAGAAGGATGATCCGGTTGAGATCGTTCCCCTGCCCATGCAGTTGAAGGTAATATCGGTATTGGAGGATGTTGACGTGCATCAGCAATGTCTTGCCGCTGCCGGTGGCATTCCAGAACGCAATCTTCCGCAGATCATCGGCCTCATAGGGCGGGATGCGGTCACGTTCGGCCTTTTCCTTGTTGAAGTGGTCAACAAAGGCGTTCAGGTCGGCCAACAGCTTGTCCGGGTTGCTGAAGAAGCGGTCCAGATAGACTTCGGTGAACAGCAGCGAAAGCCACTGGAAATACTTCCAGCGGATTGGCACATCCCGGCGTTCGTTTAGCTTCTGGGTGTGCTTGACGATGTTCTGATCGTAACCAAGCAGCGTGTCGCCGGGGAACTCCCCGAACTCCCACAGTGCTTTGATGGCTTGCAGGTACTTGTGATTGTTATCGTCGTTCAACCCCTCAAGTTCCGGGGCCTTCAACGGCTCGGCCAGTTGGTCAAAGCTTGTCTTGTCAAAAAGCCGCAGCATCCATTGGAGCAGCACCAGCTTTTGGTCAAAACGAAGGGGCGGTGTTTCAGTGAATAAGTCACTGCCACCAGACCGAGATGAATTTCGCTTCGCCATGTTTTCCTCTTACACGCCCTGCACATCGAACATGAGCCGCTGAAACTCTTCCTCAATCAGTCGCACTTTCCATGTCTGGTCGGACCGACGCAGGTTTTCGAGGTTGTTGTCGCCATTGACGTAGAAGAGGTCGTATATCATTTCTTGGGTGTTGTAGTCCTGCTTCTTGAACCACTTGTCCAGTTTGTCGTTGTCCATTTCATCAAGGTTTCGCCAAAGAACCAGCACTCGTTCCCCTTGGGGATTGGTGCCATCAATAACACGGACGCCCCGGATTACGTCGATATGTCTCACAGTTAGGCCCAAAAGCCAGTTGAAGGTTTCGGCCAGATCGACATTAACCAGTTGGTTTTCACCATTACGCTCAACCTTCAGCTTATATTGGTCGGGATTGCGGAAGGCGGTCACGTTCAAGAGGGACTGACTGCCACGGCTTTCCACGTCGAGCATGTAGGAGAGCGTGTACTGCTCTCGCATTTCAGGGTCGGAGTTGAGCAGCGAAGACTGCTGCTCGGTGCGATTAAGTTCCAGATTGTTGAGAGCATCTTCATATGATTCAATCGTGATGTACTTGATTATTTGGCTCGTCCCATCCCGACCGACTGGCTTGCCTCGGTCCCATTCACTGCTATATGCAACTCGCTGCACTCGTTTCTTTAGCACTTCTTCAAAGTACAATCCAACTTCGGCCAGAATGACTTTCCGTCCACCACCATCCTCACGATTCATTCTCGTAATGGCGTGTGCCGTCGTGCCTGAACCAGCAAAGAAATCAAACACGGTATCCTCATTCTCAATCCAATGTCGCAGGCAATCCTGTACAAGGTGAATTGACTTAGGGTAGCTGAATGCCTGATTTCCCAGAATGTCAATAAGGAGTTTTGTCCCGTGTGTTGTTGCTGAATATTTGGGATCATCCCAAAAGGTTTTTGGTTTTTTGCCTTCGGGCATCCTTGATTTCTTGACTATTTCGGTTCTTCCAGCCTTTTGGACAACGGAGATGTCCCCGCTGGCGATGTCTCGTTTTGCACCATCCCGATTATTACGCCATATGCGTTTCTCGCCTTGCGGGTCAATCGGCCATATTGTCTCCGCTCCGTCGAAAGGTTCGATGCTAACCTTCTTGTCTTTGAGGCTTGCATATAGTGGATACCATTGCTTGGGTCGGTCGGTTGGGCGAGAGTTTCCTCCTCTCCGACGAAGATTGTCCCACAAGTATGTCCCTTTCTCGTCTTTGTGGGCGTAGAGCTTCTCCTCTTCAGGTGTAAGCCCCCGCAGAAGCATATCCATTTCATCAATATTCTTGGCGAATACCAACGTGTAATCATGGCTGAGAGCAGGAACATTTGGACGCAGGTTCTGGCCTGCGGGATTGACTTCCGCCGCTATTGTTGCGGCTCGATTGCCCGCAGCGAAAATCTGTTCAAGGACGAGACGCAGGTGAGCGTGTTCGGTGTCGTCAATGGCCGCACAGAAAACTCCACTGTCTTTCAATAGACCACGAGCAAGTGCCACCCGGCTTGCCATCATGGACATCCATGACGAGTGACGATACTGGTTCTTATACAAGAAGGTGTTCTCGCTGGTATTGTATGGGGGATCGATGTAGATGCATGGTAATGAGTCTTTGAACCTCGCAGATAACAGGTTGATAGCGTGAAAGTTGTCAGAACTAATAAGCAATGCTGTAACTGACTGATCCAACTGATCTATCGCTGACAGCATGTCATTTACAGTAGTGGGGTCGAAGAATCGAGTGTCAAGCTGGAGATGGCGATTGGCTTTCAAGAAGGCTGTAGTCAGTGGCTTTGAGTACCCCGGCGAGTGCATATCGCCCTTAATGGTGTCGATGGCGAAAAGGCGTACCCACTCCTCACATTGTGCATCGTTCTTGGCAATGGCGGGGTAGAACTCTTCGGGCAACTTGTCCAGAGTGATACAGTAGTTTGTCTCCACGACGAATTTCTTCTTAAGCCAGAGTTTTTTCTGGAAGTTCTCCAACTGCTCCAAGAAGGCAATGATCTTATGGGCAATGTTGCGAATCACCCTAATCTGGCTGAGGTATTGTTCCACCTTCGGTGCAGAGTCATATTGGATGTCATCAAGGTGCATAACTTCATTCTTAATGTAGAAATCCAGTTCCCGCCGCAGGAAGCCCTCTAAGTCCTTGTGGATAAAGTAATCAAACGTGTTGCGGGCCGTGTATTGCGTCAGATGCTTTTGGAGAACTGTTCGGTTCTTGTCTTTGTCCGTTGGAGCAAGTCTGCCCAACTCTACTGCCCATTTCTCGAATCCGGGGGTTTTAAGGATGGCCTCAATGGCCTGTTGGTTAAGCTCGTCCTGCTTTTCCTTCCCTTCGCTGGGCCGATACTCGAACCGGATGAAGAGTTCCCCGTGTTGTTCGACCAACGGCTTGTCCGAGCAGAGGACGAAGCGACGTTCTTTGCCGGGGGCCTCTTTCTTGTCGTCCTGTTCGGTGGTAGCGGCCACGATATGCACCCGAACCCGCTTACCGGATTCGATCTTGAAGGTGTAATCCTTAAATGTCTCGCTGCTCTTGATGTAATACTGGTCGGCATTGGCCCAATGCAGTTTGACCTCTTCACCTTCATAGGGAATGGCGTAGACCCCTTCCTTGTACCGCCGCAGGGAAATAAAATCGCCGTCTTGGTAATAGCGGCGGAAGAAATTAAACAGGTGGGAGAAGACTTCGTTTTCAAGTGCGGCCACGTCCACGGTATCGTGGGCCAGTTTGTGGCGTAGTTCCTTGACCTTGGGCGATTCATCCGGGTTCATTCCGGCGTTCTGGATGTTCGCCACAAGTGCGTCGAGTTCGCCCTTGAGAAATGCTTTGTCGGCGGGCTTGTACGCCTTGAAAGCCTCCTGCACCTGTGGGAGCAAATCTTTGTCCAAGAAGCGAACGATTTCATCCCGCTTCGTGTTCATGATGCGGTAGATGCCGAAGTCCAAGTCGGCTTGATCCAACTGGAACAATTCTTGGAGCAGGCCCCGCAGTTTCTCAAGATTCGTAGGCACGTTCGTCCTTCCTTATGTTCAAACTACACGCCATTGGATAGTGAACAATGGCGTCGTGGCCGTTTTCTGGCTCATGCGGCGTTGCAGGCCATCGATCAACCGATCACGCTTTTCGGCAATCTGATCTTCGATCTCAAAAATCTGTTGCCGCTGTTTCCGCTGCTGCTTTTCCAACTCTTGGAGCTTCTTTTGGAGATCATTCTGTTCATCAAGCGTCGTCGCCAGTCGTGACTGGCGGCGAACTGCTTTGATTTGGGCTTTAGTGTCGGCCAAGTCCTTCTCGGCGGAAAATACCATGTCGTCGGCCCAATTCTCCAACCGTTCCCGCTCTTCACCAAAAAGCTGATTGTTTGATTCCAGCGATTTCCCGATGGCGGCGTGTGCGTGGCGTTCCGCTTCCTTCTGCAATCGTTCCGAGACGTTTTGCGGAGGATCGCCCATGGGGTCTACGGCGGCATCACAATGGAACAGCCGCTCGCACGTCTCTTGGTCGAGTGATTTTCCTGCGTCGTTGACGGCGGAAAAGAGCAGGTAGTCTTCCCGGTCGAACGAATCGACCACCAAATGCTGAAGGGTGAGCCACCCCGATTGGCCTTTGATGGCTTCGATCATCGAAAGTTTGTGGTGGTAATTGGTCACGTCGAACGTCACTGCGGCCACCGGGGTTGGGCAAGCCCGCCCGGTATCGATCACCCATTCGCCCAAGGGATGGGAAAGTCGGTACAAAAAATCGCCGGTCACGTTCGGCTGGGTCTTGGAAATTAAGTGATAACGGCCTGCCTTCAGTTCTGGCTTCGGGGGCCGTTGTAGATCGAAGGCCAGAGCGTGGTCATCAAACACAGCCCGGTCAGCAATGATGAAGCGGGTGAGCGTCCAAAATAGACGGCTGATGCGGTCGAGATTGACTTGGGCATCGCTGAGTTGCATTTTCAGGCGGGCATGAACATCTTCATCGAATCGCTCCAGCAGAACCTTGTGGGTATCGTCCAGCCGGGCCTTGATCGATTCGTCCATTTCCTGCTGAAGTTTTTGGAAGGCGTCTGTGATCTCGGGCAGCGTGCGGCATTGTTGGTAGATGGCGAGGATTCGCCGCTCGAAATCGACGCCGGATTCGATGCTGCCGAGAACTTCATCCGATGCCCCAAAGACACCGCTGAAAAGGTTGAACTTTTCGGACAGAAGTTCGTGGACACGCCGGTCGGCTTCATTGCGTTCGTTGAGGAAATTGATGACCACGACATCGTGCTTCTGGCCGTACCGATGGCAGCGTCCAATGCGTTGCTCGATGCGCTGGGGGTTCCATGGCAAATCGTAGTTGATGACCAGTGAGCAGAACTGCAAATTCACGCCTTCTGCCCCCGCCTCGGTAGCGATCATGATGGTGGCATTGTTCTCGAAATGCTCGATTAGGGCGGTACGGCTATCGACGGAACGAGAACCACTGACTCGCCCCGGTACGGCATTGTCTTTAATCCATTTGTCGATGATCTGGCGAGATTCTGGATCGGCATTGGTGCCATTGAACAGGACGATCTGACCCGCATAACCGTTGGCCTCAAGGAACTTCTTGAGGTAGTCCTGCGTGCGCCGGGATTCGGTAAAGACAAGTGCCTTACGTTTGGCCCCCAGTTTCGCCATTTCTGCCAAGCCAGCATCCAAGGCTTTGAGCAGTGACCGGCTCTTTGTATCAACTCCAATGCTTCTTGCCCATTGCGAGTACCGGGTGAGTTCGTCAATTTCCTGTTGCAACGCCTTGCGGTCGGGCTTTGCTTGGGCGGCTTGGGGCTGATCTGCATCCTCGTCGGTGCCTTCGAGGATTTCGTCCAAGAGGTCTTCCTCGATTTCTTCCTGTTCGACTACTCCTTCGGCAAGGTGGTCTTCGACCGGCAAACCCTCCAGCAATTGTTTCAGGCGGGCTTGCATAGTTTCCAAGGTACTGGCGACGGCGAACGACGATGAGGCCAGCAACTTGCGGAGAATCAGCACTATCAAATGACGCTGTTGTGTGGGAAGAGCGAAGGTGTTTTCCCGCATCAAGTATGCGGAAACGGCTTCATAGAGTTTGTGTTCGTCATCGTTTGGGTGGAACTGGAAGGTCAATGGCCGACGCTTTGTGTATTGGATGTACTCGATAACCTGCCGACGCAGGGTTCGTTGGCAGAAGTGTTGCAGGCGGTCCTTCAGGGCGTTCAAGTCGCCGGTGGAATTGCAATACTGCGACCGGAAAGAATTGGGTTCCCCGAAGATCAGGTCATCGAGGACCGTGGACAGCCCATACAGTTCGAGCAGGGAGTTCTGGAGTGGGGTGGCCGTCAGCAGGAGCTTCTTGCGGTCTTCAATGGCCCACTTGATGCTTTGTCCCATTTTGTTGCTGGGGCGGTAAGCGTTGCGGAGTTTATGGGCTTCGTCAATCACGACCAAATCGAACGGCACGGCCCGAATGTCGGCCTGCATCTTGGCGGCAAAGTTCATTGACGTGATGACCACTTGGCCGGTGGCAAATGGCTGTGCATTGCCTGCGGCCTGTTGTTGGGCATAGGTTTTTGCGTCCAGAATGATGTTGGGCAGGTTGAATTTCCCCGCAAGCTCCAGCCCCCATTGCTTACGAAGGCTGGCCGGGCAGATCACCAGCAGCCGCCGTTTCCGTTCCGCCCAATACTGGCACAGCACCAGACCAGCTTCGATGGTCTTCCCCAAGCCGACTTCATCGGCCAGTAGCACGCCCTTGGACAGCGGACTTCTGAGGGCGAAAGCGGCGGCGTCAATTTGGTGGGGGTTCAGGTCCACACAGGCGTCGAACAGGGCCATGGAAAGGCGGTCTACGCCTTGCGGCTGGCGTTGCCGGGTAAGCTCGTGGGCAAAGTAACGTGCGTGGTATGGGGTTGTCATGCCACTCCCGCCTTTCCGCTGACGTCCAGCAGCAGCCGGACCATGATGCGGCTCTCCGGCCCCATTAGTGATCCCCCGGTAATGTCTGCGCTGTACGGCATCGCCACCTGAGTCATTCAGTTCCACAATAACAGTGGTGGCATTTTACGTCAGACGAACCCACCCGTACAGGTTGCGCAGGCGATTTCTGGGGACCACTGACATGGGCTGTCAGCACCCCTTCCCCCACAGTCAATCCCCGTTGGAATGGTCACCAGCGGACAATTCCCGGCGATAACGGTATCATTGGCGGCAAAGGAATAATTCATGGGCTTGACCATTCATTACACGTTCGCCGCTGGCGATCGCCCCCTGCCCGAAGTCCGGCAGATCATCAAGAAACTGCGGCACCGGGCACTCGACCTGCCGTTCAATATGGTCAGCGAGGTGCTGGAATTCACGGGTAAAGATTGCCAGTTTATACGGGGCGTGGACGACGACCATGGCTGGCTCAAATGCCAAGCCGCCCGGCTTTTGACGCAGGTCATTAACGGGCAGGAGTGTGGCGTTCACATCAACCCCACCCACATCATCGCCTTTACCATGTGCATGAGCGACGGCAGCGAACCGGCCAACATCGGATTATGCCAGTATCCCCCTACGGCGGTGATAGAAGGACAGCAGGTTCCCACGGTTCCGGGGTGGGCATGGCGGTCCTTCTGCAAGACGCAGTACGCCAGCGATCCGACCTTGGGCGGCATCAAGAACTTCCTGAAAGCCCATCTAGGACTGGTTGCCGTTCTGGACTACGCCAACGATCTTGGCATCCTGACGGCGGTCGATGATGAAGGGGATTACTGGGTGAACCGTGACGTTCCAGCGTTGGTGCAAACCGTTGGGTCATGGAACGAGATGGTTGCCGGACTGGCTGGGCAGATGAAGGATTTAGTTGGGCCAGCGTTGCAAAGCCACATCACGTCGTACCCCAACTTTGAACATCTGGAAGCGAAGGGCAGGGAAGAACACGAACTGTGATGGGTAAGGATCGTAACAAATAAAGGAACACAATCATGCACAGCGAACGGTTTGAAACTTATGTAGGTGACAAAAGATGCATGATGTTTATTGACGGCGAAAACCTGACGATACGGGCGCAGAAGATTGCTGAGGCGGGGAATAAATGTTTCCCCAAGAATATCCACCACCGTCAGGATGTATACCTGTGGTTTCACTTCCACCCAGCAGAGATATTTGCAGGTGAAAGGTGTATGCGAAGCCCCAGCCAGATGGTCAGAAGTTACTATTACACGGCGATATGTGGTGGAACAGAAGCCCTGCCGGAAGTGAAAAAACACCTTTGGGACATAGGTTTTACCCCGGTTGTATTCACAAAGGCTAAGGACAAACCCGCAAAGGGTGTGGATATTGCCCTGACCAAAGACATGCTAAGCCACGCATTTTTGAACAACTATGATGTAGCCGTATTAGTAGCCGGTGATGGTGACTATGTGCCACTGGTGCAAGAAGTGAAACGGTTGGGGAAAATTGTCTGCGTAGCGTTCTTTGAGAAATCCGGATTGAATCCGGCCCTAATGCAGGAATCCGACATATTCATCCCACTTGATTGGCGACTTGAGGACATTTTGAAGCCAAAGGACTGACCGATTCTGAAAGGATCAATGATGGGTTTAGTAACAACCGCAAGCACAATAGGCGTAGTGGCGACACAAGCCATTGGCACAGCCAAACTGGTGGCTACTGCCGTCAAAGAATACGACAAGATTGAACTAAAATTGCAGGCAGTGGAACTGGTCAATCAAGTTCAAGAACTGGCGATGGAAAACATGGAATTGCGGCAACAAGTTCAGACCTTGAATGACCGGCTGAAATTACGTGCAGAACTGTACTCACAAGGCAATCGTTACTTCAGGAATAAACCAGAGGGGACACCAGATGGTCCATTTTGTACCCGATGCTTCGATGTTGACGGACTGCTAGTGCTTATGCATCTGACTGAAAGAATGAGTGGTCCGGACTCTTACGAATGCCCAAACTGCATTATTTTGAGGTCACCGAAAACTAAATCGGGTTTCTGACGGTTTGTTCTTGCGCCGTTACCAGTTCAGCGACTAGCAGACCATGCCGGGAAAACGGGTGGGGTCGAGTTTGGTTTTCAGGTCCATGGTCAATTTTCTCCAGTGGCATTTTACCGTGGGGCGGCAGGGATGGCGATGCTTCCTGCCATTTCCGGCCATTCTGGGGCCGGGCCTGACAAGCGCACACGCCGGTCTGCGCCTATTTTGGGGGGAGGATGAGAAGCCGTCCTGCCCATTGTCCCCTGAAGCTGGCGCAGGACAAGCGCAATGGGCTGTTTCCTGTGCATTTCTTGCTGGTTCGATGCAATTCCGGGGCAGGATTGATTCCGATTAGGACCGTCAACGCAACCTGTCCCAGCGAACTAGCGCACCACTCGCTTGGCTCCGCATTTTCAAGGCGAAGGGGGTAGGATGTCAGCCTTTCACCCGGTGTTCCCCGCCATCAAGGGGGCTTCAACCATAGAGGGGCACCCATGCCTGCCAGATTGAATTAGAATTCATCGGGGATGCCGGATGACCCAGAAGCCGCTCCAAGCACTTCCGTTTAATCCTGAGCCATTTGCGGGGCAGCAAGGGGCATTGGGTCGGGCAGGACCGGGGTGCGTCGGGCGTGGTCTATCATTTCATCACGGCAGTAGCCCTTCAACCGTCCACCGTAGATTGTCAATATGCTGTCGCATGATACATGGACCTGACCAGAACTAATAACCATAACAGCGGGTCGCTATTGATCACTGTGAGTTCTGCCAGTCGGTCCTGTCTTTCCCCAGCTTTCAGCGAAGCGGTTTTCGCCGTAAGGCGATTATTCTCTCTCTTCCTTGGAGTCTTACAGTAACATTCTGATCATTCATCTAGTCCTAACCTCTACTTATTGGGTGCAAAACCACAACGCTTTTTGCGAAACCAAAACGGGTTGGTGCGAAAACACAACGCCCAGTGCGAAACCACAACACCTGTGCGAAACCGCAATGCTTCCTGTGCGAAACCGCAACGCCCCCTTAGCTGAACATTGCCGCCCATGCGCTGGGGTTCTGTTCTTTGATAAGGTTTATCAGTCTCGGCCCGGAGAACTGATCTCTGCCCCTGCCCTTGAGGTAGTCGTAACTGCGCTTGAAGGCCGAATAATGGTTCATGCCAAAGCGACCGAGTTGTAATCGGGTTTCTGGGGGGTGGACATCTTGCAGCATAGTTTTGATTAAACTGAACGTGTAGTCGGTCTGCGTGACGATCTGGTCGCCGTCCTTCACCATGGCAACCAACTGCCCGTCCTTGATCCGCAATCGGTCCTTCGTCACCATGTCATCCACAATGTCGTAAATTGTGCGCTTGGGCAAGCCGGTCACCGTTGCCAGATACGTTGGCCCCACCTTCTTCCGCTTTCCATTGGACCAGCATATCCAGCCATGCACCAACGCATGTCGTTTCGGCCAACTCAGTTCCGTTACCCTCCGATATTGGAGACCACGCCACCACTTTTTCATGATGAAGTTCGCCCGTTCGTAGAAGATGCCCTCCCGGTAGTGGGGAATGCCCTTCTCGTCCAGCAGCCCAACCTCGACCAGCTTCGCCATTGCACGCTTGGCGACGCCATAGCACACCCGCCCGACATCAATTACCGCCCGCACCGAGGGCAGCTTCTTCTGCCGGAACCAAAGGTCACAGCAGATCGCAAATACCCACCGCTCGTCAAACGAAAGGCCACAATCCTGCTTCCAGCACAACCATCGCAGATATTCCATAGTAGAGTCCTCGTGAATAGGGAACCAACACCCATGCCCTCATGGGCAGTGGGTCACGTCAGTGATCCGAATCACGACATGGATTCGCCGTAGGGGGCGTCCCAGTTGAGTTTTAGTTGGAATAGTTTGGAGAAGTTGGCAGAAGTTATCTTGAGTTATTTGTAGTTGACTGTGATTATATCACATCCACAAGTCCGATCCAAATACATCGGCCCACCGCCACCGATGCGCCGGTGGGCGGCAGGCCGTGTAATTGTTCATCTGTGAGCGTGGGGCGCATCCCACGTTTCTAATAGAGTGACACTGCTACCGTTTCATTTGAAAAAGCGACCATGCTCAAAGGCCAAGTTCAGGACCGTCAACAACTCCTTGACGGTCTTTCTATCTTTCGCCCAGATTCGGACCCGGTGGTCCGAGTCCACGATTTCATACTGTTCCAGACCGGCGTGAAGCAGGCGACTCGTAAACGGGCCTTTGAGCGGGCTTCCCGGTGGTCCTTTCGGGACTTCGACGTGACCGGTGCGACGTTTCAGTTCTTCAAGAAATTCAATATCCATAGCGGGCCTCCTTCACGGCATTCAACTTCAGAAACTCGTCGATTCTGGCGAGGTCTTCAACGGTGAACATTCTGCGTCCGCTGATCCGAAGCGGCTCTGGGATTTTTTTCGTGGACAGCAGATACGTTACGATGTAGGGCTTAACAGCGAGAATTCTCGCTGCATCAGCCAGTGTGTAGAGTTCTTGGGTCATGCTGTATGTATGCACGTCGGTTTCATTCTCAGAAGGAAAAGTTATCTTTCTGAGGAACAGGGGCTGGCAGGTCTACGGGCGGCTTTTCAGTTCGGCCGCACCCATATACTCTCGATCTTCGCCTTTGGTGTCGCCCCGTGGTGTTGCCCTAGTATCGTTTGCCATGGTTGGTCATGCCTTTGCCATCCTGCCTTCTCTAGCCGTCCGTAAAGTTCCACCACCTCCGGTGCCATGGGCTTATAACCGCTTACTATTGCGCTGGCGTACTTGATCGCCAACAAACGGTCGATTAAGTCGGTATGGTGTTGGATTGAATGGAAATATTTACCCGTGTGGTAAATCTGCCGGTGGTGGGTGTTAATCTCGATGTATGGGGGGTCGTGATACTGCTGGTGGTTGGGACGGTCATACTCGGGGATTAGTTCTAGGGCGTTTATGTTTTTAATGTGAACGTGCCTCAACCGTGCGGCTAGGATAGGCACGTATTGGCGATAAATCCGAAAGGAATTCCGTTTCTTTTTGTCGAGGCTATACCCTGCCCCGATGACTCCATTGAAACATAACCGCCCGGCAGCGTACCGCATTGCACCCTGCCATATCGGTTCGCCGGTGCCCTCACAATATGCCAGTGCTTCGCTGTGTAGGTCGGTGCCGGGTTCGCACCGGTCGAGTGTTTCAATTAGTTCATCGGGCGTATCCCGGCAAGTACGAAAAAGTGCTATTAGATTCGGGTCGAGATCGTTAATGATTTCTATTTTGGCTGGTGGGATAGATAAAAACATCCCTCCTGCCCCTACGTACCCTTCGACGTAAACCCGATGCGGGCGAAAGTGGGAAGCGATCCACGGCGCAAGGCGGCGTTTTCCCCCAACGTATATGATAAGTGGCTTTACCATGTTATTTGTCCTTATGAAAAAGGGGCGGGAACCATCCCGCCCCTATGAAAACTACTTTTCGGTTACGGCCTTCCTGCCTTAATCCAGTCACTAAATACTGCGTCCGCTTGTTCCTCAGTGTAAATTGCGAATTGTTCATGGCACGCAAAAATCGCCGCATGGTACATGGCTTGGGCTGCTGTTTTTGTCTTGGTGTCTGGCAGTTTGTCAAATACCTTGTATGCTTTCGGCTCAAAGGTGAAATATTTAAGGCAGTGCCCTTTGATTGTTGGGGCTAACCTTTGGCCTTGTTCCCATGCAGTAAAACAGTTGTGGTTAAACTGCTCCAACATGCGGCGGCATTCTTGTTCAAACATCATAGAATTCTCCTAAAAAAAGGGGCGGGGAAAACCCCCGCCCTCTGGTTGGTTACGGTACGGCGTCTTCAAACGCTATGGCGGCATCGGCGGCGGCACTGCGAATGTCGTTAAACATCTTCGCAACTTTCTTCACCTCTGCCGGGGACATCGGAATGGCGGCAAGGTGTTTATAGGTTGCTTTAACATAGATGTACGTCTCCTGAAGTTCGCCCATGTAGTAGTCGTATCCCAGTTCAGGGGCTTCCGGCTCCGGCTTGCCCTCGCCCTTGGCTTCCGGCTTGCCCTCGCCTTTGGCTTCCGGCTTGCCCTCGCCTTTGGCTTCCGGCTTGCCCTCGCCCTTGGCTTCCGGCTTGCCCTCGCCCTTGGCTTCCGGCTTGCCCTCGCCTTCCGGTGCCTTCGCCGGTGCTGCGGCCAAAACAGGCATAATGTCAGATTTTCCAGCGGTGCTGCCACGGGGCTTGCCCTTGCCGTTTTTGGCATGTTTTTTTTCTGTGGCCGTGGTGAAGGCCAGTGTAACTTTCATCCCCTCGGCCTGCGCCTGGGGCAGTTCACGGGCGATCAACATAAGGCGGCGGAGATGTTCCGGCGAGTAATGAAGAATCGGGCTTGCGGTCTCCGTAAGCCACTTGTTGAAAGTTTTGGGGGGCTGCTGCTCCTTCGCCTCGTTCAATTCCGCACCGAGTAACCAATAGTGGGTACATGCGGCCCGCACCCATCCCCGGCAAAACTCGGTGTAGTGGTCGAGGGTGGGCACCGGCTGGGCGTCCTGTGTTTGGGCGGCGACAAGTGCCGTTGTCGTGGCGGTGTGGGCTGTGCTGCCCACGGGCATTACGTTGGTTTGGGGCGTGGTCATGGAAACCACCTTTCATGGAAAACACAGCCTCACAATCGGGCTGCTCGGGATTAGGGGGTTCCTGCGCCATCGCACTTTAAGAATTTCAATTCAGGCGGTAGGATTCATGGCATGTTGCCTTCTCCCCAAGAAATCAGTATTTCGCTAATGCAAAACTCTGCCGATTTGTTCGGCAGTGCGGGGGCATATCTGGACGCCTCCGATTTGGCATGTGAGGCCGAACGTGCGGTGCAGGACATTGCCGGTAAGATTCCGGCCCGGCCAGAAGTGCTGAAACTATTGGCTAAGTTACGATTGCCGATGGGCAAGCGTCGGAAACAGCGTTACGTGGATGCCGAAAAGTGGGCTATCCGCACTGTGGACGAAATAGAAGAAGCTAAAAATGAAGTGGCGGGCGTTACTTTTTTTGGCGGATTTATGGGCATGGGTGGGCAACAGGGGATGCCTATACGTAGCGGGGTAAAGAAGCGTGCCCGTGCGGGCATGTTCACCAATTGGGAATTGGAAATATGGGAGGAAATTCAAGAGGAACTAGGGGACTTTGTTTCCCTAGTGCGTTGGGCCTTGATTTATTTGCAACGCCGTGAGATTGAAGAAGCCCAAAGCATAAGACCGCCCGAAAAGACAGAAATGGATCATGGTGATTTTGAAGGGGCGGGTCTCCATCTGGTGCGTCTAGGGCGGCGTCGGGGGAAGCGTTTTAAGCGAAAGAAGAAACCCCTTGCATAAAAACCCCCTTGCGGGGGGCGTGCATTCTAGGGGCCTTCCTGCCCGTCCTGACCTTCGGCGATTCGTCCACGGGCTTCGTATTGCGTCTGGGGGGCTGAAATCTGACACAATGCCAGAATGAGCGCACGAAAAACCCCGCTCGGGGGCGGGGTATGGGATGTACGGTTGCCGTACATGGTCATTCAAAGTATGCCCTGTGTACGGCTTCGCAAGCCGGGCGCACAATCTCGGGGTTACGTAATACGTAGTTATCTTGTAGCCCGTGGCTGCGGTGGCCTGCCAGTACACGGGCAAACCGTTCCTCTACTGCCGGGTCTCGCACGGCGGCGGTGTATGCCCCGTCCCGTATCCAATCAAAAGTCAATTCTTTTGGCAATCCTGCTGCGTCCCGTAGTTCTGCAAAGTCGTTGCCACGGGTATTACGGTTGTAATCTTTCCCGTGGTTGCTGACGAAAACGTATGGCGATTGCCCACGGCGGGCGATCCCCTTTAACGCCTCGATGGTCTCGGGCCATAGGGTTGCGGCCTGTGGTATCCGTTTGTCTTTGGTCTTGCCCCGGATGGCGGCATAGGTGCCCCGGTCTAGATCAAATTCAGCCCATTGCAATTTGCAGACTGCGCCAAGGTGCATACAAAGATTCAATCCCAACAAAAGCCACGGTCGCCATGATCCATTACCGGCGTTTAGCAGTTTATGGAAGTCTTCACGGCTGATTGGGTGCGGGTCTACTTGGGGTTTCTTGGCCTTGGTTTTCAATACGGCCATGCGGTCTAGGGTTTGGGTGATTTGTACCGTGTCTAGACCTTCTTCCTTGGCAAAGGCAATGATGGCCTTGCATCTGCCGTAGTATGCGGCTCGGGTTCCCGCACCGGCCACAGTCTTTTCTATGTGGTCACGAAAGGCTAGTAGTTTTGGCGTGGTTAGGTCAGCCAGCGTGTGGGCGTGTGTGTGTGTGGCAAAGCGGTGGAAAACGGCTAGGGCTTCATTCTTGGCCTTGGCGGTGGCGGCGTTACGGGTCTTATAGATTTCGGCTATGGCGGAAAGTTTCAACGGGTCTTTCGGGATGGGAAAGTGCGCCAGTCCTGCGATTTCGGGGATGCCGGTTTTTTCGGCGACTAGCGCAGGTTGATTCCTCAAAAGTTGGCCGAGTTGAAACCAAAATGCGCCTTCCGGGGTCTGCCGGGTGGCGTTAATTGTTACGGGGGTTTCGTACTTGTTCTGGCGTTGTAATTCAAGCAAGAATTCGGCGGTTAATCGAGTTACCGGCCGTGTCTCGTTGCCATCGGTGGCGGTGAATTCTACGGGGGCGGGTCTGGCCGTCGCTGCTTCGATCTCCCGTAGATTGGCAACGGGGGCGGTTATAGCAATCGTGCCGGGGTTGTTCTTGGCTTCCCATGCCCGGAATTTTGCCACGGCTTTGCGCTCGTCATGTTCGGTAAACTTTTCGCCCGTGGCGATGATCCGCCACCGGCCATCTGGACATTTGTACAAGCCGGTGATATGCTCGCCCCATGACGCTTGATGCGGTTTCTGTTTGCGGCCTCTGGTTTCCAACTTTGCACCCTTTATTTAGGACAGTGATTTTGGACAGCGTTTTTCATAGCCCTTGCAAGCTGATGAATAGCCTACCACGGTTGGCCCGTGGCGTCCAAAATAGTGTACAAAAAAGTTTTTTGCAGGTTCTAAGTCATTGTAATTGAAAGACTTAACTTGCGGGCGTAATTCAGTGGTAGAATGCCAGCTTCCCAAGCTGGACGTCGCCGGTTCGAATCCGGTCGCCCGCTTTTCAATAACTCCCGTCAAAGTCGTGCGTTACAATTCCCTGCAAAAATTACAGTGCGACCGTTTCCGCAAAACAGCGCGGTACGTGTACCGCGCCGCCCTTTGCGGGGGTCTCCTCATGGCGCGTACCTGCCCCGCCTGGCGGCAACGTGCCAACAAAAATCTCGCCGTCGTTCCCCGTTTCAGCGTTTGGTATCCAGATTCTTGTTCAGGTCCTCCGGGGCCAGGTCGCACTTCGCGCCGCCGGTCGGAATCTCGACGTGTGCGGTCCACAGGATGGCATTGACCACCAGGCGGCGAAAATTCGGCTCGCCCCAATTCTTGTGGTAGTGCGCCCCGGTGAACCCAAATCCGCGGCCCACGCCATCCGGGCGATCGTAGGCCCACGCCATTTCCTGCCGGGTTCCTTCGGCCACCGCCTTGCGGACCGCGGGGTTGCCTTCGTGGGCGCCATCCCGGCGCGCCATGGTGCTGGCGGGTGGAACCGCGACAAACAGCGGGGTGACACCCTTCAGGCCCTCGACAAAACGCATGTGAAAGTACCATTCGTCATTGAGCTTGAACGGCAGCACTCCGTTGGCGATCGGATGTTTCGGCAGATCCTGAAAATCGGCCTGCCAGGTCGGGTTGACCGACCAATTGACCTCGAACGCGCCGCCGATCCATTCCAGGAATTCCTTCTGCCCTTTTTCCCGCGTCGGTTCAACCGCGTAGTGAATCAACGCCAGGCCCACGCCCTGCTTCATGTAGTTGCCGATGATTTCCAGGTGGTTGTTGCGCAGCAGCGGATGGCCGCCGCCGCCGTCCGAAAAACAGACGATGGATTTGGCGCCGTGAAAAATATCCGGATTCTTCGGCCAGCCGTCGCGGCACATCACCGGAAAAACGCCCGGCGTCTGCCGGAGCATATCCATCAACAGCGCGCAGCCGGCGAAGAATTCGTGTTCACCCGGACCATGGCTGCGCGGCCCGGCGATCAACACGACTTTCGTCAGACTCGCATCGGTGGTGTCCACCTCGAGCGGAACTTTCGACTGGTCGTGCGCCGCGTCACTTTGGGCGCGGGCGGCGGCGCCGCCCATCAGGGTCAGCACGAGCATCATCGTCAACGATATTTTCATGAACTGGTTTCCTTTTTCTCCGGCACCGCACACGCGGGGCGCGCTTCGCCGCTACCCACGGGCCGGGGACCATCCCCGCGCCATGCGTCGGTAGTATACAGCAAAACCGCCCGCTACCGCGTCGATTTCCGTTCCGGGGGTGGGCTCTTGATCACCAAAGCTTCCGCATCTTTTAACCCCGCAAATTTCCTGGGCAGGTTCCAACTGCCGTCCGCTTCCGTGGCCGCCGGGAGCAAATCGAGCACCGCATCCGATTGGGTCGTCGCCACGTTCAGCGGCACGACGGACGGGATGATCGCCTTGGCCGTCCGTTCCAGTTGATCCCGAAATACCACATGGATTCGATCTTCTGCCACGGCAATGATCTTGCCCGGCCCCCACTGCGGCCGGTTGGGATGATCCACGATCATGCCAACCTTGTAGTTGACCGCCAGTGCCGCCGGTGGGTTCGCTTTGCCGGCCGCGGCACGTTGGGACGCTGCAGGTTTTGCCGCCGGTGCCACCGCCGGAACCACCGCCCGGGTGGCGGCAGTGGTCGGCTTGGCGCTCTTGGCCGGTTTAACCACCGTCCCGGCAACCTTGACGACCTGGCGGGGTCTGGCCGGTACAGCCACCGGCTTCTTCACCGCTTTAACCGGCTTCCTGGCTTGCGGCACAGACTTGGCCGGTTTGGCACCTTTACGTTTCGCGGGTCGGGTCGGATTCTTCTTGGCCATGGCGGATCCCCGTCAGGAAACAATGAATCAAAAACCTTCCACCGTCACACTGTACGGCGGCAGGGAAATCTTCAGCTTGTTGCCAGAAGTCTTGGCATTGCTGGCCAGCGCATAGATGACCTTTTTGCCGTTCCGCGTGGCCACCACCGCACCGTTCATGCGGAGCAGCCCCAGGTGGTGGCTCATGGTGGGCTGCGCCGCCTTGAGTTCTTCGCACAAACTCTTGACACTGCGTTCGCCCTTCGCCAGCAGCAAGACGATCTGCAAACGGGTCTGATCGGACAAAAGATCACAAAGACCGGCAAGGTCGGGAAGGGAATTGGTCCTGGACGACATGGTTTCTCCTGAGATTAGGCATCTACAATATGGAATAACTGTACAGCTAAGTAGGATGCGGGGCAAGCGCCGCAGCCGGCACGCAGGCCCGTTCTTCCGGGAAACACCGGGTGCCCAGTGGGGTCGGGGTCCCGCGCGCACCGGCTAGCGGTCGCCGCAGCGGAAACGCGGGTGAACTTGGCCACGATGTTGACCAGGGCGGCGCGAGAGCTTTGGCGGTGATTGGGCCGGGGGGACGCCGGATAGGATTTTGACACGAAGACTCAAAGCCGCACACGAAGGGGGAAAAGAGAAGCCCGGAGGCGGCATTCGGCACGCTGGCGCTGCGGCACCGGTGCAGAGGGGGGGCGAGTCTTTGGCGAACTTTGCCACGATGTTGACCACCTTGGGGAGGGGTCAAGGGGTTGAGTGGTCCAGGGGTC
>Ga0316217_10000824_pt1 | contig 42283 bp, 37 predicted proteins | sample 1anoAmetaG_FD_203633 | JGI IMG/M metagenome (GOLD analysis project Ga0316217, IMG submission 203633) | Freshwater microbial communities from Trout Bog Lake, Wisconsin, USA - 1anoA | ecosystem: Environmental > Aquatic > Freshwater > Lake > Hypolimnion/Profundal zone | place: USA: Wisconsin...
GCGCTCAAGTTGCTTGATGGATGCTAAAAAGGGCTCCGGTTGCCTATATTTTGATTAGAAAGTTAGCCTTCAAGCAAAGTTGACCAATTCACACGGAATTGGCGTTTACTAACCGGGAGTGGCTGGATATATCCAATTACCATCAAAAGCGGGAATAGAAATATGGCAAATAAGACTAACCTGCCAACAGGATAGTAGGTGACCCTCTGGTTTCGCCCTACAAGATAATAAAGTAACGTACCTAATGGTGGGAACAAGCAGAGAACGATTACCCATATAATCTTAGCAGCTAGGGTTTTAAAATTATTAATAATAGCATCTACGAGCGCATAGAGCCAAAGAACAGACGGTAGCGCAACCAGCGCAGTGAACCCCAAGAGTATGAGTATCGCCACGAGCCTTGATCCTTAATCAAATGGCTTACTCTGTATTGTTGCAAAGTCAACCATAGGTATGCCGAGGTATACCACAAAAGCATTTAGCATGAAAGTGTATTCACATTTTGAACCCTATTGCTCCCGAATTAGTCCTATAGAGGCTGTTTCCCAACTTAGACAGGGATTGTATGGGTTAACGGGACGACAGCAATATAATGGTTTCAGGAGAGCAAAGGTTTAAGGCATTTCAGGCTCTTGGTGAACCCGAGGGTAGCCACAAGACCGGCCGCCTCTTAGCCGATGAGAACTCATTTCCGACAACTAAGACTGTTTGGCTTCAGTAATCTACAATAAGATAAAAGGTCACTAAATTGCTCACTATTTTTTGACAACAAAAAAAGCACTTGCCCGCGAAGGTAAGTGCTTAAATTTATTGGCTGGGGCGCCAGGGATCGAACCTGGGAATGCCGGAATCAAAATCCGGTGCCTTACCGCTTGGCGACGCCCCACTACTGCTTGTTTTTTTGAATCTTACAGCGTCCTGACTGCTACTGAGAACCAGCCGTGTGCCTTTGCTATTTCATCGGCTGCCTGTTGCGCGGCTCTCTCTTCCGCAAAGAGCCCGAATACTGTGGAACCGCTGCCTGACATGAGCGCGCCTCGCGCTCCTGCCGCTACCAGCTCTTCCTTCAAATCGCGCACCGTAGGGAATCGCGAGAAGGTGACCGGCTCGAGGTCGTTGGAGAGCACGGTGCAGACTTCGTCTAGGCTGCCGTAGGAACGCGAAACTATAGCCACATCTCTTTTGGTTGTCAATTGCAAATTTTGGTAGACCCATGCTGTCGAGCAGTGTATGCCGGGATTCACCAGCACGACCCAAAGCTCGGGGACCTGGTCCAAAGCGGTGAGCCTGTCGCCTATTCCCTCGGCCAGTGCCGGCTTTTGGAAGATGAAAAACGGTACGTCGGCACCGAGCTTGACGCCGATCTCCATCAGGCGCTCCTGAGCTAGACCGAGATCCAGCAGTTCGTTCACTCCCATGAGGACGGTCGCTGCGTCGCTGCTGCCGCCACCCAGCCCGGCGGCTACCGGGATCTTCTTGGTGATCGATATGTCGATCCCGACTTCGCGGCCCGACAGTTTCACCAGCGCATCAGCCGCGCGCCAGGCGATGTTGCCGGGGCCGTCGGGCACGCCCGCCCGCCCGCAGGTCACGCGCACCCCGGTACGCTCGCTCAGAGAGATTTCGATCTCATCGCAGAGGTCCACCCTCTGCATGATCATTCTGAGGTCGTGATAGCCGTCCGACCTCTTGCCGAGAACGTCGAGCCGGTAGTTCACCTTGGCAGGCGCCTTGAGCTGCAGCTTTTTCACCGATTCACACTCCGTTTACTGATGAAGTTTAAATTCAAAGACTGGGTTACCGCGGAGACACGCTTGCGCGCCGAAGCGCTACAAGCCTCCTCCGGTTTGGCCGCGGCGGCCGGGCGCGCAGGCGCGGAGAACGCGGAGAAAATCAAATCACAATCAGGAGAAAATCGTAAAACACCTATAACTCGGATATGAGCAAACGTCCTTCCGGTTAAATCTTAATCCGTCATCTTAGACAATTTTCCGGTCCTTGCCGAGGAATACGCAACGAACCACGCGCTGCAGATCGCGCACTGCCTCGAGGGCCGATTTGAACTTCTTTCGATCGTTTTCGGCCAGGCTCGCTGGGTTCAAATAAGGGTGCTCCAAGGCTATTTCCCTGCGGACTTTCAGACCGGCCAACAGATGGTAGGATGCCGTAAGCCGCTCTACCTGCCCTTCGTTCAACACGCCGAGGGACCCTAGCGCCGTGAGCCGGTCCCGGGTCGGACCGGGGTCGACGTTGTGCTGCGCCGCCAACAGCCGGACGGCGCTGACCAAGGGGTGCAATCCCGACTGCTCGGGGTTGCAGCAGCCGACATGCTCTCCCGATTTTTCCACCCGAATGCCTCCTATCAGGCTGAGCGCCACCGGCGCATCGACGACCTCCCGCGCCAGCTTCTGGAATTCCCCGCCCCCCCGGTTGCGCTCCAGGTAGCCCCGCGCCTGCCGGGCCGCCTCCGCACCGATCTCCTCGTCCCCGCACAAATGGCGCAGGTCGGCAAGGATCTCGAGTCGACCCGGTTGCTCTGACTGCCACGCTTCCCCTGCCAGATACCCGCTCCAGTCGTCCAGGGAGCCGAACCAAAGTGCCTTGCCGAGAAAGGCTGAGCCCTCTTTCCCTATGATGCCATAATGATCGAAGATGGCCATGACCCGGTAGGCGAAGGGCCTGAAGTACCCGGACTCCTCTCCCTTCCAGACCAGGAAATAACGCCCGCCCTCCTCCATGGTCTGTTCCCGCCTTCCCATGCTCCCGGATGCCAGCAGCGCGTAGGGGGCAGGCACGTGCCCCTGGTCGTTCACTTCCGGCCCCTCTTCGGCAAACTGCAGGATGCGCCGCGTCACTCCGTCGCGCCAGGCGTTGCAAAAGCCCTGAAAGGCGGTTACCGATCCGCGGCGCACGAAGTAGGCGGAAACCAGGCGTTCGAAACGGTTCAGCAGCGGGGGAAGCTGATCGAGGTACTCGGCATGCCAGAGCTCGGAAAGGATCCTTCCGAAAGAGGCGGAGGCACCTTCCTCGAAGGCGAGTTCCCGGTCGATCCACTGCTTCATATCCTGGATCGTCGCGAGCGTGGCGTCGGGAGGCAGCAGACGGCTCCTGCCGTAAAGCCCCATTTTGGCCCCGGTCAAGAGCTCCGCATCGCTGATAAACCCATCCGGAAAGAGCGCCACTGTTCACCTATGTAAGGGTTAGATAAGAGCGAAAAAAACCATAGCACGCAGGCGCGGATGAGGCGGATTTTACTACCCCCTCCCTACACCTGCCCTCCCCTTGAAGGGAAGGGAGAGTTTGAGACGGACTGGTTTTGTCGCGGGGAGAACACCCAGTACTTAGGTCTTCATGATCTCGCTCAGGACGCAGGTGGCGTAGGAGCCGCGCGGCAGGGAGAAACTCACTACCAGCTCCCCTTCCTCCTCCACGACTTCGGCTGCGCCAAGCCGCACCCTCAAGGGACGCCGCTCGCCTTCCATGCGGAGCGCTCCCGGGAGATTGAAGCTCGCCGGGGTCAACCCCTCGGCCGACAGCAGTTCCCGCTCCAGCTCGCGCTGGGCCCCTTCGGGCTCCATCATGGTGCAACCGAACATGGGACCGGTGGCGGAGATCTCGAAGGCCTGCGCACGAGCCGACTCGGCCGCCGCATCCTGCACCAGGAAACAGGCTCCGTTTTCGTGCTTGAAGGCGATGTCCCCCTCGGCTACCTGCTCCAGACGGTCGAGCCGCGCCTCCAGCACCCGGTCGAAGAGCGAGGACTGGAAGGCGGAGAGGTACAACCGCCTCAGCCGCGGCTGCACGGAGTTGAATGCCTTGTCGAAGGCGTCGGGACGCTGCAACAGCCGCCCCAAAAGATCGCGCTCGGCTCTAAAGTGACCGGGGAACAGTGCCAGGCTCTCGGCGATTGCGCCGTTCCGGTACGCCTCGATCGCCTGGCGCCAGCGCTCGTCTGAGACTGCATCCGGGTCGCCAATCAGGGTGTCCACCGCCCCCCGGAAATCGCCGCGCAAGAGCGCCGCCCCGATACGGTGCGAGTTCCCCTGCACCCCGTAGCGCTGGGAACCGAAACGGTTCGGCACTCCCCTTTTCTCCATGATGGCGATGGCATCCCGGGCGTGCACTGCCGCGCCGGCGACCGCGTCGCGCACCCGGATCCGGAACCGGTTCCCTTTCAGGTGCCCAAGCCTCAGCTTGTTGCCGTGCAGCACGGCTGAAAGTACCGTGATGCCGGGTATCTGCAGGGCGAGGACCTTTTCGGGTGCCACCCTCGGTATCGACACGGTCTGCCGGGTCACTCCGACCGCGTCCTTCATGCCGGCGTACCCCAGATCCCGCTCCTGCACCTGGAGCGCCTTCGCGATGCGGCGCAGGGCCTCCAGCGTCGTGATGCCACGCTTCTCGATCTGGGCGTAGCAGTGCTCACCCTGCCCGCTTAGCTGATAGGCCGCGATCTCCTCAACCAGAAAGTCCTCGGGACTCCCCTTGATGCCGCCGCCGGTTCCCGGGATCTCCCGGGTCAGATATCTTTGCAACGCGCCTCCCTTACTGGCTTTTGCCTAATCGTTGCATCATACCCGCTACCGGGAACTCTTTCAACAGTTTCCTTGGACAAACTTGGTCGATACGATGGAGGGAGGAAGGCTGTGCTTTGAAACGGCGCTCTTCTTACCAAGGGCCTAAAAGAGACAAAGGACACGCTGAAGAGAAGAAGTGGAAAAGAGAGTGAGAAAACCGGCAAAACCATTGCCCATCTGTTTGCCCTCGACAACCTTTTTCGACTTCCCGCTAAAATTGACTGAGAAAATGCCGAAACCATTGCTATACTATCGCGATAGGTACGGCCTAACTTCTCAGAGACAAGGGGTACAGACATGGGCGGCACGGCAACTACCAGGGCTCAAATCGCTGCAAACCGGAAATGGCTCAGGGAACAGATAAATCCCTACTTTTTCACCGCCATGCGGGACGAGCCCGAGGCCCTGATCCTGCTGGAACGGGAACTCGGCACGCTGCGCAAAAACCGGCGCCTCATCCTGGCCGACCGCGACAAGACGCTGATCCTTGCCCGCGTCAACGCTCCGGGCTCGCTCTACGACTCCCTGCGCAGCTTCCAAGACCGGGAAATCTCCTACGCGATGATTACCCACTCGGAAGGGACCATCCCCGGCGTGGAGCGCTCGCTCGAGATTCAACGCTTCGAATTCGACCGCAAACCGAACGCGGCGGTGCTCGCTTGGCGTGAGGTGGCCATCCCGGCCTCGATCACCCGCAGGATCGCCGCGGAGCTCAGGCGCAGCTACCCCGAATTCGACATGAAGGAACTGGACCGGCTGCTGCGCATCCTCTGGCTCAACAACGAAAGCTACGTCAGGGTCTCCTCGCCGCTGCGGGTGGCCCAGGTGCTCCAACTGCAGCAAAAGGCGGGAAGAAGCGGCGGGCTCTACCTGCACGTGGAACAGACACCGAATCCCAAGGAGTCCCGGGTCCATTTCGCGGTCAGCAACCCCCCCCAAAAGGAGTTCCTGCTGCAGCTGATGGAGGTGCTGAACCGCCTCGACCTGGGGGTGAACCGGGCCTACTGCCTCACAATCACCAACGGCGTGCACCCCTATTTCCTCGGCACCTTCTACGTGCGCAGGCGCTCGGGCGAGGTCCTGGAGGCCGGCAGCGAGCTGTTCACCCGGCTGCAGCAGGAGCTCTACAACACCCAGATCCTGGCCACCAAGGGGTACGCCTACCGGGAGTTCGTCACCGCCGGGGTCATGACCGGCGAGGAGGCCTCGCTCACCAACGCCTGTATCGCCTTTTGTCACACCAACCTGGCCCACAACCAGCCGGACCGCTTCGGCCTGGACGACGTGCAGGGCGCCTTCTTCGCCCATCCCGAGATGGCGCAGCAGCTCATGAAGCTGTTTAGGGCCCGCTTCGACCCGCTCATCACCGAGCGCCACCCGGCGTACCAGGCGGCCCTGGATGAGACCCGGGGCGCCGTGGCGGGATACAACACGGGGCACCGTTACCTGGACGAGGTGCGCCGCGCCATCTACCGCTGCTGCCTGCTCTTCATTACTCACACGCTGAAGACCAACTTCTTCGTGCTGGAGAAGCAGGCGCTCGCCTTCCGGCTGGACCCCGCCTACCTGAAGGAGCTGGGGCCCGAGTTCACCTCCGACCTGCCGCAGGTGGCCCCCTTCCGGGTCACCTTCTTCTTCTCCCGCTTCGGCTTTGGCTACCACATCGGCTTCTCCGACATCGCCCGGGGCGGCTGGCGCACCGTGATCGCGCGCACCACGGACGACTTCATCACCAACGCCAACACGATCTTCAGGGAAAACTTCGTCCTGGCCCACACCCAGCACCTGAAGAACAAGGACATCTACGAGGGGGGGAGCAAGCTGGTGCTGATCCTGGACGCGGCCGACATGCAGCGCAGCGGGGAGCGCGAGATGGAGAACTGGCGCCTCTACAAGCTGCAGCACGGCGTTACCAACTCCTTTTTGGACATCTTCGTCACCGTGAACGGTGTCGCGAAGCTTGCCAGCGTGGTCGACTACTACCGGGAGGACGAACCGATCGAGCTTGGCCCCGACGAGAACATGCACGACTCGATGATCGAGAACATCGCGCGCATCTCCAAGCGGCGCGGCTACATCCTCGGCATCGGCATCATGTCCAGCAAGGAGGTCGGCATCAACCACAAGGAGTACGGGGTCACCTCCGCCGGCGTGGTGAAATTCGCCGAGATAACCATGGCCGAACTCGGGCTCGACATCTACCGCGACCCGTTCTCCGTGAAGTTCACCGGCGGCCCCAACGGGGACGTGGCGGGCAACGCCCTGCGCATCCTTTTGGAGCGCTCCCCGAACGTCGCCATCCGGCTGGTGCTGGACGGCACCGCGGCCCTGTGCGACCCGAGGGGCGCGGACACCGAGGAGCTCTCCCGGATCGTCCTGAGGGAGGACCTGGACCGCTTCAACCCGGAGGCGCTCAACCCCGGGGGGTTCATGATCTTTAGAAGCGGCAGCCGCAGGGTGGGGCTGCGCGAGCTGTTCCGCAAGGTGAGCCGCACCCCGCAGAGGCTCGTGGAGGAGTGGATCTCCACCGACGAGTTCTCCCGGGAATACGCGGGGCTCCCCTTCACGGTGCAGGCGGACCTCTTCATCCCGGCGGGGGGGCGCCCCGAGACCATCAACCGCGACAACTGGGCGAGCTACCTGCTCCCGGACGGGACCCCGTCGGCGCCGGCCATCGTCGAGGGAGCCAACTCCTTCATCACCCCCGAGGCGAGGCTCAAGCTGCAGAAACGGGGTGTGATCATCATGCGCGACGCCTCCGCCAACAAGTGCGGCGTGATCTCCTCCTCCTACGAGATCATCGCCAACCTCCTTTTGACCGAGGCGGAGTTCCTGGCCCACAAGGAGCGCTACGTGCGGGACGTGTTGGAGATCCTGGAAAAGCGGGCGGCGGACGAGGCGAGGCTCATCCTGAAGCGGCGCCGCGATGACCCGGCGCTCATCTGCACCGAGATCTCTGACGCCCTGAGCGGCGAAATCAACGCCCACTACGCCGCCATCTTCCGCTTCTTCCAGAACCGGCCGCACCTCTGCCTGCAGCCGATCTACCGCAGGGCGATTCTCTCCCACCTGCCGCGCATGCTCAGGGAGGAGCCGAGGTACGCGCGCCGGATCAGAAAGCTGCCCCCCAAGTACCTCTTCGCCATACTCGCGGCCGAGATCGGCTCTTCGCTGGTCTACCGCGGCGACAGCGAAGCGGACTTCGAGTCGACCATCAGGGGGCACCTGCTGAGGAATTTCCCGGCGGCATAAGGGGGCGGGTGGAGGCAGGGTGCTGGCAATAAATTCAAAGGAACAATCGATGCACGAACTTACATCGGTAATAAAGTGCAGTTTTTGCGGCGAGGACGCAAAACTTGTCGACCGCAGGAAAAACGGGCTTTACCTAATGCTTGCCAGTTTCGTCGTCGCGGGGTCGACCGGCTGGTATTTCGGATGGGTCGTCGGTCTTATGGACTGGCTGATCCTGTTTATCCTGGGACTTTATTGGGCCCTCAGGACGGAAAGATATATTTATCGCTGCAGAGAATGCACCAATGTCATGACTCCAAAGTAATGCCCTTCTTGATCGGCGCGGAAGTCCCCCCACCCGGCCTTCGGCCACCCTCCCCCTCCGGGAGAGGGAATACCGGTTCAGCTGCAGCAAGAAGGGGGGCGGCAAAATTGCCGTCCCCCTTGGTGATCCCGCCAGTTTTTGTCGTTGCTGCGCTCAGGCTGCCGCTACCCCGGCCGCGGCACACTGGCCGGCCGCCGCGTCGGATACCGCCGCACGCGGCTGCATCCGATAGTGCACGAAGTAGATCCGCTTCCCCTCGGCCATGAACTTGCGCATGTACTTGGAAAGATGGTAGCCGGGAAAATCGTGCCGGTACTCTTCAGGGGCGAACTGGTTCTCCAGGCGCGCCACCTGGGGGAGCATCTGCGCCACGTCGAGACCGTAATCGTCGAAGTCGGTGGCGAAGTAGAAGTCGGCACCGGGCGCCAGGTAGTCGAGCAGAAATTCGACGAACTCCCGGTTCACCAGGCGCCTCTTGCGGTGACGCTTCTTGGGCCAGGGATCGGGACAGTTGATGTAAACCGCGGCAAGGCTCCCCTTGGGAATCCGGTCGGTGACGAAGAGCCTCGCCTCGTCACGCAAAACCCGCACGTTGGTGAGGCCGTGCCGGTCCAGGCGCCGGCAGCTCTTGTAGCACCCCTTGTTGTAGAAGTCGATGGCAATGAAGTTGGTCTCGGGCGCGTCCAGCGCGGTCTCCAGCATGAAATCGCCTACGCCGCAGCCGATCTCCAGCGCCACCGGCCGGTCGTTGCCGAACACCGTGCCCCAGTCGGGAGGGCTCGGCAGGTCCTCCAGTCTCAGGTAGTTTGGTGAGTCAATGTGAATGAATGATTGTGTCATCTGCCCCTCGAACTCTGTTTTTCTCCAGCCGAGAGAAGATAGCACAGCTGGCGCACGCTTTCCATTGCGATTTTTAGCACAGTATGCTAATTATATAGGATTGAAAAAACGACAAATGAGGAAACCTAACACTATGAAATTCACCGATTTAGAGATTCCGGCCGTGGTTCTCAAGGGGATTGAGGAAACCGGATTCACCGATTGCACCCCGATACAGGAGAAGGCGCTCCCGCTGGCTCTCTCCGGCAAGGACGTGGCCGGACAGGCCCAGACCGGCACCGGCAAGACCGCCGCGTTCCTGGTCTCACTCTTCACGCGCCTTTTGAACCAGAAGAAAAGCGGCGGCGAGCACCACCCAAGGGCGCTGATCCTGGCCCCCACCCGGGAACTGGTGGTCCAGATCGAGAAGGACGCCCAGCTGCTCGGCAAGTACGCCGGCTTCAACATCCAGGCGATCTACGGCGGCGTCGACTACATGAAGCAGCGCGACGCCCTGAAGGCGGGGGCGGACATCGTGATCGGCACCCCGGGAAGGCTCATCGACTACCTGAAGCAGAAGGTCTACTCGCTTAAGGACGTCGAGGCGCTGGTCATCGACGAGGCGGACCGGATGTTCGACATGGGGTTCATCGCGGACCTGCGCTTCATCCTGAGGAAGCTCCCCAACTACGACAAGCGGCAGAACATGCTGTTCTCGGCGACGCTGAACCCCCGGGTCATGGAGCTTGCCTACGAGTTCATGAACATGCCGGAGAAGGTCTCGGTGTCGCCGGAGCAGATGACCGCCGAGCGGGTGGAGCAGGTGCTCTACCACGCCTCCCGCAAGGAGAAGTTCCCGCTGCTCCTGGGTCTTTTGAAGAAGGTCGGCATGGACCGCACCATGATCTTCGTGAACACCAAGCGCGAGGCGGAGTTCCTCCAGGACCGCCTCTGCGCCAACGAGTTCCCTTGCAAGGTGATCTCCGGCGATGTGGAGCAGAGAAAGCGCATGAAGATCCTGGCCGACTTCAAGGACGGCGCGCTCCCGATCATGATCGCCACCGACGTCGCCTCGCGCGGCATCCACATCGACGGGGTCACCCACGTGATCAACTACGACCTGCCGCAGGACTGCGAGGACTACGTGCACCGGATCGGCAGGACCGCACGCGCCGGCGCCGAGGGGATGGCGATCTCCTTTGCCGACGAGGACGGCGCCTTCTACCTGGAGGCGATCGAGGAGTTCATCAAGCAGAAGATCCCGACCCAGTGGGCCGAGGACGACATGTTTGTGCACGACTACAAGAGGACCAAGCGCCCGCCGCGCCCCGAGGTGAAGACCTTCGGCAGAGGGCCAGCCAGGCCCGGTGACCGGGGAGGCAAACCGGGTGGCGCGGGTCGCGCCGGGGACCACCGGCCCACGCGGGCTCCGAGACAGAAGAAGCCCTGATGGGGAAGGGGCGCCCCGGCAAGAAATACTCCCAGGCGGGGCGGGTGCACGATGTCATCCGCCTGATCGAGGCGCGCCACGGCATCACCATAGCCGAGCTCGCCGAGGAGACCGGCATGGGGCGCCGGACCATCCAGCGCGACCTGAACGCCATTCACGAGGCCGGCTACCCCCTCACCTCGGAATGGCAGGAGGGGGAAAAGCTGTACCGCTTCCTGACCCGCTTCAAGGATGTCCCCCCGATAAGTTTCACCCTGCAGGAGCTGATGACCCTGTCGCTGCTGCGCTCCCAGCTCGACCTTTTGAACGGAACCCCCTTCCTGGAGGACATGCGAAGCGTCTTCAGGAAGGTTAATTCCGTCCTGCCGCCGCGCCTGGCCGCCCATATGGAGCGGATCGCAGAGGTCTCCCATCCCCTTTTGCAGGGAAAGCGCGACTACAGCAGATCTGCCGAGGCGCTCCAGGTGATCCGCCACGCCCTCCTGCACCAGCAAAGCATCTCCATCTCCTACCGGTCCACCGGGCGCAGCGAGCCGGCCAGCTACCGGGTCGACCCCTACACGCTCCTGTTCCAGAAGGGGGGGATCTACCTGCTCGGATATGCCCAGAACCGCCAGGCGCTGCGCACCTTCGCGGTGGAGCGGATCCTGGCCGTGGAGCCGGGGCGCGAGCGCTTCGAGACACCCGAGGGGTTCCACGCAGGACAAGCACTTGAGGGTGCCTTCGGGATCGTGGCAGAGCCGCCCATGGAGGTGCTGATCCGTTTCTCCCCGGGCATCGCGCACGCCATCAGGGACCGGGTCTGGCACGCCTCGCAGAGCATAGCGGAGCAGGCCGACGGCGCGGTGCTCTTGAGCTTTCGGGCCGGGGGCAAGATGGAGATACTCTCCTGGCTCCTCTCCTATGGCGCCCACGCGGAGCTCTTGGAGCCGCGTGAGCTGCGCGAGGAACTGGGGCGCCTGGCGCAGGAAGCGGCAGCGCTCTACCGGTAAGCTGACCCAAGGTCAAAGGCTCGCACACCCCCGCCCGCCCCCTCCCCGGCAACCCCTGATCCGTTGACAAAAGCGCAACCATACCTTATATGTAACTCTTCGGAGGGCATTACATGGTACAGGAAATGGCAACAACGGAACTGGCCCGGATCCTCAGGGACCGCATCGCCCAACACGGGGAGCTCGGCTTCGACAGGTTCATGGAGGCGGCTCTCTACGAGCCTGGCCTGGGCTACTATACCTCCGCCGGCCGCAAGGTGGGGGCCGAGGGGGATTTCTACACCAGCATGAACGTGCACTCCGCCTTCGGCCGCCTGATTGCCAGGGAGATCTGCCGCTTCTGGGAACTGCTCGACTCCCCCGCCCCCTTCACGGTCGCCGAGGCGGGAGCCGGGGGGGGGCAGCTCGCCCTCGACATCCTGGACGCCATCTGCGAGCTGAACCAGCCGCTCTACCGGGCGATCAGCTACCTTCTCATCGAGAAGGAACCAACCCTGAAAGAGGCCCAGGCTGCCTTCCTCGCGCGCCACGGGGAGCTTCTTTCCTGGAGCTCGCCGGAGAGCCTCGCCGCCGGGGAGCTGCGCTTCACCGGCTGTATCATCTCCAACGAGCTCTTCGACGCCATGCCGGTCCATGTCGTGGAGATGACCGGGGAGGGGCTCAAGGAGCTCTTCGTCGGCGCCGACGGCGACGGCTTTGTCGAGCGGCTGCGCTCCCCTTCCACCCCGGAGCTGGCCTGCTACCTGGAGCGCTTCCTGGTGCGGCTCCAGCCGGGCCAGCGCGCCGAGATCAACCTCGCCGCACCCGCCTGGATCGCCCGGGCGGCGGGTGCGCTTACGCGCGGCTTCATCCTCAGCGTTGACTACGGCTACCTGGCCGAGGAGCTCTACGCGCCGCAGCGCCGGGACGGCACGCTGCTTTGCTACCACCGGCACGTGACCGGCGAGAACCCTTTCGTCCTGGTGGGCGAGCAGGACATAACGACCCACATCAATTTCAGCGCGCTGATGGCCGCGGGAGAGGACGCGGGGCTCAGCACCGCCTGGTACGGCGAGCAGTACCGCTTCCTCCTCGGGGCGGGGCTCATGGAGGAGCTGATCCGGCTGGAGGCGCTGGCGACGACGGAGCAGGAACGGCTCAAGCACCGGCTCGCCCTCAAGAAGCTGATGCTCCCCGAGGGGGGGATGGGCGACACCTTCAAGGTGCTGATCCAGGTCAAGGGGGTGCCAAACCCCCAGCTGCTCTGCATGAGAAAGTGGGGCATGGGGCTGTGAGCAGGATACCGGTCGGCAAAGAATCGCTTCGGGCGATCGTCTTCGACCTGGACGGCACCCTTTACCGGGACGACCGGCTGGGCGAGGAGATCCACCAGAGCGCCTGCCGCTACGTCGCCTCGCTGCAGGGGGTGAGCGCGGCTGAGGCCGGCAGCCTCCTGCTGGAAGCGCGCTCCTGCACCGGCGGCAGCGACGGGACGCTGAGCCAGGCGGTGGTTGCCCTGGGAGGGGATCTGCAGGAGCTGCACCGAAGGTTCACCCTTGAGGTCCACCCCGAAGCGGTGCTGCACCCCGACCCGCGGGTCCTGGAACTCCTGGGGCGACTGGCCGGGCGCTTCGAGCTCCACCTCTACACCAACAACAACCGGTCGCTCTCCGGCCGGATCATGGCGCTGATCGGCGTTGCCGGCTCTTTCCAGAAAGTGTTCACCATCGAGGACTCCTGGCGCCCCAAGCCGGACCGGGAGGCGCTGCTGGGGATCCTGGACGCCATCGGCAGGATGCCCGGCGAGACCCTGTTCGTCGGGGACCGCTTCCATGTCGACCTGGAGCTTCCCGCCTCCCTGGGGTGCCCGGTGCTGGAGACCAGAAGCATAGAGGAACTGCTGGAACTAGGGCAACTGGTCGAGTGACACCGTTTTGAGTCAGCCGGCACTCTCCCTCTGGGTGAGGGCCGGGGAAAGGGAATCTTGACGCTAGGGTACTGAATAGTTTGAAGCTTTTAGCATTTATTTCCGGCTTGACGCAAAGGCGCAGGTTGGTGGTACTCTATACAGAGAATTTGTTGTTTTCAACTGAATCAGGTCCTGATTTTCCTGTGTGAACCTCTATGCACCTATAGTGGTGAGGCTTATGAATTTAAGTCTGATCAAGTTGTGTGAATGACCCATAAAGGAGCTTATATGCCAACGCGTCACGAGAAGGACACCATGGGGACGGTCGAACTCCCGGCCGACGCGTACTACGGCGCCCAGACCCAGAGGGCTATCGCCAACTTCCCGATATCGGGGCTTAAGCCCCACCCCGCACTGGTCCGGGCCACGCTCAGGATCAAGAAGTGCGCGGCCTTGGCCAACATGGCGACCGGGAGGCTCGACCCCGAACTGGGTACGGCTATCGTCGCGGCCGCGGACCAGGCGCTCGCCGGGGAGTTCCAGAACCAGTTCCTGGTCGACCCCTTCCAGGCCGGCGCCGGGACCTCCCACAACATGAACGTGAACGAGGTGCTGGCCAACCGTGCCAACGAACTCATGGGCGGCAAGCTCGGGGTTTACGACAAGGTGAATCCCAACGACCACGTCAACATGGCCCAGTCCACCAACGACGTGTTTCCGACCGCCATGCGGCTGGCCGCCCTGGAGCTTGCCGACCTGGTCGGCGCCGAGCTGGAGAGCCTGACCGCCACCCTGCGCCTAAAGGGCACGGAGTTCGACGGCATCCTCAAATCGGGGCGCACCCACCTGCAGGACGCGGTCCCGATCCGGCTGGGGCAGGAGTTCGCGGCCTACGCCAAGGCGATCGACGAGAACCGCGCCGGGCTCGGCCGCGCGCTGCCGGGGCTGCGCGAGCTCGGCATCGGCGGGACCGCGGTAGGCACCGGGCTCAACGCGGAGGAGGCCTTCATCGACAAAATAGTCGGGGAGCTCGCCCGCGAAACGGGGCAGCAGCTTTCCCGGGGGCGCGACCTGGTCGAGCGGATGCAGAACATGGACCCCTTCGTGGCGCTCTGCGCCAGCCTCAAGGGGACGGCCGTCAACCTGATCAGGATCGCCAACGACCTGCGGCTGCTCGCCTCGGGGCCGAGGACCGGGCTGGGCGAGATCACCCTCCCCGCCATGCAGCCCGGCTCCTCCATCATGCCGGGCAAGGTGAACCCGGTCCTGGCCGAGGTGACCGACATGGTCTGCTTCCAGGTGACCGGTTGCGAACTGGCCGTCACACTGGCGGCCCAGGCGGGACAGCTGGAATTGAACGTCATGATGCCGGTCATCGCCTACAACACCCTTTTCTCGCTGGAGATCCTGAAGAACTGCCTGCACCAGTTCACCCGGCTCTGCGTGGCGGGGATCGGCGCCAGCGAAGCGCGCTGCCGCAGCTACCTGGACCAGTCCGTGGGGCTTGCCACGGTGCTGGCGCCGAGCATCGGCTACGCGGCGGCGGCCGAGGTGGCCAAGGAGTCGGCCCAAAGCGGCAAGAGCATCCGCGAGGTGATCCTGGAGCGCGGCATCCTGAGCGCAGAGGCGCTCGACCGGGTGCTCGCCCCCTACCCGCTCACCACCCCCGGCGTGCACGGGGAGAAGTAGAAAGCCTTTATCTCCCTCGCCCTCCGGGCGAGGGAGAGCTTTGGAAAGTTGGAATTAGTTGAAAGAAGGCAAAGAAACGGAACGCCACGGCGTTACGCTTGCCTTTAAAATGTCGATCAATTAAACTTGAAGCTGTTACAGACAACCAACCCGGAGGACAACATGGTAGAAGAGGTTAAGTCGGTTTTGGAGCAAATTCGGCCCGCGCTGCAGGCAGACGGCGGCGACGTGGAACTTGTCGAGGTAAGCGAGGAAGGTGTGGTGAAGGTGCGCCTGGTGGGCGCCTGCGGCCACTGCCCGATGTCCACCATGACCCTTAAGATGGGAATCGAAAGAACGCTGAAGGACAAGGTCCCCGGTGTGAAGGAAGTCATCGCGGCCTGACCCGTTCCCCTAACGTGTTGCAGCGCTCTTCAGGTGCGAAGCGCGGGAGTAATGCCATTACGACGTTATTTCCGCGCTTCCTCGCTTTTGCCCGGCAGCTTTTTAACTTCCACGCCCCGCTTGGGATACGAGCCGACCATGATCCGCGTGCGCCGAAAAAGAAGGCAGTTGCTGCTCCAGACGGCGAGGTTCTTCGATTTTTTCCGGAGGAACACCGAGGCGGTCTCCTTTGTCGGCAACCGCGCCACGCTCTACCGCTACGGCTCGGAGTTCTTCCCGCCGCTTCTGGAGGCGATCTCCCGGGCCTCCTCCAGCGTTTGCCTGGAGTTCTACACGGTCTGCGACGACGAGACCGGGCGGACCGTGGCCGATGCCCTTATCGCGGCCGCCGGGCGCGGGGTGCGGGTGTACTTCCTCTACGACTACATCGGCTCTTTCGACACCCCGGCCGCCTTCTTCAAAAGACTCGCCAAGGGGGGGGTCACCTGCTGCGCCTTCAACCCTCCCCCCTTCAGCAGGGGTCTGGCCTGGTTCGACAAAAGGGACCACCGCAAGGTCGCCATCATCGACGGGCACTGCGCCTTCACCGGCGGACTCAACATCGCCAACGTCTACTCGGGGTGTGGCACGGAGCACCCGAGCTGGCGCGACGTCGGCATCAGGATCGAGGGGGCTGCGGTCCTGGAACTGATACGGCTTTTCTGCCTGTTCTGGCAGGAGGAGTGCGGCGAACTCCCCGCGGGGTGCATCCCCTGCCCGGAACCGGTGCCGGCAGGCGAGGCCAAGGTGATGGTGATCAACGGCGGCCCGCACCACGAGCGCTCCTTCATACGCAGCGCCTTCAGGCTCGCCATCGCCGGCGCCTCGGAATCCGTCACCATAGCGAGCCCCTACTTCATACCGGGCCCCCGGGTGCTGCGCTCCCTTTTGCGCGCGGCCGGGCGCGGCGTGCAGGTGCGGCTGCTGCTCCCCCACAAGAGCGACGTGCCGCTGGTGCGCCTGGTGAGCAGGACCTACTACGCCCAGCTCCTGAAAAACGGCATCGAGATTTTCGAGTTGGACAGTGCGGTGCTGCATGCCAAGGTGCTCCTGATTGACGGGAACTGGGCCATGGTCGGCTCAGCCAACCTGGACCAGCGCAGCTTCCACCGCAACTACGAGCTGAACGTCGTGGTGGACAGCCCGGAGTTCGGCGCCCAGGTCTCCGAGATGCTGGAAACGGACCTCCTGGGCGCGCGCCGCATCGCCTTGAAGGAGCACGAGCGGCGGGGCTGGTCGGTCCGGCTCTTGGAGCGGCTCTGCAGCCCGGTCAGCTGGTTTTTGTGAAGCGTTGAGTAGGCAAACCCGTCGAGTGGTAGGGTCCACTCAACGACTCAACGACTCAACAGCTTAACGTCTCAACGACTCAACCGCAGTATGGGGCATAAATGATCAGCAAGGAAACACTCAAACGCCTGGAGTTCGACCGGATCCTGGCGACGGTCGCCGGTTTCGCCCACTGCGAGGCGTCGCATGCCGGCGCCCTGGCAATAGCACCTCTTTCCGGCAAGCCGGAGATGGAACTGCGCCTGGGGCTCGTCGAGGAAATCAGGAGGCTCTCCCGGCTCGGCATCTCCCTGAAGCTGGCCGGCTTCGAGGACATCAGCCGCCAGATCAGGGGCGTGCGGCCGGCCGGTGCGGTCCTGGCCCCCCTGGAGCTGCAGCGCTTCATCCCGACCCTGCGCGTCATGTCCGCCATCTCGGCACAGCTCGGCTTTCGCACCGACGCGCCGCTGCTCCTCGCCCACGCCGGCTCGATCACTGGTTTCCCGGACATCCTGAACCCGCTCGAGCACACGGTGAACGAGGAGGGGGAGATCCTGGACAGCGCCTCCCGGCTCCTGGCGGACCTGCGCGGCCGGAAAAAGGGGCTCACCGCCAGGATCAAGCGCAGGCTCGAGGAGATCGTGCGCGAGCGGCACACCGCCATCTTCCTGCAGGACGACTTCATCACCCAGAGGTCGGGTCGCTGGGTGATCCCGGTACGCATGGACTCCAAGGGGATGGTCCCCGGCGTGGTGCACGACGTCTCCAACTCCGGGGAGACCGCCTTCATGGAGCCCCTGGAGATCATTGGGCTCGCCAACGAGCTGGAGAACCTGGCCGCCGACGAGCGGGCCGAAGAGATCCGGATCGTGCGGCAGATCTGCGACTGGATCCGGGAGGACGCCGAGGCGATGCTGGAGCAGTTCGAGGCACTGGTTAGGCTCGACATCCTGAACTGCATCGCGCGACTGAGCGACCAGTTGAGGTGCGAGACGCCGGTCATCTCGGAAACCGCGCGTATCTGCCTTAAGTCCGCGCGCCACCCGATCCTCACGCTCATGGGGAAGGAGGTGGTCCCGCTCGACCTGGAGCTGGCCCAGGAGAACCGGGTCATGGTGGTGACCGGACCCAACACCGGCGGCAAGACCATCGCCATCAAGAGCGCGGGTCTTTTGAGCGTCATGGCCCGGTGCGGCATGCCGGTGCCGGCCAACCCCGGCACGGTGCTGCCGCTGGTCGCCAACATCCTGGTCGACATCGGCGACGAGCAGTCCATAGCGGAGAGCCTCTCCACCTTCTCGGCCCACATCTCGAAGATCTCCTCGATCATGGCCCAGGCGGGCCCGGGCTCCCTGGTGCTTTTGGACGAGCTCGGCACCGGCACCGAGCCGGGACAGGGGGCGGCAATCGCCTGCGCGGTCTTGAAGGAGCTCCAGGGAAAGGGGGCGCTGGTGGTCGCCACCACGCACCTGACCGAGATCATCGGCTTTGTCCAGCGGGAGCCGGGGATGGTGAACGCCGCCATGGCGTTCGACCGCCAGAAGCTCGCGCCCTTGTACCGCCTGACCGTGGGCGAGCCCGGGGAGTCGCACGCGCTGGAGATCGCCAGCCGCTACGGGCTCCCCGACCACGTGGTGCGCTTCGCACGCGGCATGATCGGGACCATGGAGGCGGACTTCCACGCCCTCTTGCGCGATCTCAAGGATAAGGGGGAGCGGCTGGACCTCACCCTCGCGGAGCTTGCCCGGCGCGAGGAGAAGATCGAGCGCGGGGAGCGCGAGCTGGCGGAGCGGTCGGCCCAGGCGGCCCAGCTCCTAAGGGGCGCCAAGGAGAAGGGGTACCTGGAGGCGCAGGAGGTGGTCAGAAAGGCACGCCGCGAGGTGGCCGCCATCATCGAAGAGGCGCGCCGGGACAAGGCCCGCGAGGCGAGAGGGCTCCTGGACCAGGCCTCAGTCGAGATCGAGCAGGTGCTTGCCGAGCTCAACCCGGAGGAGGAACTGCCGGCGGACCGGATCGCGGTCGGCAAGACGCTCTTCGTGAAGCCGCTCAACTGCGACGCGCGGATCCTCGCGGTGGACGGGCGCAGCGGCCGGGTGCGGGTGCGCGCCGGGAGCATGGAGCTGGAGGTGCCGATCGCCACCCTCGCCAAGGCCCGGGGCAAGGAGCAGAAGGTCCAGGCGAAACGGGCCCCCAAGGAGGAGCGGGCCGAGCCGGTCTCCTCGATAAACCTGCTCGGGATGCGGGTCGAGGAGGCCCTCGGCGAGCTGGAGCCCTTCCTGAACCACGCATCTCTGGACCGCATCCCCGAACTGCGGGTGGTGCACGGCAAGGGGACCGGTGCGCTCATGAAGGGGGTGCGCGGATACCTCGACGGGCACCCGCTGATCGCCTCGTTCCGGACCGGCGAGCGTTTCGAGGGGGGCGACGGCGTGACGGTAGTAACGATGCGGTAAGGGGGCTACATGATCATCTCCATAATAGCAGCGATGTCGGACGACAGGGTGATAGGACGGGAAGGGAGGCTCCCCTGGCAGATCCCCGCGGACCTCGCCCGCTTCAGGGCCACCACCATGGGGCACACCGTGGTCATGGGGAAAAGGACCTTCGAGGGGATCGGCCACCCGCTCGCCGGGCGCAAAAACATCATCGTCTCCCGGGCGGGAGGGACCATCGAGGGGTGCCGGGTGGTCCGCTCCCTGCAGGAGGCGGTGGAGGCGGTGTCGGGCGACGACGAGCTCTTCATCTGCGGCGGCGCCGAACTCTACCGGGACGCCCTCCCCTTAAGCCAGAGGATCTACCTGACCGTCGTGCACGGCAGCTACCCGGGGGACGCCCACTTCCCCGAAATTCCGGCCGGCTTCCTGGAGCTGCACAGGGAGGAGTTCCCCGAGGCCACCCCCCCCTTGAGCTTCCTCGTTTTCGAAAAGGTGGAGCGCGTCATGGAGCCTGGGGGCGACGCGGAAGAGCTGCGCTGCAAAGGGGTCGAGGCGCTGCAGCGTAAGCTCTACTTTCTGGCCAGGAGCTGTTTCGAACAGGCTCTCACCCTGGGCGAAAACGCGGAGATTTCCTCGAACCTCGCCCTTTGCATGGCAAAAAGCGGAGCCGACCGCATGAAGGCGCTGCAACTGGCGGAAAAGGCGCTGCAGGACGACCCGGACAACCTGGACTTCCAGCTCAACCTGGGCCGGGTGCAGATCCTGGCCGGCGCCAAGGAACAGGGGCTCACGACGCTCAGAAGGGGGGTGCAGCTGGGAGGCGGCAAAGAGTTCTTCGCCGAGCTGAACAAGTGGGGCACCAGGACCCCCTCCCCCATCCCGTCGCTGCCGAGAAACCACCCTCTCAACAAGTACCTCGGCATCCTGCTGCACCGGCTCGGGCTCAGATGACGCTTCGCCTGTTGACTTAGGCCCGCGGCCGGTGCTAATTTCAAGCGATGAGAAAAGCCGAGACCGAAGCGATCGTGCTGCGACTCACCGATTACGGGGAGGCGGACCGGATAGTCTCCTTGTTCACCCTGGAACAGGGGCGGATTTCGGGGGTGGCGCGCGGGGCGAAACGGAGCCGCAAGCGCTTCGGGGGTGCCTTGGAGCCGTTTGCCCACCTGAAACTCCAGCTGCAGTTCGGTGCAGGACTTGCCACGCTGCTTTCGGCGGACATCGTCAGCATCTGCAGCGGCATACGCTGCGATCTGGCCAAGATCGGCTCCGCCGGCTACGCCTGCGAACTGGTGGAGCGGCTCACCCCCGAGGCGGAGGCGAATCCCCGCCTGTTCCGCCTGCTCTTTTGCTACCTGGAGCGCCTCGACCTTTTTCCCCCCTCCCCTTCGGACCGGCGTTTCTTCGCGGTAAACCTGCTGAAAATCCTCGGCTACCAGCCCGACCTGGAGGTCAGGGGGATTTCCGGCGAGACCGCGCAGCTGCTGGCCCGTGCCATGCAGACCGGGAGGTTCGGTTCGGTCGTCTTTCCGGACGCCTCGCTCAGGGAGGCCGACCTCCTCTTGAATCCGGCGATCGATTTGCACCTGGACCGGCCGCTCAGGTCGCTCGCCTTCCTGAAGGAGTGCGGCTGCTAGCGAGGCGGACCGGCTGGCACCTTTTTCGTTGCGCGCCTTCTGGTACGGCATTTCCCAGCAGTTTTGTCTTGCTTCGCCACCTCACTTCGTGGCGGCTCCCTCATTCGGCCCCACCCACGGGGCGAGGTGCTAAAAAACATGGCGGGCTCTTTCGGTTAGCGTAAGGGCTTGGCAAGCTCTCCCTCTGGGTCGGGGTGTGGGAGGTTATCGGTGTGGCTCCCGGCGTACCCAGCACCGCTCCAGCCAAAAGGGTTGACCGGCGGTCCGGATACAGGTATTCTGCACAGTTCTATCAGTAACCGTTTCTCGAGGTACACGCATGAATCATTCGGACATGAGAAAATTACCCCCTCAGAGCATCGAGGCGGAGATGTCCATCCTGGGCGGGATCCTGGTTGACAATGAGGCGATCAACCGCGCCTTGGAAATCCTCACCCCGGAGGACCTATACCGGGAGAGCCACCGAAAGATCATGCGCGCCATGATTGAGCTGAACGAAAAGGGCGAGCCGTGCGACCTGATCACCATGACGACCCTTCTCAAAAAAAAAGGGGAACTCGAGGAAGTCGGAGGCGGCGCGTACCTCGCCACCTTGGTCGACTTCGTCCCGATGGCGGCGAACATTTACTTCTACTGTAAGATCGTTAAGGAAAAATGCATCACGCGTAAGCTGATCAGCGCGGCTACTGACATTGTCAGCAAGGGGTTCGAGGACAAGGTAGACGTGGAGGAACTCCTCGATGCGGCGCAGAAGGTGATCTTCGACATATCGGAGAACAAGATTCGCCCCGCCTACTATCAGGTCAAAGATATCCTCAAGGACACTATCAGGAATATCGAGCTGCTGTACGAGCAGAAGGAAGCTGTCACCGGCGTCCCCTCCGGCTACACAGATTTGGACAAGATTACCGCTGGCTTCCATGCCGGCGAACTGATCATTATCGCAGGGCGCCCCGCCATGGGAAAGACCAGTTTCGCGATAAACGTCGCCGAGTATGCGGCCATCGACGCGAGCAAACCGTTTCCTGCCGCCATTTTCTCCCTGGAAATGCCCAAGGAGCAGCTAGTTGAGCGACTGCTCTGCTCGCTGGCGAGGGTCGACCTGAGCCGGCTGCGCACCGGACATCTGGGGGAGAATGACTGGCCCAAGCTGCTCAAAGCCGCAGGCAGGTTGCACGACTCGAAGATTTTCATTGACGACACTCCGTCCATCTCGGTGATGGAACTGCGCTCTAAGGCGCGCCGCCTGAAAGCTGAGCACGACATTGGCATTATCGTCATCGACTACCTGCAGCTGATGCGCGCCGGGGCGAACCCGGAGTCGCGCCAGCAGGAAATCTCGGAAATATCACGGTCCCTTAAGGGACTGGCAAAGGAGCTGAGCATTCCGGTCATTGCACTGTCGCAGCTAAACCGCAGTCTCGAACAACGCACCGACAAACGGCCGATGATGAGCGACCTGAGGGAGTCAGGCGCCATCGAGCAGGATTCGGACATCATCATGTTCGTCTACCGCGGTGAGGTGTACGAGAAGGAGAATGAGGATCTCAAGGGGAAGGCCGAAATCATCATCGGGAAGCACCGGGCCGGACCGACCGGAACCGTCCATCTCGCCTTCCGCGGCGAATTCACCCGCTTCGAAAATCTGGCACGGGAAGGTTATTAGGGACTGAGGACCGGGACGAAGAGCTAATCAGCTGGGGCACTTCGTGCTTTGTTCAGGCCGGACTTCTGCCAGGCCTTTATACACAACTCAGGACATAGAACTCAGCATTTACAACATAGATACAATATCCATTACCATACAAAGAGAGGACAACCCGATATGACACGATACAATGCTATGCGCGAGGTGCCCACAGCGGCGGGATTCAAGGAAGGGGACGTGCTGTTTCTGTGCGGGGAGCTGTTCGGCCGCGGCTATGCTAACGGTATCGTCGACGAGGCCAAGGCCTGCGGCATGACCATCATCGGCTCCACGGTCGGCAGGCGCGACTCGGACGGCACCCTGCGTGCGCTCAACGACGAGGAACTGGCCAGCGCCGAGGAGTCCCTGGGCGGCAGGATTATCAACATCCCGCTGGAAGCCGGCTTCGACATGGAGCCCGGCCTGGACGGGATCTCTCCGGTGGACCGGTTCAAGGGGGTGAAACCCGACGACTGGGCCAAAGTGAGCCTGGATTCGGCCCAGGTCGACTACTCGAAGCAACTCGGCACCCAAAGGTTTCGCGGCAACCTCGCCGCCGTGATTGCCAAACTGGAGACCATGCTCCCGGCAAAGGGGAACCTCCTCGCGGTGCACACCATGGCTGGCGGCATCCCGCGCGCCCGCGTCTTCATGCCGATTCTGAACAAGCTCTTCAAGGGACAGGGCGACCGCTTCCTCTCCTCGGAGGCCTTCTGGAACTCGGACATGGGGCAGCTCTGCGCCAAAAGCTTCAACGAGGTGACCGCCGACACCTTCTCCTACCTGATCGAGGCGACGGCCGGGCTTCGGGACCGGCTCTCGGTCCGCTACGCGGCCTATGGCTACCACGGCTGCGAGGTGCTGATCAACGGCGCCTATACCTGGCAGTCCTACACCCCCTACCTGCAGGGGTGGGCCAAGATCCGCCTGGAGGATATCGCCTCGGCTGCCTGGGAGCGGGGGATCAAGGCGACGGTGTACAACTGCCCGGAGATCCAGACCAACTCCAGCGCGCTCTTCCTCGGCGTGGAAAACTCCCTCTACCCGCTGATCGCCTCGCTTCAACAGGAAGGGGCTCAGGAGATACCCAAGGCGTGCCAGGAACTCCTGAAGGAAGGGGTCACCCTTGACTCGCTTCTCGAATGCGCCAACAGCTACCTCTCGTCGCCGCTCGTCACCGCCGGGCGTGACTTCGCTACCTGGCCGCAGCACAACTCGCCGCAGCGGCAGGAGTACATGCTGAACACCTCCGCGGAACTCATCGCCAAGAATGCGGACCAGAAAGAGATCATCTGCGCCGTTCTCTCCAGGGGGGTGTTCAAGGGGGTAGGGACCCTGATGTTCGACTCCTCCTGGCAGCCGAAGGCACCCGTTTACTGGCTGAACCACGACGTCATAGCAAAGCGGCTCGCCAAGCAGGATTAGTGACCCTGCCAAGCGTCCTGTTTGCCGTAGAAATTTCTTGCTCTTAATCAGGCACCGGGGGAAAACGAACGAGACTTGAACCTGCTACAGGATTTGGATGCTCAAACCGATAGATGTTCATATCGGCCTGCTATGGAATACAGTATAGGTTTGACTGTCCTTTAATTGATGAATGACTTATGGATGGAAAGGAGTGGTATGGCACAGACGATCCTGCTCGTGGATGATGTTAGCATGTTCGTAGAGCTGCAGAAGGATTATCTGCAGCTCTCCGCTGTTAACATTCTTACGGCTCGAGACGGCAAGGAAGCACTCAAGATCTGCAGGTCCGAACGCCCAGCCCTGGTCTTCATGGACCTGCACATGCCGGTCATGAACGGCGCAGACTGCTGCAAGGCGCTCAAGGCGGACCAGCAGCTCAAATCCACCAACGTAATACTGATCACCTCGGAGGGAAAGGACGCGGACCGCTCGCTCTGCCTCGCCGCGGGATGCGACGATTTCCTGACCAAGCCGCTGGACCGCCATGTCTACCTGGAGGCGGCGCGCAGGCTGCTCCCGGCCATTGACCGGCGCGACAAGAGGGTCTCCTGCCACCTGAAGGTGAAGTTTCGCGCCTTCGGCGTCACCCTTTCGGGGCACGTCGCAAATCTGAGCGAAAAGGGGATCTACCTGGTTACCGATTACGAACTGGAGCGCGGCGCCCCGCTCGATCTCGTCTTCGCCCTTCCCGAGCCCCACGGCGGCATCATCCAGACCAAGGGGCGCGTCGCCTGGCTGAACACCAAGAAGTCACGGCAGAAGCATTCCCTGGACTTCGGGTTCGGCGTCGAGTTCCTCTCCCCTGCCGAGGAAACGGTGCGCGAGCTGGCCCGCTTCGTCGCAGGCGAATTGACTATCATCTGACCAGCTTGGAAAGCTTCTTGAATTCCTCGGTTCCCGCCACCCGCAAAAGCTGAAAGAGCACCGCTTCCGTCGAGGTGAGCACCGCGCCCGCCTGGGCCAGCGTCTTCTGCGCAGTCTTCCAGTTGGCCTTGCGGCGGCTCATCACCCCATCGCATACCAGGTGCACCAAATACCCGGCGGAAAGCAGTTCCAGGGCGGTTTGCAGCACGCAGACATGGGTTTCCATACCGGTCAGGATCACCTGACGGCGTCCGGAAGCGGCCAGCGCGTCGAGGAATCCCTCGCCGCCGCAGCAGCTGAAGGTCATCTTCTCGAGGCTCGCCGCGGGGAGCTTCTCCCTGAGAGCGGGGAGAGTCGCGCCGAGCCCCTTCACGTACTGCTCCGTGGCGAGGGCCGGCAGCCCGAGTTCGGCCGCAGCATCGAGCAGTATCGATATGTTGTCCGTCACCTGCTCCAGCACCTTCGGGTCCATGGCGCGGCAGAGCTTCTCCTGCACGTCGACCACCACGAGCTGCGCATTGTTTCTTTCCAGAAAAAACCTCTCCATGAGTGTCATATCGAGCTCCTTTAAGTTTTCCCGCCTACTCCTTGCGCAGCTCTATGCCGAGCTCGGTGATCTTCTTTCTTAAGGTGTTCCTGTTGATACCGAGTATGTCGGCGGCACGCACCTGGTTGCCGCGGGTCTTTTCCAGCACGAACCTGATCAGCGGCCGCTCCACCTGTTCGAGCACCATGGCGTAGACGTCACCGCTTTCCATGCGCTCCATGTTGGTGAAACTGCCGCGCAGCTTCACGTCGACGATCCCCTCCAGGGAAAGTTCTTCGCCCTTGCCGTCGCTTTGCCGGCTGACGAGCCCGGGGAAGTCGTCCGCGACCAATAGCGGGTCGGGTGAGAGGATCACCCCCCTCTTGATGGTGTTCTCCAGCTCGCGGATGTTGCCGGGCCAGGCATAGCCGGTCAAAAGCCCCATCGCGTCGCCGGAGCAGCGCTTGAGCGGGACTTCGAGCTCCGAGCAGACCTTGGAGAGGAAGTACTCGACCAGGAGAGGCACGTCCTCGGCCCTCTCCCGCAGCGGCACCAGGTGGATCGGAATAACGTTCAGGCGGTAGTAGAGGTCCTCCCGGAACAGCCTCTTGCGCACGCTCTCCTCGAGGTCCTGGTTGGTGGCGGCGACGATCCTGACATCCACCGGGATGCTCTGGTTGCCGCCGGTCCGGGTGATCTCCCGCTCCTGCAGCACCCTGAGGATCTTGGCCTGCAGGTCGAACGGCATGTCGCCGATTTCGTCCAGGAAGATGGTGCCGCCGTTTGCCTGCTCGAACTTGCCGAACTTGCGTTCCGTAGCGCCAGTGAAGGCTCCCTTCTCGAAGCCAAACAGCTCGCTTTCCAGAAGCTCCTTCGGAATGGCGGCGCAGTTGAGCGGGACGAAGGGCTTGCCCAGGCGCCTCGAGTTGTAATGGATGGCGCGCGCGATCAGCTCCTTGCCGGTGCCGGACTCGCCCTGCACCAGGACCGTGACGTCGCTGGGCGCCACCTTCCCGATGGTCTTGTAGATCTCGCGCATCGCGGGGGAGTTCCCGATGATGGTCTTTTCGAGCTGGTAGCGGTCCTTCAGCTCCTCCTTCAAAAGGGAAACCTGGGAGGTCATCTCGCGCGCCCGGCTCACCTTCTCAACCAGCGCGTCGATGACCCCCAGGTCGAACGGTTTGGTGAGGTAGTCGTAGGCTCCCCGCTTCATCGCCTCGACCGCATTTTTCATGCTCGCCTCGGCGGTCATGATCACCACGAAGAGATCGTTCCTCTCCTCCTTGATGCGGTCCAAAAGCTCAAGCCCGGTGATCCCCGGCATCTTGATGTCGAGCAGCGCCAGATCGTAGACGTTCTCCTTGATCAGGCGCAGCGCCTCGTCGCCGTCGCGCGCCAGCTCGACGTTGAAACCCTTCTTCCTCAGGGCCTTGGAAAGGACCCAGCGCATGCTCTCTTCGTCGTCTGCCACAAGGATGTTGTTGATCGACATATGCTCTCCTGGAGTCGGGGGGCAGGATGGGATCGGCGTTGATCCCCGCTCTGTGGCCGGCGACTGCTGTGAAATCATTTTTAATCATCTGATCCCCCCCATCCCCGCGCCTCCCCCCACCTTGCAGGGGAGGGAGGGTGCACAGCGGGGAAAGGATGCCCAGATTTTACTGGATCAGCGGCAGCATCACGGTAAATACCGTGCCGCGGGCTGCGGTGGAGTCCACCCGTATCATGCCCCGGTGCTCCGAGACGATCTTCTGGCAGATGGCGAGTCCCAGCCCCGTCCCCTTCGACTTGGTGGTGAAAAAGGGGGTGAACAGGTGCTCCAGCACCTCGGCCGGTATGCCGGGACCGTTGTCGGCCACCTCTATGGCAACCATCCTGGCGCGCCGCTCCCCCTTCTGAGTCATGCTGTAATCGGAGAGGACCCGGCTGGTCACCTTCACCACCCCTCCCTCGCCGACCGCCTCCAGGGCATTTTTGATCAGGTTCAAAAAGAGCTGCGTCAGGAGGGACTCGTCCGCCAAAATCGGCGGGATGCTCGGATCGAAGTACTGCTGAATCGAGATCTTCCTGCCGTCGTCGGCGGCCCGGCGCTGCAGGAGCACGATGTCGGAGAGCACCCGGTGCAGGTTCACCTTGCTGAGCTTCAGGCGTCCCGGGGAGGCGAGCGCCAGCAGTTCCTCCACGATCAGGTTCACCCGCTGCACCTCTTTGAGCATCACCCGTATGTACTCGCGCAACTCCTCGTTCTCCGGAAATTCCAGCTCCAGGAGCTGGGCGGCCCCCTTGATCCCCCCCAGCGGATTCTTGATCTCGTGGGCAAGCCCGGCAGCCAGGGCCCCGAGGGAGGAGAGGCGGTCCGCCTGGCGCACCGCCTCCTCAAGCTCTCGTACGTTGGTGAGGTCCCTCAGGAGCACGATGGTGCCGATCCGCTCGCCGCTGGAACTGAGCAGCGGCGAGGTGCTGGCGCCTACCGGCGTCAGTTTGCCGTTACGCTGCAGCACGATGTTCTCGTGGTCCGACACGGACATCCCGGTCAGGACGGTTTTGGCGACCATGTCGATGAGCGGCCCTTCCCCTTTGAAGATATCGCTGAAGGAGGCTCCCTTCGCCTGGCGCCGGGAGACCCCGGCCATCTCCTCGGCAGCCGGGTTCAAGAGGGTCACCTTACCGTTATTGTCCAGGACGATGACGCCGTCGCCGACGCTGTCGACCACGTTTGCGTAATATGACTCCATCGGATCACCCATGGAAGAAACCCTCCATCGCGCCAATGAGACCGGCGCGGTCCTCGATCCCGTTCACCACGCCCCGGAACTGCGCGGCGCCGGGAAGCCCCTTGGAATACCAGGAGAGGTGCTTGCGCATCTCCATGAGCGCCACCCGCTCCCCCTCCAGCTCGCTGAAGAGCTCCAGGTGCCGGCGGGCAGCGGCGCAGCGCTCGAAGCGGGTGGCCGCCCCGGGCTCCAGGCCCGCCAAAAGGGCGAGCGACTCCCGGAAGATCCAGGGGTTCCCCATGGCACCCCGGGCGATCATCACCGCGTCGCAGCCGGTCTCCTCCAGCATGCGGGCTACATCGGCCGCCGTGAAGAGGTCGCCACTGCCGATGACCGGAATCCGGAGCGCCTGCTTCAGCTGGGTGATCCGGGACCAGTCCGCCTTGCCGTCGAACATCTGGGCGCGGCTTCTGGGGTGAAGCGTCACCGCGTCGCACCCCTCCTCCTGGGCGATGCGGCCGATCTCCAGGAAGGATTCGTCGCCGCAGACCCAGCCGGTGCGGATCTTCACGGTAAAGGGGAGCCTGATCGCGGCACGCACGCTACGTATGATGCCGGCAACCTTGAGCGGCTCCTTGAGAAGCGCGCTGCCGGCACCGGTCCCGACCACCTTGCGCACCGGGCACCCCATGTTGATATCGATCAGTTCGCCGTACCCCTCCACCAGCCGGGCCGCCTCGGCGAGCATCTCGGCTTCGTCGCCGAAGAGCTGCATCCCGATCGGCCGGTCCTCGGGCACGCTTTTTAAGAGGTCGAAGCTCTTGCGTCCTTCCCGGGTCAGGCCGTTCACGCTCACCATTTCGGTGAAGGTGAGGGCGGCGCCGCACGCACGCGCCATGAGCCGCATCGGGAGGTTGGTGATCCCCGCCATGGGCGCCAGGAACACCCGGTTCTTTAAAGTCAGGGAGCCGATGGCCACCGTTTTTTGCATAGAGCTTCCGCGTCCTTCGTATTGCCTAAAAAATGGGCATTTTAGCAACAAGAAGGTTAAAAGGCAAGGCTTATTTAAGGAGCGGGTTGGGGAACTGGCGGGGCTTCACAGCTCTGCGGCGATGCCGCGCAGCCCTTCGAGGGCACCGCAGGGAAGCGAGAGGTGGGGAGCGCCGATCTGGGGCTCGCGGGGGTTGATCCTGATGACCCGCGCCCGGGAGAAGGCGCCGATCCTTTCGCTCAGGGCCCGCACGGTCGGGATGGCGGTCCCGGCCCCCAGTTCCACGACGACGATCCTTTTCCCGTTCTGCTGGGATAAAAAACGGTTGCAGCGCTCCCTCTGGCGCCGGGTCCGCTCCTCGATCCAGCCCCAGTCGCCGAACATGAGTATGTTGGGGCGGGCCGCGGCGCCGCACCGGGGACAAAGCGGCACCCGGTCCGCCAGCATGCTTTGCTCGTCGACCCGGAAGCTCTCGCGGTTCTCCCAGATCCTGTCGCAGCACGGTTTGCTGCACTGCAGGTGATGAATTGAGCCGTGTAACTCCAGGACGCCTTCCTCGGGGAAGCCGGCCTTTTGAAACTGGCCGTCCACGTTCGAGGTGGCCACGAATGCCGCCAGATTGAAGCGCTCGATAAAAAAGAGCAACCGCGCGAAGCCGTCATGGGGGACGGTCTGGCGGTACAGGTTGGTGCGGTGCCCGTAAAAGCCCCAGCCAAACCGGGGGTTCCGTTCGAAATGCTCCGGGTTGGCGGCGTCCACGAAGCTCAGCCCGAGCTTGGCATACAGGGGGTAGGCGCGCCAGAAACCGCTGTCGCCGCGGAAATCCGGCAGCCCCGAATCGACCCCCATGCCCGCCCCCGCGGTTACCACCAGCGCTTGGGCGGCTCGAAGCAGCTTAGCTGCCTGCTGGAACTCACCGGAAAGCTCCATGCCCCCTCCTAGATCCCCACCTTGACCAGGGTCGGTTTCAGCACCCGGACCAGTTCGGCGGGCTTAAGCGAAACCAGGAACCCGCGGCTGCCGCCGTTTATGTAGACCAGGGGGAGCGTAAGCACGCTCTCCTCGAGATAGACCGGCATCTGCTTCTTGGTGCCGAAGGGGGAGGTCCCGCCGACCAGGTAGCCGGAATGGCGCTGAGCGGTCTCGGGGGTGCAGGGGGAGACCGTCTTGACCCCGATGTGCCGGGCCAGTTCCTTGGTGGAGACCTGCAGGTCGCCGTGCATCAGAACAACCAGCGGGGACTTGCTCTCATCCTCCATGATCAGCGTCTTCACCACGCAACGCTCGTCCACGCCCAGTTCCCGTGCCGAGACCGCGGTCCCCCCCTTTTCTTCATAGTTGTAGGGATGCTCGCCAAAGGCGACGCCCGCCTGGCGCAGCACCCTGATCGCCGCCGTTACCGGCGACTTCACCTTGGCCATGTAGGTCTCCTTTTATGAAATACCTGTCTTTTTGACACCCACTTAGGTGGCTGTTCTCTCACCCCTGCCCCTCTCGAAGGGCGAGGGGTTCTTTTAAATTTGAAGGTTTGGCATGACCGCCGCTTTAAACCACCCTGAGCATACTCTCCTTCTCCCTCCGGGAGGGCTGGGGTGAGGGAGGTGTCTAAAGTGCGACACAACGGTGTTCGCCGCGAAGCTTTTGCGGCTCACATGAAAAAGTGGCTTGCCAGCCGGGGCCATCCACGATATATATGAATATCACGTCTTTATCCGCTGCACAACTCCGCAAAGAGGTAACATCGCTATGGTTGACGGCAGTCCGGAAGCAGCGGCCAAGGTGCTCGTCATGGACGACGACGAAATGGTCCGCTTCGTGGCGGGAGAGACCCTGAAAAGGTACGGGTTCCAGGTGGAGTTCGCCAGCGACGGCTTGCAGGCCGTGGAGCTCTACCGGCAACGCCAGCTGGGAGGGGCACCCTTTGTCGCCGTGATCCTGGATCTGAACATCCCGGGAGGCATGGGAGGCGAAGAGGCGATGCAGCGGCTGCTGGAAATAGACCCGCAGGCGAGGGGATACGTCTCCAGCGGCCGGACCGATGACCCGGTCATGGTCAATTTCCGCAGCTTCGGCTTCAGCGGCACCATTGAGAAACCGTATTTTTACCTGAACAAGGAACTGATGCAGGCATTCTGCAAAACCCTGCAGGGAGCAGCCTGAGACGATGCCGGGTCTGAATAACTACCGGGCTTTGCTGCTGCGGGTGGATGAGATCTGCAGCGGGACCGCAACGCGGCTCGAGGCCCAGATTTCCTGCCGCCCCGGATGCGACGCCTGCTGCCGCCACCTCTCCATCTTCGCAGTCGAGGCTGCCGCGCTGCACCTTGCACTCTGCCGGCTCCCGGCACAGGACGCCGACTTCATCCGACTAAAGGCTGCCGCCTCCTCCCCCGACGCCCCCTGCCCCCTGCTGCAGGACGGTCTTTGCCTTTTGTACCAGGTGCGTCCGATTATCTGCCGCACCCATGGCCTGCCGATCCTGGTCCAGCGCGACGGCGCAAGCGGGATCGACTTCTGCCCGGAGAATTTCCGGGACGCAGCCAGCCTCCCGGGGAGCGCGGTGATCGACCTGGAGCGGCTGAACGCCACCCTTGCCGCTATTAACGCGCTCTTCATACAGAGCTTTCCCGGCCCCGAGCGGCTCACCATGGCGGCAGCACTGTTACGCCGGCCGGATTAACTCTCCCTTAACTTGCGGAATCATCTTTCAGGAGAAAAAGAACATGCGGCTTAGTTATAAAACCTTCGGCAGCTGCGCCAGCCGGATCGAGATCGAGATAGCAGACGGATGCATCGTCGGAACAGAATTCGTGGACGGCTGCGCCGGCAACACCCAGGCCGTGGCTGCGCTGGTGCGCGGCATGGAGGTCAGCGAGGCGATCAGGCGGCTCAAGGGAATCGCCTGCCAGGGGGACACTTCCTGCCCGGACCAGTTGGCGCGCGCCCTGGAACAGGCCCAAGGTAACCAGACGAAGCCGTGAAGGGGGGAGGAATGGAAGTCTTCGGCGGTTTCATGATGATGCTCTCGATTATCGGCTTCTTCCTGACGGTGATCTGGTTCATACTGCCGTTCGTCATCTTCAACATCAAGGGAAGGGTGGACCGGACGCTCTTTCTCGTCGAAGCGATGGATAAGCGTCTGGCGACCCTGGAGCGCAGCCTCACCACCCGGGAGCCCTCCTTCCAGCCCCAGCAGGCCGAGCAGCCTCCCCCTGCACCGTGAGGCCGCCTACTACCCGCGCGGCCGATCAGCCGGCGCACCGCCCGACGACAGCTTCTTGATCGGCCTTCCGTGTTATCGGCCTGCGCGCCGCCGACCATCCGGGCGTGGCAAACCTCCCCCACACTGCGCAAACCCTACCAAGGCAGCCCTGGCTGCTGCGGAGCTTCCCGTCCCCGTTCCCCGCGCCAGCGCCAATGAGGCCATAGCACTTGCCAAAGCAGATATTTTTCATTATCATCTCCGGCGGTACGCAAGCCGGTAAAATAGCGTGAACTAATCTGTTTTGCGGCGTCGAGGAGGATGGTGCATGGGGTTACTGAAGGGGAAAAAGGCGCTCATATTCGGGGTCGCCAACGATAAAAGCATCGCCTGGGCCGTGGCGGAGGCCTACCGGCGCGAAGGGGCCGAAGTGGCCCTCGCCTACGCGGGCGAGGCGGTGGCCAAACGGGTGATCCCCCTGGGGGAAAGCATCGGTGTGCGCCTCATGCTCCCCTGCGACGTACGAAGCGACGCGGATCTCGCCGCACTGTTCCAGGAGGTGGGCAAGCAGTGGGGAGGACTGGACATCCTGGTCCACTCGGTCGCTTTCGCCAACAAGGAAGAGTTGAAGGGAAACTTTTTGAACACGACCCGGGAGGGTTTCGCCACCGCGCTCGAAATCAGCGCCTACTCCCTGATCGCCATGGCGAAGGAGGCGACTCCGCTCATGACCGGCAGAAACGGCAGCATCATCGCCATGACTTACTACGGCGCCCAGAAGGTGTTCCCCAACTACAACGTCATGGGGGTGGCCAAAGCCGCCCTGGAGGCGAGCGTGCGCTACCTTGCCGAGGCGGTTGGCCGCGACGGCATCAGGGTGAACGCCATCTCGGCCGGCCCCCTGCGGACCCTCGCCTCGGCCGGGGTGGGCGGCTTCGGTCAGATCGCGGGGCACGTGGCGGGGAAGGCCCCGCTACGCCGCAACATAAGCCAGCAGGAGGTGGCCGGCGCCGCCCTTTACCTGGCGAGTGAACTCTCCAGCGGGGTCACCGGCGAGATCCATTTCGTGGACAGCGGCTATAACGTCATCGGGATGTAGTCAAGGTCAAAAAATTTAACGCAAAGGCGCCAAGACGCAAAGAATGACCCAAGCATAAGGTTTGCTGTTGCACCGGTCTTGCCATCAACCCCTTGCTTTTTTGCTTTGCGTTGCCTTTGCCTGGTCTTTTGTTTTTTGCAGTCCACTTAGCGACTCTGCGACCTTGCATTGAAACTTTTTTTGATTTATCGGGAGGATCACTATCAAACAACCACACGGCAACCTGACAGGACTGAAACCGAACCAGGTAAAGAGGCTGGAGCGGCTCTACCGCCGCCGGGTTTCACCCTCCGAGGTGATCTCCCTGGAACTCGCTCGGGAGCTTGCCGACATTTCCCTGGAAATCCGGCGCCAGCTCGGCATCCTGGTGAACCGGATCGGCGAGGTGGCTTACGTGGTGGTCGGCGACGAGCGGGGGCTGTTGATCCCGACGCTGACGGATTATCCGATGGGCAAAAGGCTCTTGCGGGGGGTGCGCCTGGTGCACACCCACCTGAAGGGCGAACCGCTCTCCGATGACGACCTGACCGACCTCTCGCTGCTGCGCCTCGACCTGATCGCGGCGCTGCAGCTCACCCAGAACCCGGACCGCTTCTCCATCCAGACCGCGGCCCTGGTCCCCCCCGAGCCGAACGCGCTTCCCTACCAGGTGGAGCCGTCGCTTCCCATGGCCCGGTTCGACCTCAATTTCCGCTCCATGGTGGAGACGCTCGAATACTCACTGGAGCGCGGGCTCAAGGAAGGGAGCATCGTCGCCACCGGCGAGGAGCGCGGCATCCTGATCTCCGTCACCAAAAGCCCGCTGGAAGAGGCGCTCGATTCCATGGAGGAGCTGAAGGAGCTCGCCAGGACCGCCGGGGTCGGCGTCCTGGATACCGTGATCCAGCGCCCCAAGGAGTTCAACCCGCGCTACCTCCTGGGCGAGGGGAAAATCCGGGAGGTGCTGATAAAGGCGCTCCAGTTCGGCGCGACCATGCTGGTGTTCGACCAGGAACTCTCTCCCACCCAGATGCGCTCCATCTCCGAGTTGACCGAGATGAAGGTGATCGACCGCAGCCAGCTGATCCTCGACATCTTCGCCCGGCGCGCCACTACCCAGGACGGCAAGGTGCAGGTGGAGCTAGCCCAGCTCAAGTACCTGCTCCCCCGGCTCACCGGGCGCGGCGTACAGATGTCGCGCCTCATGGGCGGCATCGGCGGACGCGGCCCGGGTGAGACCAAACTGGAGATGGACCGGCGGCGCATCAGGGACCGCATCGCCCACCTGGAGCGCGAGCTGAAGGAGCTCTCCAACGGGCGCTACCAGCGGCGCCAGAAGAGGGTGAAGGCCGGCATACCGATCATCTCCATAGTGGGGTACACCAATGCGGGGAAATCGACGCTGTTGAACACACTCACCAAGAGCGCCGTCTTCACCGAGGACCTCCTCTTCGCCACGCTCGACACCTCCTCGCGCCGGCTGCGCTTCCCGATGGACCGCGAGGTGATCATCACCGACACGGTCGGGTTCATCCGGAGCCTCCCCAAATCCCTCATGGGCGCCTTCAAGGCAACCCTGGAGGAGCTGAAGGACGCGGACCTGCTGATCCACCTGGTGGACTGTGCCAACCCGCGCTTCGAGGAGCAGATCGGCGAGGTGGATTCCATCCTGGCGGAGCTGGAACTCGCCGGCAAGCCGAGGCTGCTCGTCTTCAACAAGGCAGACCTGATCCCCGCCTTGAAAAAGAGCGACCCTCTCGCCTTTATGAAGGTGCGCCAGCTGACCCGGAAGTTTTCAGCGATCAGCGTGAGCGCTGCGGACAGAAAGAGCCTGGAGCCCCTCCTGAAGGAGCTGCAGCAGCGCTTCTGGCACGACGTGGTCGACTACGGCGCCCTCCAGGAAATCGATGACGACCAGCTGGAGTAGGGGCGCTCCCTCTGGAACCTCCCGACAAACCGGTACCCCCCGTAGGAGCGTCCAGGAAGCGAAATGCCCGGCAGGAATGCCGTTTCTGCGAGATCTCGCGAGGGGGGGGGCGGTACATCTTGGTCAGATCCTATTTAAAAGACAAAAAAACGCCCGTCGGCTCCCGTTTTTACCGGGGTCGGCGGGCGTTTCTCTTCTGTAGCGGTGTCAGGAAAGGCCCCTCAGCAGCCTGGCGGCAGGGTCTGCGCGGTCAATGCCCGCCCTTTTTCCAGACCGACATCACATGGTAACTGATCATTTCGGCGATCTGGTCGACGGAATTGGTGGCTTTGTTGAATATGACATCGTAAAGCGAAACCTCGGTCACATCCTTGTTCAGGAAATCCTTGATGAAGGCATTGCGCTGCTTCTGCTGCTTTACTATCAGCTTTTCCGCCTCCTCCTCGGTCATCTGGTGGCGACGGGCAAACGACTTGATCTTGTACTCCATGGGCGCCACGATGCGGAATTTGTGGCAGTTGGGAAAGTTCTGGGTGAGTATGCCGGCGCCCACTCCGATGATGATGACGTTGCCACCCTTGGCAAAAGGCACGATCTGGCTGCACAGCTGCTGGTAATAGTCCTTGTCGCTGGTCCAGTCGGTTAAAATCGTCGACATCATCTCGTCGAGAAAACTGTTTTTCTCGCCCAGGTTCTTGAAAATCTCATTGGAGATCTCGCGGTTGCTGGCGATCTTGTCCAGGGTGGCCCGGTCGAGTATTCCCCAGGAGGAGTCGGTCTTTTCCTGGAGCAGTTCCTGTACTTTTTGGGCCACGGGAAACCCCTCGCAGCCAAACTCGCGGGAGATGGTGATGGTCGGGCGCTCCGGCGCCCGCTCAGTCACAAGGTGCACGTGCTGGTTTCTGCGGCTTAGCTCGATCAGTGCATCGAGCCTCTTTTCAATGGATGCAACGAGTGAAGTTGGTGACATGTCCTACCTCCTTTTTTGATTGCAATTCAGTGTCCATTAAAATCCCGCCCACACCCCCTGTTTGAACTGCGCTTTCGCCACCATGGTGCACCTATCAGCATGCCTCAACACTCAGAAGTGCCGTATACAATGTATACATTTATACAGCTTAATAACATGTTTTTCAAGTCTTAAAAAATCTTTTCAGTAGCTATGAATTCGCAGTGGCGGGCGTACCTGACAGGCAGCAATCAAAGTCATTCCTGACTTGAACGTGCAGTCACTGCAATCAGTCTAGAGTGTCCTGGTCTGGCCGCCGTCGGCATCTACCAGGGAACCCTGGCAGAAACCCGCCCGGGGCGACGCCAGGAAGGCGACCACCCGGGCAATTTCCTCCGGCTCGCCGAAACGGGCAATCCCGAGCTTTGCCGCCATCTGTCCGGTTGCCTCGGCCAGGGGAATCCCGTTTTCGGCCGCCAAGGACGCTATGCGGGTTTGCAGTCGATCCGTGGCGATGGCGCCCGGATTGATCGCGTTGACACGAACGCCGTCCCGGACGCCGCGGTCGGCCATGACCTTGGTAAAATTGAGCAGGGCAGCGTTGACCGCTCCCCCGATGGCAAATTCGGCACTCCCGGTGCGCCCCCCCACCCCGACGATGTTGACGATGGAGCCGCAAGCGGCCTGCAGATGGGGCCAGGCGGCACGGGTGCAACGGACCGCGCCGAAGAATTTGAGTGCGAAGCCGTCCTGCCAGTCATTTTCACTCAGGTCGAGGAAATCGCCGCGCTTGGTTGCCCCGGCGTTATTGACCAGCAGATCGATGCCGCCGAATTTCTCAACTGCTATGTCAATTAGCCTGCGGGGTGCTGTCTCCTCGCGCAGATCCATTGCCACGGAAACGACTTCCGAGTCGCACGATTGCGCCGCCTCGTTCAGCAACCGGTCGGAACGCGCGACGATGACCAGACGCATCCCTTCGGCAGAGAGTACCTGCGCGATGGATCGCCCGATGCCGCGGCTTGCCCCGGTTATGATCGCGACCTTCTGGTTCAACTGTAAATCCATGCTCCCCCCCTGATACATGACAGTACTTTCATGCAGTCGTGAACGTTTGAGTGAGCCTACACCGAAATCCAGAACCCCTCAACATCAAATTTGATGTGGTATTTAACCCCCTTAGGCTCCAGATCAGGATATTTCCAACAGTCACTGGCGAGAGCCCCTTCGGCACGATGCTGGCCGTTCCCGGGGCGCCGTGCTGGCCGGTTATCCGGTAATCCAGGTCGAGGAACTGTCCGGCTACCTGCAGGTTCGATTCCAGGTGCCCGGTGAGGCGCAAGGTGGCGAGCAGGGAGGGGCCGGTGGCCTGGGCCAGCTAGGGGACTAACTGGTCGGCCAGGTGGGGATCGACGGGCATCCCCGTGGCGTGATGGTTCAGGAATTCGGCGGCCGCCTCCTCTTTGACGGCTTGCGCCGGTTTGCCGCGGGCCCCCAGTACGGTGCAGCCGGAAACCGTCTGCTGGTACTCCCCCTTGAGAAAGATGAAGCTTCCCTGCCCGCATGCTGGGAGTGCACTGCAGGATAGCTCCACCGGCAAAACGCCGCCGAACAAGCTGGTCAGACGGCTCAGGGCGGCTAGGCGCTGGCAAAAGGCGATGGAGAGCGGCAGGTTGCCAACCGCCGAGGTGCCGCCCAGGCGCGACAGGCCGCCTCGGTGCTCGCAGTTCCAGGGAGAGAAGGGTGGGCAGGGGAGGATTTTGCGGCGCACCAGGCCGCCGCCTTTCGGGTAAAACCCGCACGACTCAAGGGTAAGCTCGATGCGCGCCCCGAGCCGAAGCAGCGCCGGAGCGAAGACTAAGGCTCAAGTAGTGCCAGGAAGGGCTGAAGGAGACGTGGGTCCCCTCGCTCAGGGTGAGGCGGCTCGCCACGCCGGCCAGGAGCAGCGGCGGGATGAGGGTCTGCAGCACGAGCGGGGCGGAGCCGGCCGTCCCGATCTCGAAGCGGTAATCCCCGGCGCGGACCGCCTGCGGCAGAAAGCTCAGCAGCGTCGAGCCGAGCTGGTCACCGGTCAGCTGCGCAGCTGCGATCCGCGCGGCCGCCCGTACCGAGACCAGGTGCTGGCGCAGCGGCCCCGGCTTGGGCCGGCTCTTGCGAATGTTACTGATGCGAAACGGTTGCCCGGTGATACAGGAAAGGCTCAACGCGCGGCGCAGTACCCGTCCTCCCCCTTCGCCCAGGCTGCCGTCGATCTCGATCATGCGCCCGGAATCAATAGAGGAACATCGGCTTGCCGAGCACGTGGCGCACCTTGGGGCGGTAGACCACGCTGTCGTAGAGCTCGGGCACGTCCACCCTTTTTAGCCCCTGCATGATGGAGCTGATCGGGATGTGCCGGTAGGTCCCCCCCTGCAGGCAGACCATCCTCCCCGACATACCCTCGGCGATGAGGTCCATCGCCATGTTGGCGTAGTTGAAGGCGACCATCAGGTCGAGCGAGTCCGGGGCCCCGCTGCGCATCAGGTAGGAGAGCTGCTGGTAGATGATGTGGGAACCGGTCAGCCGTTTGACCGCCTCGCTCACCACGACACCGATCCCCCCCAGTTTCTTGTGACCGTAGGCGTCCTCCTGCCCGTACTCCTCGATCTGTCCGCCGATCATGGAGGCGCCCTCGGACACCGTGACCATCGCATAGTTGCTCCGGTTCTCCCGCTTGTCCTCCTGCAAAAGCAAAGCGAGCTTCTCCACGTCGAAGGGGACCTCCGAAATCAGGGCGCGGTCCACCCCGGAGAGATAGGCCGAGATCAGCGAGGTCTCCCCAGAGTTGCGGCCAAAGAGCTCGACGACGGCGATCCGCTCGTGCGACCCGGCACTGGTCCTCAGATTGTGGATGAAGTTCACGCTGCGGGTGACCGCGGTGGAGAAGCCGATGCAGTAGTCGGTACCGAAGACGTCGTTGTCCATGGTCTTGGGAATCGCCACCACGGGGAACCCTTCCCGGTGCAAGCGCTCGGCGTAACTCAAGGTGTCGTCCCCGCCGATCGCGATCAGCGAGTCGATGCCGAGATGCTCCAGGTTGGCGAGCACGTGGGAGGTGAAATCGTGGGTCCCCGGGGCGGCCGGGTCGAACTCGGTTCCCCGCATGAATTCCGGCGTCTCGGAACTGCTCACCTTCGCCGGGTTGGTACGGCTTGTATGGAGAAAGGTGCCGCCGCTGCGGTCTACAGTCCGGACCACCTGCCGGTCCAGCGGCATGATGAACCGTTCCGGGGAATCCGGATCGCAGCGATCGAAGTTGAGCAGGCCGCCCCAACCGCGCCGGATGCCGAGCACCTGGTAAGAGTTCTCGGCAGCCCGGTTCACCAGGGTCTTCAGGGCCGGGTTGAGTCCCGGCACATCGCCCCCGCCGGTCAAAATGCCTACGGTCTTCTGCCTTTCAGACATGGGCAACTCCTTTATGACAATATAGTTGGAAAAGCTTAACCAGTATAGCGAATGGCTCTCTCAAAGCAAGGCTCTGCGCAATCGGGCCGGCACCGTTAAAATTCAAGGGAGGGGTAGTGGGGATGGGTCAATGCAAGGGGACGGGGTGCCAGTTGCCCGGGATCCGCTATTTCTTGGGGCGCAATTTGGTAATGAAGGCGGTCAGCGCCTCGGCGCTCAAGGGGCGGGCGAAGTAATACCCCTGCATCAGCCGGCAGTCGATGGAGGAGAGGAAATCCTTCTGCGCCTCGGACTCCACCCCCTCGGCAATCGCCTCCATGTCGAGGCACTTCGCCATGAACATGATGGTGGTGGCGATCGCCGCGTCGTCCGAGGAGGTCACCACGTCGCTTACGAAAGAGCGGTCGATCTTCAGAGCCTGGAAGCGGTAGTGTTTCAGGGAGGAAAGCGAGGAGTAGCCGGTGCCGAAATCGTCGATCTGCACATTGATTCCCATCTGGTGCAGGCGCTCCAGGATTTCCAGCGACTCGGTGGCGTAGGTCATCAGCGTCTCCTCGGTGACCTCCAGGGTCAGCCGGTCGGGAGGGAGTCCCCCCTCGTGCAGGGCGTGCTCGATCACCTGTTCGAAGTCCTCATGGCTGAAGGCCGAGGGGGAAATGTTGACGGCCACGTTCACGTCCAGCCCGTCGTCGTGGTACCAGGCCGCCGCCTGGCGGCAGGCAGCCTTCAGCACCCATTCGGTCAAGGGCCAGATGAGCCCCGACCTCTCGGCAATGGGGACAAAGCTCCCGGCTCCCAGCACCCCCAGGTGCGGGTGGTTCCAACGCACCAGCGCCTCGACGCCGACCACCCGCATGTTGCTGGTGTCGAGCTTGGGCTGGTAGACCAGGAAGAGTTCGTCCTGGGCGAGTGCCCGCAGGAGCCCCTGCTCCAGCTGGGTCCTCTCGTCGCGCGCCTCCTGCCAGTCCCCGCCGTAAAAGCAGATGCCGGAGCGCCCCTGCTCCTTGGCCTGGTTCAGCGCCAGGTCGGCCATCTTGTAGAGCTCTTTGGGGTCCCGACCGTCGGACGGGTAGAGGGCGATGCCGATACTCGCGCTGGTATTGATCGCCCCCCCCTCCAGCTCGAAGGGGCAGGAGATCGCCTCCAGCACCCGCTCCGCCACGATGCTCGGCCCGTCGGGGAGCTCGGGCTGGCGCAGCAGCAGGGCGAACTCGTCCCCGCCTACCCGCGCCACCACGTCTTCGGCGCGCAGGGCGCAGCACTGGCTCAGGCGGTGCCCGGTCTCGACCAGCAGCGCGTCGCCGGCCAGATGGCCGCGCCGGTCGTTGATGGACTTGAACCGGTCCAGGTCGAGAAAGAGCAGGGCGAGCGATTCCTTGTGCCGCTTGGCATGTTCCAGGGACTGGGCCATCAGTTCGTCGAAGGCCTGACGGTTGTAGAGTCCGGTCAGACCGTCATGGGCCGCCTGCTCGCGGATCAGCCTTTCGTGCGCCAGGTGGCGTGCCTGGATCCTGGCGCTCAAAAGGTAGATGATGGCTGCCATGCTGAGGACGCCCAGGGCATCGAGGAGATGAAAAGCCCGGGGCCAGAGCTGAACTCGGCCGGCGAGCAGCCGGTCGATGGCGAGGCTCGCCAGCAGGAGCCAGCAGACGCTGCCGAAGAGGTAGATGGCGGTGAGGGCCGCAGGTGTCAGGCCCCCTATCCAGCCGAAGAATCGGGACAGCTTGTCGCGCATGGAGAATCTCCCCCGTGCTTCAGATTACCCTTGCTTGGATATGAGGTTAAGTGTAACTCATTCTTCTGGGGAGGGAGATCATAAAAAAAACCCGGCATCCGTTAAAAGGAGTAGCCGGGGTATCTAGGTCTTGTTTGCTTTGCTGTCGGTTTTAAGTTGCGCCGCCCCTGGTTTTCACCCCGATTCACGCACGGCGCGCATGTGGGCCGGGGCTTGGACCGGTTCGTCCTTTAATTCAGGCCAGGCAATAGCGACGCTGCGGTTGTCGAACCACTCGGTCACGGCGAGCTTGCCGAGCCTCCTGCCGTGCCCCCCTCCCAGGTTGTCGGCCAGGGCGTCGGCCGGCATCGGCATGGCGAGGTAGTACCCCTGCACCTCGTCGCAGCCAAGGGCCGTCAGGAAATGCAGCTGGTCGGAGTTCTCCACACCCTCCGCCAGCACCTTGAGACTGAGGCTCTGCGCCATGGTGATGATCGCCTCGACGATGGCGGCATCGTCGTTGCTGCAGTTCACGTCGGCCACGAAGGAGCGGTCGATCTTGATGCGGTCCACCGGGAAATTCTTCAGGTAGTTGAGCGACGAGTATCCGGTGCCGAAGTCGTCGATGGAGATCTGCACCCCCATCCGCTTCAGTTCGGCCAGGATCTCGATGGTCTTCTCGGCGCTCTCCATGATGACGCTTTCGGTGAATTCCAGCTCCAGACTGCCGGGATCGACCCCGGTCTCCCTGATGATACCGGCCAGCATCGCCACGAAATCGCCCTGTTTGAGCTGCTTTCCGGAGACGTTCACCGCCACCTTGAACTCCGGATGCCCCTCCTCGGCCCAGCTCCTCGCCTGCCGGCAGGCGCAGTTGAGCACCCACTCGCCTATGCTGAAGATGAGTCCGGAATCCTCGGTGAGCGCGATGAACTCGGAGGGGAGCATCAGCCCGAAATCCTCGCTCTGCCAGCGCAGCAGCACCTCG
>Ga0316217_10000825_pt1 | contig 42282 bp, 40 predicted proteins | sample 1anoAmetaG_FD_203633 | JGI IMG/M metagenome (GOLD analysis project Ga0316217, IMG submission 203633) | Freshwater microbial communities from Trout Bog Lake, Wisconsin, USA - 1anoA | ecosystem: Environmental > Aquatic > Freshwater > Lake > Hypolimnion/Profundal zone | place: USA: Wisconsin...
TCAAACCCTTCGCTGTCAGTGTCGTCCTTGTGCCGCTGGCAAAGGCTTTCCAGTTCCGTCCAGCAGGTTTCGCCAGGGACGGACAGCAGTTCGATTTTCTCCCGCACCACCTTACGCCACCGCTCATCCAAGCAGCGGCATTGTTCCAAGCGCGATTGGTGCCGTCCCAGCAGTTCGGTGTCGGCGTGGGAAATCACCGAACATATTCGGTTGGCGATCGATTCCGGCAGGCGACTTGGCCCGTCAAGTTGCCCAACCAGCCACAGCAGTGTTTCGTCAGTCTGGGGAAGTTCTTGAATCATCCAGAAGTGGCCGAACACTTCTTCCCAGCCATATTTCTCGATTGCCTGTATCGCCACGGGCATGATGCTGCGGTCCCGGCTGAACGAGAGCGTGAAATACTGAAGAGCCGCGCCCCGCACGATCTGGTCGGGGTGAAGGATGGCTTGCTTAATTTGGTCTTCTGATGGTTTCATGTCAGTCACACTTCAATTTCCGGGTGAAGAAAGCCGAGCTTGATCTTGGCTTCAGGCAATCGCATGGCCAGCAATTTACCACGGGCCTGCCAAGTTGCCCACGATACGCCGGGACGGTTTAATGGCGGTGTTGACGGTTAGACTGCGGAAATTGATCATGGCAGAACAAGGACAATTTGAAGCCGGTGTTTTTGGCCTGACGGCGGAAGGTTAGGTCTTGCTCAAACGCCGTATCTTCCCCGACCAAGATTCTGCGCCAGGTGGATGCGGCGCAGCACCAATTCACGCGCTGCCCAAAGCAGATCGGCAAGGACAAATGCTTTCACCAGAGGTATGCCGACGCCATCGAAGACACCATTCGTTCGTTGGTGGACGGGCTGGATGATGAAACAGTGATGGCGATGTGGTGCGAAACGGAAACCGGCATGGCCGACAGCGCCAACGTTGAAGAACTGGTTCCTGATTCCGTTCGCATGGATTTGGGGAACCGCCCCGCCAGGTTTACAACCACGAAATGACTGACGCCAGCCACATGCTATTCCTGATGGCCGTCAACTCCAGCCACGCCAAGATTGCCATATCTGGTTACCACAACCCGGAATATGACAAGGCCCTGAATCACTGGCGGGTGGTCGAATTCGACCTGCCCAACCACAGTGGCCAGGGCGTCACCAAGCAACGCCGGACTGAATGTGTCTGGCTAAACTTTTGAAAGGCACCCGTGACCGAAGAAGATATTGAATACCTGCGCGTATGCCTCACGTCGCCCATCCTGCGGGCTTATTGGTCATCCAACGGCGGGTGGAAGAAAATCGAACAGATCAGAAAGATCGCCGACGAGGTGTTGCCCGTTGGGATACTTACTGATGGCACGGGATATATCGCCTTGGAAAACTGCGATCGAACCGACATCATGGTCACCACCCACGACCTTGCCAAGTGGCCATCAACCCGAACTTAACCGGAGCATTCCATGGACACTGTTCTTGATCCTGCCGTCCACGTCGTTTATCTGGATGATCCCGCCATCTGGATTATCCAGAACAACAGCAACAAGCGGGGCGCGACAATCCCAGGCTGGTATTACTGGGACGAATCGATGTCAGTGGCCACGAGGCCATTCACGACCCAGGGGCACGCCGCAAATTTGTTCGCCGAATACGTGAACATCCTTCGCAATATCCCGACGCCGGTGGATTACACCTGAGCAGCCATGGTTAAGATCGGCCAAACGCTCATGCCGGGTTAATCGCCACCTGATTGAGCCAATGAGGGCCTGAGAGCAACCAGAGATTCAGTATCTCGGCGAGAACGATCAAAGAGGAAGTTGCGTGAAGGTGTCCGGGGAAAAACCGTGGATATCGAGCCAAAGCACGCGATTCGACGACGTCGGTCACCATCCGACACGTAACCGTGATGGGTGTTGCCGTTACTTCAGTTCCACAATATCCCAGTCATGTTCCTCAAATGCCTGTCGGCGTACCGTGATCCTAGTGGAATCGACAGCAATGGCGAGCAAAGATTTGGGGCGGGTGATGCCAACGTACGCGAGTTTGAGCCGCTCCAAGTCTCCGTCTTTCGCGCCGGGTGGATCATTACTGACGGAATACGGAAAGAGCCTGGGACCATCCGGTTCATCGACAACTGTCTTGCCAATGAAATACGGCAACACCTTGGGAAGGTCCGGCTCCTTGTAAAATGTCTCCACAACGAGCGTGGCAAGATGTGTCTGGCCTTTGGCAGCGTGGATCGTGCCGACCCTCACCGGCAACGATATATTGCCGTTCTTATATATGTAGATGTTTGCGTCAGCGCCGTAATTTGCTGTCGGATCACCGGGTGGCAACAGGATTTGATCGCCATTTGTCGAGTCGAGGAAATGAGCCGCTTCTTTCGACAAGCCCCCGGGCAGAAGTGGAGCGAGGATATTGCGGACAACGGCCGGCGCGTTTGCCAAGTCGTCGTTCCCCAGACCGGCAAGTTGTCTACAGACTTTCATCAGGAAAGTCTGAGCCACTTGATGCTCCCCACGCGACCGGTCACGTAATTCCGCGAGTAACGAATTCGCGGTGTAGGCATTCCCGTTCGGACGAACCACGTCTTGAATTCTCAGCGCTTCGGCCATGGCATCCAACAAGACGTGCGAGGCTGCCCCCAACGACTTTGTCCGATCCAGTTCGCTTCTCGCGGATTCCACATACGCTTGCAGGTTCGGCAATCGGCGGTTGGGATGCTGAACACTCCCATCAAATGTTGGCCAATAGTCCGGCAGTGTGTAAGTGTTGCTGTCATTCTTCTTGCCTATCCGTCCAAGGACGTGTACGCCGTGTTTATCATCAACAGCGGCCTGCCCGTGCTTGGAAAAAACCCATTCCGCATAAGCCGGAATAACCTCACGTACTTTGCTGGCTGAGAACAGAATAAGTCGTGGGTTGTGATCCGGCTGGTCCGCGTTCCCACGGAGTTCGGCGTGGGGTTTCGGACAAACGCTTCGCACCGCCAGCGCGATCCGATTGCTGAAGCGGTAAGACGTGTCCATGGGCAACGCTCCGGTCATCGGGAATCCTGAAACAGCGGACCCAACTCCGGACCCGTCGAAGATTGCTTGATTTCCATCGCCGAAACGCTGGATGGTCACTGACTGCTCGTCGAACACCGATGACAAGACGCGCCACTGCTTGTCGTTCGTGTCCTGCATCTCGTCAAGCAATACGAAAGGAAACCGCCATGACAGAACTTCCTTCATTCGCGGCGATTGGCCCAGGTACCATTCCGCTAGAGCAAACATGTCCGGATATCCGTATATCCCACGCTTGGCCAGCGTCTCTTTGAGGCGAGACAAGTCTTTGCATGATTTCGTATCGTCAGCAGTGAGATTTCCGCCGTCAGAGACAACTCTCAACTCCGGTCCTTCAAATCGCAAACCGTACACGATTTTGTCGGCACTATTGGGCCTGCATTTGAGCCAATTGGCAGCGGTTGAATACGATCGATCCGCTAGGAAGCGATTTGCGCTCCTTCCGGCCCACTCTGAATCGATTACGATTGGCCGCTTTCCAAACTTTGCTATTGCTGCGGCAGTCCCCAAAAATCGGTCCACGAAACTCTGGATCGTACCGACAAAATGCGGGTATCCAAGGATGCTTGCTGCGCTGGTGCCATGAATGCGGTTCTGAATTTCTGCACGCGCAACATTGGTATGGGACAAAACGCAAATGCCCCGATGCCGCTCCGGCCACCTGTGAGCGAGAATTATGAGTTTTGCGATGACAACTGTCGTCTTGCCGCTGCCGGGACAAGCCTGAACGTCAACGCTATCCACGCACTTTAGCACCTTCCTTCGCTGATCGTCGAACGACTTGAGGCCGAGTGCTTTCTCTGCGGCATCAATGTCGCCATCAGTAACGGTTATATTGATGCTCTTCACTGCCCCGCCTTGCAGATATTTTCGCATTCTGCGCAGAACTTGGAAGTACAGGCCCCGGTGAAATAGAGGCCTTTGGCGGTTTTGGCGGCAAAGTCGATGGCTTCCACCAAGTATGGTGGCAGCTTGCGGCGTAACTCTTCGGGCTTCTTTTGCAGCAAAAGGCGACCAAGGTATTGCGCGGTCTCGGGCTTTGATGCACGCTTTTCATATAGCGATCGGTACACGAGCGCCGCGATATCCTCCGACTTCTTTCCTTCTTCCTGCCATTGGTATATGTCAGCATTCGCAGCTTGCACGATTTCGTTCCACTTATTGTCGTCAGGCGGCTGCTTGTTGCCTTGACTGTGTTCCGAAAGTTTGACGGCGGCGTGGACTTCCTTGGCCAAGCCATGCAATGCCAGGTCGTATTCAAGCGTCCAGTTGTTGGAAACAAAAGTCTTAACTGGCCCGCCATCGTGAGATTTACCGTCCATGATTCGCTGCGTAATTTCCTCTGCTCTGTAATCCGACGCGGTTTGCCGGGGTTTACCAGATGGCGTGGTGCCGATATAGGGCTTTGCTGAATCCGCCGGAATATCCCGGTCTGTGACACAGGCCACGCGCACTGGCAAATCGGGCCGCGCCGTTCCCTGAAAGATGCGCGAGTATCTAAAAAGGCCGACCGTTCCGACTTTAACGATCGATACGCCATGTTCGTACAGTGATCTGCCAATCAACTCCGCGAGCATGGGCAGCAGGATTTGCTCTGCTTCGCCCTCCACGATGAGGACGCCACGGGCAAAGAACAGATTTGCCTTGGTAACGTCGAGAAACCGCTCCAGATACTCGTAGTCGGATTTATCGAGCTTCGTACAGGATGGCCTCATCGGAAAAGCGCACCCCTGAGACATCACAATGAGGTGTTTCAAAGGAACCATGGACGCAAGATGCGGGCTATGAGATGTCAGTATCGCTTGTATGAAAGGTTCGATCCGGTGCCTCTCGGCGGGAGGCACGTCGGGTTTGCTTGGTGGTCGGCAGAATTCCAGCAGGAATTGAATGAGCCGAGCTTGGAGTTGGGGATGAAGATGGGCTTCAGGCTCCTCGATTAAAACCAGCGACATTGATGGGTCGTTTCCTCCTCCGAGGAGCAACAGTTCTGTTGACATGAAGAGAAGGTTGTTGATCCCAAGTCCGCGTGAGATGGGATCGCCGGAGTTATTCGGTGGCTCCAGCGTAAGCCGCAGACGTTCTAATATCTGGCGGAAGTCGTGACTGCCGGTTCCGATCCTACCGCGCGCCTTTTCCTTTTCATCGCCAAGACTAAGTTTTTTCAGGTAACGGTCATTCAACTCTTTGCTTATGTCTTGAACAACGTCGTTCTGCCCCAAACGGAATTCTGCCTGCTTCATAATGCCGTGTAGGGTCGTGGGCTTCTCATCAGGCTTTTCCTCATTCCAGCCCGGTTCCCGCTGCGTCTTCATCCTCGGGTGTGCATCCAGAACCTGGGCGAGTCGCGAGCCGCGCTTCGCCGCCAGTTCCTGCTCTGCATCGCGTAGCGGTTTCAGGTAGGTCACGCGCAGCAAATCCCGCGCCTCTCCCTCAAGCGATTTACCGTCGGTATCCGTTCCGGCTCGAAACGTCACCAGAACATCCCGTTCGCGACGGCTTCGGCGTTCGCCAACTTCCCTCCGCTCTGCGTCCAACGTGACGCGCAAAACCCACTCGCACTTACCAGAAGCGTTGGTATCCAGATTCAACCACTCAAGCAACGCGGCAGCTTCGTTGTCAGCAAAGTCCCTAAATATCGCGGAAATTCTCAGGGACTTCTCGCGCTCACCGTCCTTCTTGATATGGAAATCCTCTGGCGTTAATCCGTACCACTCGTTGCTGCGCGTGCCGACAAGTAGGCGAACGGCATCAATGACTGCTGTTTTACCGGAATCATTTTCACCGACCAGAACATTCAGCCCAGGGTCGAACTCAAGCTGAAGGTGCTTTTTGTCCGCAAGACTCCCGAAAATGCGGAAGTTTTCGATGATCAATTCGGAGAGATACATCGCGTCTGCCTTTCGCTTTGAAGTTGGACCGGTAATCCATTAAGCGGGCTGATATTGTACGGTGATTTGCCCTTCATTAGCAACCACCACGCCCTGCACACATGAGCTGCCAGGGATTCAGCCTGGGGCAGGTCATTCAGGCATTGGTCGCTGTCAGCGGCGCACAGGCCTGGCTGACCTGCTTGCCACGCTGGTAAAGCTGCACGCCGACGCCGAGAAGGACCGCTGCCCGCTTCAGTGCCTCGGACGCGGCAGATTTGATGTCATCGCCGACTTGGGTGAACCGGTTGCCTTCGACCGTCAGTATTTTGGTGCCGATGCCATCCTTGGTTAATGGCACCCGGTCGTAATAGCCCTTGCTGAACGGCCACACCGTCAGCCGGCCGTGGACCACGGCCTCGACATTCATCACGATTTCCCATTTGATGACCTCAAAGCTCCAGAATGAGCCGAAGGCTTCATCAAGCCGTGCCGTGATCTGATCCCAGGGGATATAGCTGGGAACGAACCCATCCGACTTCACGTTCTGCCGATCGGGCAGGATCATTTCCTGGGGAAACGGCCGCTGTAATATCGTCCTGATCTTGGGATCAATGACGATCAATTCCAGCCGATTGTCAACTTCTCGTGTGGGTCCATTCATGGTGCTCAAGCTGCCTTTCGATGCGATTTACCGACAGCAGTCTTCCGGTTGTATTTGCCCCAAGTCTGCGCCAGTTCATCGTCAGTGGCCAATGGGGTGTAATCGGCTTCATTGATCGCGGCCGCCGGCCAGTAGTGCTTCACCTTGATTAAGGCGCTTGCCGTCCAGGTTGTCTGGATGCTCAGTTCTGCACGAAGGCTTGGGTACGGCCCCGCCGGGTGCTCCACGACGTGGTTTTTCAGAAGCACACACACGTCAAACAGCGGCAGCACCTTCATCACATCCGGCATGATCTCGTCGTACGCCAGCACCAAAATCGTCTCGTGGTCGGCCCGCCGCAGGTCCTCATCGGATTTGATCGCCTGGACTAGCTTGTTGGCCAGATCGGCATCATCCATGATTGGCAGCCACGCCCAACAGGCCACCAGGGGCTTCTTGCCAAGCATCTTGTGGATCGGGTTGGCCAGAACGTAATCAGCACCTTCGACCATCTGCTGGGCCACCACCGGCCAAACGATGTGGCCCATGTTGGCTTCCGAGGAGATCACCACCAGGTGGTTGGCGTGACAGAAGGGGCAGGCCACTGATCGAGCACCATCGCTCAATTCACCCCGCCCCGTCGGATCGCCCGTTTCCCAAACTTCTCATTGATCCGATCCGCCACCCCATCCAATTTCTTTTGCCGTTCTTTCTGCGGATCGATGAACAATCCCAATTGCGCTTCGCACTTGCTTAGCCTTTCCGCTGTCATGCCAATCAACCGCACCGGCTGGAACGGCCATTTATCAAACAGGCCCCGCGCTGCCTGCCACAGTTCGTTGGTGGAATCGGTCGGGCTGCCCATCGTCAATGACCGGCTGATCGTCTCGAACTTACCGAACCTGATTTTCACGGTTACCCCACGAGCATGAAATCCGAGCCTGCGTAATCGCCGGGCGACCTGCTCAACTTGATCCAGCAGCACGCGGCGGATTTCATCGGCGTCGGCAACATCAATTTCAAAGGTCTGTTCATGGCCGATGCTTTTGGCTTCCTGGTCGGGAATTACGGGCCGATCGTCAACGCCACGGGCAAGATCGAAATACCGCTGCCCATCGGAACCAAAATGTTTTTCCATCCAGTCCAAGGGTTTTCTGCGGATATCGGCGATGGTCCTGATGCCCAAGGGTTCCAGCCGTGCGGCAGTGGCCTTCCCGATGCCCCAAAGCTTTGTCACCGGCAGCGGCGGCAGAATGCGGTCAATGTCGTCTGGGCCGATGTTGACCAAGCCATCCGGCTTGTCCATATCCGACGCCAGCTTGGCCAGATATTTGTTGGGTGCCAGTCCCACCGATGCCGTGAGTTTCAGGTCTGACTTGATGCAATCCTTCAGCTTGCGGGCGACATCCTGGGGTTTACCCAGCGCCCGCTCGGTGCCGGTGAGATCGAGAAACGCTTCGTCAATGCTCAAGGGCTCAATCACCGGCGAAAACTCGTCGAGGATCGAGAACATCTGGTCGGAAACTTCGGCGTATCTTTCCATCCTTACCGGCACAATAATAGCCTGCGGGCACAGCCGTTTGGCAACCACCATCGGTTGTGCCGAGTGGCAACCGAAGGGCCGGGCCTCATAGCTGGCGGTGGCCACCACGCCGCGTGGACCATCGTGGCCGATCAGCAGGGGTTTGCCACGAAGTTCAGGATGATCCCGCTGCTCCACGGCGGCGAAGAAAGCATCCATGTCCAGATGAAGGATGGATCGAAGCGACGGCACGAACGGCATTATACCTGTGGATGGTGTGAACATTGGAACCCTTTCTCCAGCGCAGTTAAGATCGCCCGTTATGTCCGTTGCCAACACCAATTGGGACCAATCCGTGGCAGGAGCGATCCATGAAAGAAATTCCGCTGTCCAAAGTCTTCCGGCTGATTGAACCAGGGCCGACCGTGCTGGTAACCACGGCACATAAAGGACGCACCAACATCATGACCATGAGTTGGCACATGATGATGGAGTTTGAGCCGCCGCTGATCGGGTGCGTCGTTAGCCCGTGCAATCACAGCTTCACGGCATTGCGCGCAACCAAGCAGTGCGTGATCGCCATCCCCACGGTTGATCTGGCGTCCAAGGTGGTGGATGTCGGCAACTGCTCGGGTGAGAATGTTGACAAATTCGACGCCTTTGGCCTGACGCCCATGCCCGCCGAAAAGGTGAAGGCACCCCTCATCGCCGAGTGTGTCGCCAATCTGGAATGCCGGGTGGTCAACACCACTTTGGTCAATAAGTACGCCATGTTCATCCTGGAAGTCGTCAAGGCGTGGACCGATCCAAAACGCAAAGAACGCCGGACGATCCATCACAATGGTGACGGCACCTTCGTGATCGATGGCAGAACCATCAACCTCCAGAAAAAGATGACGAAATGGCAATCCTTTGTGGAATAGGTGGATGCCTGTGATTGGTTGGCGGCATCGCTGTTCTTTTGCCTTCCCGTTGTCTGGCGGCATTCGGGAAGAATAGAATAGCTCATGCATCCGGCTTTCCGGCCGGGAGACATGCATCGAGAATATGCCAGCCTTAACCACCAAACAAGTCACTGACCACCTAAAGGCCGTTCCGAAGTGGTTGAAACGCGGTAAGACGATCCATCGGACATTTGAGTTCAAAGGATTCTTGGAAAGCATCGAGTTTGTCAACCGGATTGCCAAGAACGCTCAAAAACTCAATCACCATCCAGATATCGACATTCGTTATCGCAAGGTGACATTGACGCTCAGCACGCATGACGAAGGTGGAATTACCGAAAAGGATTTCACCCTTGCCCGCCAGTGCGATGAGGTTCTGGCCAAGTATTTTGAGTCCTGATCAACGCAGAAACCGGCAGATTGCCATGGTTCAATACCCTTCAATTGCGAGGTAAAGCGATGGACAAATACACCACTCGGTCGGGAGCGACGCAGGAACTTGCAGCCGGACAAACGCATAGCGACTTGCATCCGGGGCGCGGCGTAATCACCGTGCCAACCCACGATGCCATTGCTATCCGCGCCTATGAAATATACGTCAAAAGCGGTTGCAAACAGGGCCGCAGCGAGCAAAACTGGCTCCGCGCCGAACATGAGTTGCGATCCGAACACCGCCGACCATGACCAGCCACGCTGGCCCGCAAAGTCATCAAAAGTCTCCTATTCGCCTTCCCCGTTACAATGCCATCCATTCAGTCCCTTGCGGAAGGTGTTGAGAATAATCAGAACTAAAACAACCAACCCGGCAGCCGCGCGGGTACAATGTTGCCATGGTATTGAACATCAGTGAATTGGTGATGTTGAACTGTCTGCACAGGCTTACTGGCGGCTCCGGTGAACGCATCAGTCTGGACCCAAAGCTCATCATGCGGAACCTTGGGGTCAGCGTGAGCCGGTTCACCGAAGACGTGGCTGCGTTGGCGGCACACGGCTTTGCTGGGGTCCGACACTTCCGACCCAACGCTCATGATGTTCCTTCCTCGATTTGCTCAGCCATCTGGCTCACCGGCAAGGGCGAAACCTACCTCAAAGAATTAAGGTCTGAACCCCGCCCGGCCATGGTGTCGTGATGTCTAACCCGTTACGCTTGAACCGAATGCCGCCCAGGGTATAATTTGGCCGTAAAGAATGGATTCAACTTTTACCGAAAGGATTCGCACATGGCTGCCAAAGTCCCCACCAAGAGCGAGATTCTCGCCAGCATTGCCGCTGCCACCGAACTGTCCCGCAAGCAGGTTGCCGGGGTTCTGGAGGCGCTATCCGGCCTCATCGCCGCCAACGTGGGCAAGAAGGGTCCGGGCATGTTTGTCGTGCCGGGCCTGCTGAAGATCATGGTGATCCAGAAGCCGGCCACCAAGGCGCACAAAGGCATCAACCCCTTCACCAAGGAGGAGCAGATGTTCAAGGCCAAGCCAGCCCGCAAGGTGATTAAGGTGCGGGCGCTCAAGGCCCTGAAAGACATGGCCAAGTAGGCTGGCCATGAGCTTCGTGGTGCCGTGATCGCCGGCAATCACGCTGCGCCATGATCTGTAGAGCTTCACTGACGCGGTGCTTCACCAGCGGCTATGATGTGCCATGCATTTTGACGTCGTCGCCTTGTCGCGCTTGCAGTTTGCGCTGACCATCATGTTTCACTACCTGTTCCCGCCGCTCACGATCGGGATGGGTGTGATCATGGTTTACCTGGAAGCCAAGTATCTCTGGACCAAGCAGGCGATCTACGAAACCGCCGCGCGATTCTGGACGCAATTGTTCGCGGCCACCTTTGCCGTGGGCGTGGCCACCGGCATCGTCATGGAATTTGAGTTCGGGACCAACTGGGCGGTTTACTCACGCTTTGTCGGCGATGTTTTCGGCTCGGCGCTGGCGGCGGAGGGCATTTTCGCATTCTTCCTCGAATCCGGCTTCCTGGCAGTGCTGGTCTTCGGGTGGGACAAGGTGGGCAAAGGATTCCATTTCTTCGCCACGCTGATGGTGTCGCTGGGATCGATGTTTTCGGCCGTGTGGATCATCGTCGCCAACAGTTGGCAGCAAACGCCGGCCGGACATCATATCGTCCAGATGATGCGCGATGGCAAGCCCTGGTTTGACGCTGCCGGTTATCCGGTGATGCGTGCCGAGGTCGTCGACTTCTGGGGCGTGGTGTTCAATCCCTCATCGATGGACCGCCTGATCCACACCTTAATCGGTGCCTTTATTATGGGGGCGTTTTTCGTGATGAGCATCTCGGCCTATTACCTGTTGCGCCAGCGGCATGAGGAATTTGCCCGACGATCTTTCAGCGGCGCACTGCTGTTTGCCACCGTCTTCAGTCTTGCCCAACTGATCTCGGGAGATTCCAACGCCAGAATGGTGGCACACAACCAGCCGGCCAAGTTGGCGGCGTTTGAAGGACAGTTTCAGACCGGGCGCGGTGATTTGAGCATAATGGGACTGCCGGATGAATCCGCCAAAACGATGCGCATGCGCGTGTCGATTCCCGGCCTGCTCAGCTACCTGGTCTACGGCGACCGCAGCAAGCCAATCACCGGCCTGGATCGCGTGCCGCGCCAGTATTGGCCGCCAATGCTGATTGCCTTCGCCACGTATCACGCGATGATTGGCATCGGCACATTCTTTATCGTTCTCACGCTTGTTGCCTCATACCTGCGCTGGCGCGGCAGATTGTTTGAAAAACGCTGGTTGATGTGGACCTTCGTTTTTTCCGTCCTGCTGGCCGTGGCCGCCAACCAACTGGGCTGGATGTCGGCCGAGGTCGGGCGTCAACCATGGGTGGTCAATCCGCGCGTCCAACGTGATGCCGCAGGCGATTTCGCGTTGGATCAAGCCGGCATGCTTGTGTACCGCCTCGATGAAGGGCTGCTAACTAATAAGGCCGTTTCCGAAGCTGTCGATAGCCAACAGGTCATCGGCTCGATCGTTATGTTCGGCATGATCTACCTGCTGCTGGGGGCCATTTGGGTCGTCGTGCTCAATCATAAAATACACAAAGGGCCGGAGCCTGCGGAAGCCATGGCGAAAACGGGCGCAGCGACCCTGGCCGCAGTCGCCGGTGGGCGCGTTGACCATAAGGAATCATTGAGCGAAGCCAAGGACGAAGCGTAGAAAGAAGCATGTAATGGATTTGCACGTGATCTGGTTTGTGCTGCTGGGTGTCCTGTTGGCCGGTTATGCCGTTCTCGATGGCTTTGACCTGGGCGTCGGCATCCTGCACCCGCTGGCCCGGGATGACCACGAGCGGCGGGTGTTCATCAACGCCATCGGCCCCATCTGGGATGGCAACGAAGTCTGGCTGGTGACCTTCGGCGGGGCGCTGTTCGCGGCATTCCCCGAAGCCTACGCCACCGTCTTTTCCGCGTTTTACACCGCATTCATGCTGGTACTGACGGCATTGATCTTCCGCGCCGCCGCCATCGAGTTCCGCAGCAAAATGACCTCGCCGCTGTGGCGCAAAGCCTGGGATTTCGGGTTCTTCGCCTCCAGCTTACTGGCAACCCTGCTGTTTGGCGTCGCCGTCGGCAACGCCATCGTGGGCATGCCGCTGGACTGGCGCGGGGTGTTCACCGGATCACTGCTGGACGAGTTGAAGCCCTATCCGCTGCTGGTCGGCGTCCTGGCGGTCACCATGTTTGCCATGCATGGTGCGCTTTACCTTTATCTGAAAGTGCCCAAGGGTGAATTGCACCAGAAAATCGGCCGGTGGATTTGGCACACCTGGGGCTTGTTCCTGGTGGTCTATATCCTGACGACGATCTACACATTGCTGACCGTCCGTGGTGCCGTGGCCAATTTCGAGTATGCCCCCTGGGCAGCGGCGGTGGTCGTGCTGAACGTGCTGGCGGTGGCCAACATTCCGCGCACGGTTTTTGCCGATAAACCCGGCCAGGCGTTTGCGTCCAGTTGCCTGACGATTATCGCCATGGTTTTTCTCTTCGGCATCGCCCTGTGGCCCAACCTGGTTACCGCCAGCAATAACCCGGCGAATAGCCTGTCCATCTACCGCGCGGCGTCCAGCCCGCGCACCTTGCGAATCATGTTCATCATCGCCTGCATCGGCATGCCATTAGTGCTGGCCTACACCACCATCGTCTACTGGACGTTCCGGCGGCGGGTTGAGATCGGCCCGCATAGCTATTGATGCTCCGATGGCTAGAACTGCATGTCTGGCTGGTCGGAATGTTGTCGGCATGTCCGTCGCCAGCCCACTTGATGCCAAGTTTGGTGAATAGTGCATCGATCTGGGTGAGAGCATCAGGTCATAAACTAAGGTATAATATCAAGGTCCATCGGGTAGACGGTTGTTCACCGATGCCCAAAACGGGCTTGAAACCCAAAACCAACGGTTCGGTCAATCGAGCCTGGCGATTGCGTTGCCGCTGAAAAATGACCATTAAATACCGGTGGAAAGTCACCGCCTCGTTGCAAGGGTCAGGAACTATCCTGAATTACTTGGCCCGGCAGTGGACTTCACCTTGTGATCGTCGGCGTTCCGGCGATCACGTAACGGAAAGTGTAATTGCGTAACATGGCTATCAAATCTCCGCGCATTGGTTCTGGTTCGCAGGAAGAGGTTGACCTGCGCGTGCAGGCTCTTTTAGACCTCGGCACGTCGCGTGGATACCTCACCTACGACGAGCTGAACACCCGCCTTCCCGACGAATTGGTTTCGCCCGACAAGCTCGATTCTTTGCTGATGATGATTGACGAGATGGACATCCGCCTGATCGACGAAACTGACATCCCCGATTTTCAGGCCAAGCCGGCGTGCCAAAGTGATCGCTCCATCAATGTTGCGGTTTTAATCGACAAACCAAAAGGCGGGAAACCGGCCAAAGCTGCCAAGCTTGAGAAACCTGCCGAAACCGAGGCCAGCGGCGAAGAAGAGCCGGCCCGGGATGATGACGATGACGAGCCGATTGATTTGAGTTTGGAAGCCGAACTGGCCGAGGCCGCTACCAAGCTGATCGACGATCCGGTGCGGATGTACCTGAAGCAGATGGGCGAAATCCCGCTGCTGACCCGCCAGCAGGAAATCGCCCTGGCCAAGACGATCGAAATCACCCACAAGATTTTCCGCTCCAGGGTGCTGGAAAACGATTACTGCTTGCAGATCGCCGTGGAGATTTTGCAAAAGGTGGATGATGGCGATCTGCCCTTCGATCGCACCATGGAAATCAGCACCGACGAAGGCATGGCCGACAAAGACACGGTTAGCCAGCGTATTTCCATGAATTTGAATTCAGTGCGGCAGATGCTGCGGCGCAACCGTGAAAACTGGGAAGGACTGCGGGAAGGCAAGCCCAAGAAGGATCAGGAAGAGCATCGCCTGGCGATTCGCCGCCGCCGCCGGCGCTGCGTCCGGTTGTTGGAAGAACTGGCGCTGCGTACCAACCGCGTCACGCCGCTGATGAAAAAACTATTGTCCATCAGCACCAAGATGGTGGAACTGGAACAGCGCATTGAAGAACTGAAGAAAGTCAAAGACCCTGGCGAAGACCTGGAAGTCTGCCAGGAAGAACTCGGCGGCTTGGAAGACCTGGTGTTGGAAGACGCCCAGAACCTGCACCGGCGCGTCACGGCGGTGCGCAAGATTTACTTCAAGTACGAAGATGCCAAGCGCAAGCTGTCGGCCGGCAACCTGCGCCTGGTGGTGTCGATCGCCAAGAACTATCGCAACCGTGGCCTGAACTTCCTGGACATCATCCAGGAAGGCAACACCGGTTTGATGCGCGCCGTGGAGAAATACGAATACCGCCGTGGCTTCAAATTCAGCACGTATGCCACCTCGTGGATTCGCCAGTCGATCACCCGCGCCATTGCCGATCATGCCCGCACCATCCGTATCCCGGTCCACATGATCGAGATCATGAGCAGGCTGCGCAACATCAGCAAAGCACTGATGCAGGAGCTTGGCCGCGAACCGACGATTGAAGAAATTGCCAAGCGTGCCAAAATATCGATCGCCGAAACGCGCCACGTGCTGAAGATCAGCCGGCATCCGATCTCGCTGGGCCGTCCGGTGGGCGAAAGCGAAGACAGCGATTTCGGCGATTTCATCGAGGATGTAAAGGCGGATAATCCGGTGGAATCGGCCACGCAGGAAATGCTCAAGGACAAAATCGAGCAGGCCCTGAAAACCCTGACCTACCGCGAGCGCGAAATCCTCAAGCTGCGTTACGGCATCGGCGACGGCTGCACCTACACCCTGGAAGAGGTCGGCCGGATTTTCAAAGTCACCCGCGAACGTGTTCGCCAGATTGAAGCCAAGGCGATCCGCAAACTACAGCATCCCGTGCGTGCCAGAAAGCTGGAAGGCTTTTTACCGGAAGGCGTGGTCGGCGCAGGCCGGTCTGGGTAGAAAGACGGTTGCGGTAGCTGATGCCGGCAATGATCGAGCGTAACTCCGCCTGCCGCCGCATGTCGGCGTTGGGTTCGATACCGATGACCTTTTCGGCCCGGCCCGCCCAGATGCGGGTGGACAGGCTCGTGCCGCAGCCGATGGCCACGACCAGCTTGGGCCGGATGACTTGTGCCAGTTGCGTCAGCAAATCGACCAGCGCCGCTGGTGGCGTGGGGCGACGGGCGTCGTAGCGGTCGGCAAAGCCAGTGAAGCGTTCAAGATTGGCGGCAATGGATGACATTGGCGATCTCTCCAGATGAAGGTAAGCCTATCAGGGAATACTGGTCGGGTCAGGTGAAAGATGCACTGATTGATGCCCGCTTCCGAGAATCTCAATGCAGTTTCCGCTCGCTGGCGTGGGGTAAGCTGTCTTTCACGTCGGGCAAACCGGTCAGAAAGATCGCATCATGCTGATGGTGATGATATCCCTGAAAAACGAATTCATTCCAGTGGTTCGGGCTTGGCCCGTATTTCATCAATTCGTGATACGCCTTCCGCTCATCTGCCGCACCGATCAACTGCTTCTTCAGATACGCTGTCCAGTCGGCACTGCCGGCACCGAGCAGGATGTACGGCGTGGTGAAGATGACATGGTATTCCAGAAGGTCGATCACGGGCGGACAGCGCCGCACATACCAGAGTTCACCCGGTTTGCCGAGATAACCGGAAGATGGGTGGCAGATGAAAACCTCGTCCGTGAGCAATTCCCGCAGTTGCACTCGGCCGCCGATCTGCCCGCAATGCTCGCAGATGCCCATGCGGGTGTTTTGGAAAAACCGGGTGACTGCGAGCATTCCTTGGTTCATGCCCAAATCACCGCCCGTGTCCAGAAGACAGGTGCCGATGGTTTCGCTATCGGGGCCGAAGCGGACGTCAAAGAATGCCCAGGTGGTGAAATAGCTGGTGGTCACGGGGCTGATGGGCGGGCTGCCAGGCATATACTCGTCCTCGGCCTCGCCTACGATACGGCAATAGGGTGTCAGCTCGTCAAGGGCGGTAACGGCTTCGGCGAAAAGCGAAGCGAAATTCTGGATCGAGACGTAAGCGGCATGAAGTGGGTCCAAGCCCTGCTTCACCAACTGCTCGATGTCCTTCACGTCCTTGGGGATGCGTGCGGATTCCCGAATTTGCTTGGCTTCTTCGCGAATCGGCCTGCGGTACTTCCCGCTGGCCTGAAATCGGGCGGCGAGTTGTCGGCTGATCTGTCCCATTGGAGTTGAATCAGGCAACGCTGTAGGTGCTGCCCTTGCCAACTCTCAGCGGCACACGCTTGACCGCTTTCTTCTTGTTCAGCATGAATAGCGTGGTATCAGCGTTGCCTTTGCGGCCGGCGGCAATCCACGCCTTATTGATCGCACTGGTGATCAGGCTCTTGCCGGCCAACAGGGATAAAACGAATTCTTCGGCGGTCTGCGGGAAATGTTTGCGCTTGCGTGACTTGGCGATCTTAACGGGGGCCGGGACCATAGCGTCAGCCGCCACCACCGGGGCGGAAGCCGCTACGCTGATGCAGAACTTGTCGAACAAGGCATTGATGCGGGCCAAGGCATCAACATGCGTCTGGCGCTCGGCAACCAATTTCGTGAGCGACTTTTCCAAAGACACGAATGGTGAAAAACGGGGCATATTTTGTTCTCCTATGCCGGGAAGTATGGTGTTTTTGCGGGTCTTGTCCAGCCCGACGAGGTAGCGTCGACTGCAACATTGGCACCGCCGAATTACGTCAGATACAATTGTCCAGCAGATGCAATCAGAAAGATCACAAATGCGATGATAGCGAGTGAATGGTCAATTCGTTGGTGGTTAAAACCCCATGCCAGAAGAGATGGAATGTAATGCTGGCCTGCTCGGATCAGGGTATACATCGTAGAGATGCCAGAAATAAGCAGCGCAACCGGAACCGCAAACGATGACAGCACGACTGCAATCAAGATAAACGCACCAACATCTTGAGCTATGGTCCCTCCGCCCCTGATAGCAATGCCCAACCCCGTAAGCGCAGCGGCGATCAGCAAAACAATCAGCACGGCCCACTTCAACACGTCTCTGATTCGTATTGGGTTTGGAACGATAATCCTCCGCGCCTTCCGCTGAGCATCGTCCAGCCATGCTTCAAGGCGTATTTTGTGTTGATCGGTCAAAAGGCTAAACAAGATTGACCCGCCCGATACGAACTGAAGAACGGCAAAGAAGCGACGCCACCAAAATACCTGAAATCCAAGCCACAGAATGGTTTTCTCGTTGAATGGCCCTTCAATCCAATTCATGCCGTGAATATACCCCGAGCGACCAGAAATGGGCAGTCGTCACGGTTTACATCCCGGCTTGAATGGATTGGGCGCAACATCTGACCAGCACAAATGCCAGCCCTCGGGGATGAATTTCGGTTGCATCGTCTTGCGGAAGTGGGCTTCCCACGCCTGGACATATCCTTCAGGATCATCCGGGTTGTAGGCAACCGGTTCCGTGCCGCATTGTGTTTCGTAAGCAAGGTGGCAGTCCCAGCAGGTGAAGAGAACATTGCTCAGCCACTTCTTAATCCACTGCGGCAGTTTTTGCTTGTGCCGCTGGGGCAGAACGTGATGGCGCGTTAAGCCATAATCCTTCCCACAGACGCAGCACTTCTCGTTCCTGATGCTCAAGAAGTAGCGGTTTTGATCGGGTTGCTGATGCCATAAGGCCCGAAGCCTCTTCTCGGTTTCGTGGTCACGCAATCGGTATTGCCTGTCTTCGGCAATGATGTCGAACCCCATCTTTTGCCATCGCCCGATCTGTCGTTCGGAAGCCCTGACCAATTGATTGCCAACCGAATCGTGCAGGATGTAGGTGGGGTTGATCTTGGCACCATCCAGCCGATGAAAATCGTAATCGGCCGGTAACTCCCCGGTGGCCCACTGGCAAAAACGATTCAGTGGTTGGGTTCCAGATCGTGACCGTCGCATGATCTGATGGGAGCCGTAGACAACCTCGAAGTGGACGATGCCATCATCAACTTTTGTGACCTTTTTGACGGTCGCATGAAAGTTCGCCTTGCGGTAGTAGGTGTGACCGGGGACCACCTGCATGCGATGATTTTAGCACGTCAGCCAGGCTTCGCCCATGGACGATGCATTGGCTAAGCATGTTTACCTCGTGTGGCCCTGTGTATTATATATAATCGTGGAGTTTCACCGCCCTGGTGGTGGATAGCACCCCGCAGGAATTGCTGGTGGATGGCAAAATCACCACGCGCGTAACGGCGAAACCAAGCGGGAGTTTTGGCGGGCCGGGGTAATATCAATGCCAATTGCCGAATGCCGATTGCCAAATGATAAGGCAATTCATCCTACGGCTTTACTTCCACGGCGACGGTATTGGAGGCGATTGAACCGCCCCAAAAAGGTCGCTTCTTATCGCCGGCCGCGGTAAGGTCCTTCGCGCCGCCGGTTTCCTCATACACGCCGGTGATGGTATAGGTTCCCGGTGTCGAGGTATCAACGCCAAGTTCCTTTAGGGACTTGAGGTTCCCGCCGTCTTGGTTCCCACTTGAAAGATGATAAGATTGTTTGGCCGTGATCTCGACGAGAATAGAAGGGTTCCAGCGCCAAGAAAGACGCTCTCTTGGTCGCAACAGGGTGATCTTGCCATCGGGCGTGGTCACAAAAAAGGTGTGGTTGCGGTAGCCGAGGGATATTCTGTTATCCCAGACATAAATGCTCTTTGGGATCGTGCCAAACTGCTGTGGCTTGGCATCACCGAGATCGGCCAGATGCAGGGCAAAGTCGATAAGGATGTCATCGCCGGGCTTGATGATGGCGGCTTTGGGGGTGATGCTGGCTTGCAGACCGTCCACAATGTCGCCGCCGTCTTTGCCGCCGAGCGTGGCGGAGAATTCGGGCCAACTGCTGGGTTTGTCATCATTTATGCAATGGGATTCGAGGGTGACCTTTACCACGGGAGCGACGGGGATGACGGCAAGAATGAACTTGGTGGCAGGGTCTACGTAGCCGTTGATTGCACCGACGAGCCAACCCCACGAGAAGTCGAGTTGCGGTGGACTAGCCGCCAAGTCGCATTTGGCCAATGTGAAGCCGACCATACAAGGCATGGGATCGGCGGCATAGATCAGAACCACCGACTGCTTGGTGAAGTCGAGTTTGGGCAATGGTTTATCGGGTGTCAGGTCTGGCAAGAACGTATTGATTTTGTCCCAGCGCTCTTGCGAACGGATGAAAAGGACGCCGTTGCGACCGAGCGCAGCAATGTCCTTGTCAGGCCGGATATTCGTGTGCGGTTTTTCAAGGGTGCCGGTAACCGTGACGGGCTGCGTAGCCGGTGCATCGGCGGCAAACGCAAATCCTCGGATAAACAGCAGCAAGCACACGACCCATGCGATCTTATTCATCTTGACTCCGTGTTACTGGCCGCAACAGCGTAGCCACGTAGCGTTGGACCCACAACGTAGCGGAAAGTTCCATCTTTTCTTGTCCCCTTGCCATGTACCCAGGGTGGAGGGGAATAAAGTCAATCAGGAAATCCAAGCATGCCACTCGATTCATCAACCTCCATCACCATTTCTGGCGTGCAATGCTGGGACGAAGGCACCGAAGAGCATTTCGAGCGTTTGGGTTACTACCGCGATTAGACATATTCCACCACACCCGTCTCAATCAGCCGATCAAAATTATCCTCCACCTGCCCCGGCATCACGCCACCTGTAACCAGCACGCCCAACTCCATGTTGATGGTAAAGGCGTACTCGGTCAGGTTCGCCGACGACAGGAACAGCCATCGACCATCGGCCACGGCGCACTTAACGTGCAAAATGCCGAATTTGTCACCGTGGCTTCGGCGTTTTTCCTGCGGCCAGTAGTATACCGACGAACAGGCGGCAACTTCAGGTCCAAGGGCCTGCAAAGTGCTGTATTCGCTTTGGCCAGCAATCCTGTCCGGGGTTTCAACGATGACTTTGATTTTCACACCCCGGCGTGCGGCCCGAATAAGCGATTCACAGATGTTCGGCACACTGTACACTGCGTAGCTAACCAGTGTTATCCGCTGCTTGGCCGAATCAAGAACCTCAAGGATGGCCTGCTCGGTACGCCGAAATGGAGCAGCCCCCACATCGGGGCCGGTCCACACAAGTTCCACGGCTTGTTCTTCTCGGTGTGCCTTTTCAGCCATGCCCGCCGTTAGCAACGACATGGAGACGATTGATGGTGACACCTGCGGCTCGATGGCACCGCACAGGTCGATGAAGGCCGAAGCCAGTTGGCGATGATGTGGCTGCGGAAGTTCGATCAGCCGGGCATTGGCCGCTGGCAAGCTGGCAGCTTCGCCGATGTACCGGGCCACGATCTGGAGCGTGGACATCGGTAATTCGGCTGCCAGCCGACATGATGCCTGTGAAATTATTTCATGCCCGGTATTCATCGGCATCACTCAAAGAAAGCCAAATCATCCCGTTCCACGGTCTTTACCAACACGGAACGGTCAAGATATTTGTTCCCACGTTCGCAGGATGTTTCCGGCAAAAACGAGCAGGCATGACAAGCTGCCCCGTGAAGGCTTAGGTCCACGTTTGGCTTGTGTTCTGCACAAAGCGGATCGGAAGCGCACAGCCGCACACGCTCAAAGGCCGCCTCCAAATGCCTGCCCAGCTTCTTGGGGTCGCCCAAGGCGCACAAACCACCAAGAGTGCCTTCACTGTCAGGAGCGGCGGTGTAGATCAACACGCCAGCACGTGGCTCGTCGCCATCCTGCGAATAAATCCGTTCGGCAATCGAAGCTGTGGTATAGCCGCATTCCACCGAAAGCTGCCGCATAATGGTGTGGGCGAACGAGTGGAGCAGAATATACCGGATGCCAGGGAAGCCTTTGGTCGGGTCGAGGTTTTTACCGGCACGCCAGCATTCGTGGGCTGCCTTAAAATCAGCCTCGTGCTGAGCAACCTTGGTCATCCATTTCTTGATCGCCACTTCGGAGAAATGGAAGAAGATGCCCTCGCCGTTGGTTTCGCTGGCCGGAACCCACGTTGGGGCCTGCCGGGACAATGGCGCACGCTTTTCACTGGGCAATTCAAATGGTGTGTCGAAATCTCGTGGGGATTCAATCCTGGTAAAGCCGATAAGACCACGCACTTCACGCAGGCGTTCGACCAGCACAATGCGCTCAAAGAATGCAGCAAACGCATCAGGTGGATCGACGGGCCTAAGGCGAAACTGCTTGGTCTGCGGGGCCGAGGCTGGATCGGAAAACGCATTCCACTCCGGGGATTTGATGTCGGTGGGTTCACCGGCTGATTCTTCACCGCCTTGTTGTTTTTTCTGGATCGTCTCCCAGACTTGCGGATCGGTGTATTTGGTGAATTCCTTCAATTGGCCGATGGATCGGAAAGCCGCCAACACTTCCTGGCTGCTGGCTTTCTCCAGCACGGTCCAATGGTCTTCAACCAATTGAGCAAGTTTGTCCGTGGTCTGCGGAATCGAAAGAACCGAAAGGGTGACCGGGAACCACAAGTTGGAGGCACCTTGCAGGATCGGTTTGACGTGTTCAACATCACAGGCGTCGTGATCAAAATCCCGCAGGTGCGGACGGCGACCACGGCACGGCGGCAAGTGATGGGCATTGTCACGACCGAAGGCTTCGGCCATGCGGCGTTTTTTGTTGCACTGCTTGCACTCAACCTCGACATCGGCGGCCTCACCGGAAGCGCCGATTTCGTAGAGGTAAAGTGATCCCTTGCACTCGCTTGGCCCACGGTGGACGAATTCCAGCCAAGGGAAGTCATCCAAATGCCCATTAGGGCAAGCTACCATGAAGCGCGCCGGAAGTGCGGTTGGTGCTTTGCCTTGCGTGGTGCAGTTATGGACATAGCAGGTTTTGTCAGGCCGATAAGCGACGACCTTGGCCTCGAACAGCCCTGAGCCGATGGGAGCCAGCAGGCGGCAGCGTGAGCAAACCATCCACCGGGGGAAAGGAGCCACCGGCACGCCGATCTGGTGAGCTTCATCGAACCAGTTGGTTTGAGCGCCCACCGTGTCCGGTCCCCGTGGTGGCGTCAATAGCCGTTTGACCTGTGGGCCAAGCACTTTTTGTACCGAGGCCAGTAATCGTTCTTCGCCAATTTCCGTGGAATGGGCAATGGGCCAGTCCTCAAGGCCCATAACCAGTGCGGAAAGATTTGGCAGATCGACCAGCGATCCGATGCCAAAGCTCACCGATATTTGGCTTGGGCGAAGCTCCCCAACTTCAGATTTCCGAAGTTGGCTGGTTCGCAATGAAGGGGCAATTGTGGTGTTTGCATCGCTCATGCCTGTTCCTCCCCGTTGGCCGGTGCCGGTGCGGCGGCTGCTGGCGTCGTATCTGTTGTGGGCTGCTCATCAAGCCCACCATCGTCAACGATCAACCTGATGCTTGGTTCAACTTCCCGTAGCGAATTCAAACAAGTGAATTCTTCCCAGCGATCGAGGCCCGGCCGATGCAGAAGATTAACCGTGGTGCCTTTCTTGGGACCGCCGGCACCCCTTGGCCGGTCATAGGTAAGCGTTCTGCCGCCCGTGGTGTTTTGGGCTTCGGCTTTCCACAGGTCCACCTTGCTTGAAAGCTCGGCCCGCACAAAATCGGCCACTGCCTGGCCATCACCCACGGCCGCCGCGCGTTTGGCGATGGTTTCGATGGCATCCTGTACATACGGGTCTGTGATCTGAATCTTCGCTGCCGCCTCGTTGGAATTGAACTCAATTCCCCGCAGCCGCACCAGGGAAACCAGCAACCCAGCCAGGCCACGGCTCAATGCCCCGGGAGCAAACGGCGTAACCGACAGCGATTCAACGTGCTTGTAAAAACAAGCATGGTAATGCTCGAATGCTTCGTAATGTGAAAGATCACGTGGCCTTGCCCAATTGAATACCGTCAGCACGATGCCCGGTTTGTTACGCCCAACACGACTGGTGGCCTGAATGTATTCAGCGGTGGACTTGGGCTGGCCGGCCACGATCATCAACCCCAGTCGCTTTACGTCCACACCCACGGAGATCATGTTTGTCGCCAGCAGCACATCCAGCGGCTTCTTCGGTGCCTGCTTGAACTGCTTACCCTTGACCATTTCCTTGCGCTTCGCCATCAATGCTGGGTCAAAGACCGCCTCAAGCCGATCAAGGGTTTGTGGAATCTGCTCCGACCGCATACGGCTGGTCAGTTCTTCAAGATAATCGGTGTAGAAAAGTCTCCGGGCCAAACCACGCCGATCCATTTTCCGGCAGCGGGAGTACACGTCGTCATCGACCAAACGCCTCATGCCGCCCAGTTCACGCATCGAGTTGAAGTAACCCACCAGCGTCATCCACGGATCGATCGCCAGCCCATACTGCTCGTAAAGGGCTTGGGCCGAACAAAGGAAAGCGACGTACACCCGGATCAATGCTGCTTTCAGTCGCCGGCCGGGGGCGCAAATGCCGATGTACCGGCGTCCGGGATTTTCTTCGGATGGTTCCCGCTGGAGAGAGAAAAAGTTATCGCCGACATCCAACCCATTAGGCGGGAAGACGCTGACCTTCCGCAGGAATAAAGCGTGAACCTGGGCATCAGCATTCTTGATCGTCGCCGTTGACGCGATCACCTTGGGCCGAACCTTCTTGCCATTCACTTCCCAAGTGCAAAGCTTATCGATGGCCGTTTCGTACAGGCCCACCAACGTACCCAATGGGCCGCTGATTAAATGCAATTCGTCTTGGATCACCAAATCCGGTGGCCGCAGCAGGGGATGATCGATGGTCTTGGCTGAAGGCATCCCAGTGTTCGTCGCCGGGTGCATGGAAGCATCTTCGATTTCAGGCGAACGGAAACCATGTCGTGTGCAAACCCCGTTGACCGTGCCAAACAGCATCTGCACTTCGCCCTTCCATGGCATCTGGGCAAATTTATCCACCGTAGCAATCAGCATCGTCGGCAGGCGGCGATAGATTTCTTCGTCCACCACAACCACCGGCAATCCCTCATCTGGTGCATGTCGTTTGCTGAAGATGCACTGGCCGGTTTGATCGCCGCAATACGTGAAAGTGCGGCCTGGCCCCTGTTTGTACGGCTTGGTGTCCAAATGCCTGCCCGGTTCGATCTGGCTGCCGCACCACGGGCAGGTGGTCAGTTGATACGGGCTGCCCAAACCGGCGTAGGATTGGCCGTACTGGTTGCCCCTAATCTGTTTGATCGCCTCGGCAGCATCATCTGTCCAATTGGGCGTGGTTTTCCGGCCCACCCACATTCCAATACGGAACGGCGTCTTGCCCCAGCGCTCATCCCCTTGCTCCAACGCCTTACGCCGAATTGACTCGCACGCACACAAAAGCGCCGTCGCCCGCTGGAACTGCTGGATCGTCAGCACCCGCAGCGTGTAACGCATCAGCACGGCGATGCCATTTTCCCCTACCCGGCCTGCCACCATGCCTTGCAGCCGCCGCAGGCCCATCGTGTAGGCCGACAAACCCAAATAGGCTTCGGTCTTGCCGCCGCCCGTGGGGAAGAACAGCAGATCGGCCACCGCCTCCTGACTTTCACTGCGTTCGGCATGATCCAGCTTGGTGATCCCCGGCAAGTTCAGCAAAATGAACGCGATCTGGAAGGGATACCAGGTCCGATTGGCCGGGACATCAATATCCTTGTCGAAGTCGGGGTGATCTCCCCGTCGAACCTGTTCCGAATAAAGCGAATGTGTCCGCTGGAGCCACATCGCCTGATTCATAAACCGGAAGGCATCCAGCGACTGCGGATCGGTTTCCAGCAATGTCAAACCTTCATCAATTCGCTTGAGTGTGTTCCGACACTGTTCGACGGTCTTTTGGGCCGATTCTTTGAATTCGGCCAACCCATCTTTCCCGGCCTCCGCAGCGCCAACTTTGGCATCGATCCACTCGCTGTAAGCCGTCACCAACGCCCCAAGTTTCTTCCTGACGTGCGTGGCCTGTGTGTCGGCCAATTCCTTCATGTCCAGCACAACGTCGCTCAGTTTTCCAAAGGCAGTATTGATCGCCGCATCTTTGGCCGAAGGCGGCGTGGTCTTGGGCACTTCATAAGTTGGCACCACCTTGGTCTGCACAACCACGGCTTGATCGGTTGAACCTTTCGCAAGCTGCCAATGCACGCTTACGCCATGCCCTACGGCAAATTCAACGTGATGGCGATACAGCATGGCCATCCGGTCTTCATCCCGCTTGGTGGCCGGGTCCGAGTAATTCCGTCGCTCCAGCCGCTTACAAAAGATGGCTGATCCATCCGGTGCAGTCACTTTCAATTCCGGCTGGAACAGAAAGAACTGGTCCTTCGGCCGGCCAACCTCCTGCCCATTCACAAGGAACAGCGTGATGATGAAGTGCTGGTCCCGCTTGCGAACCACACCCTGCACAAACACACCTTCAACTTCGGGATCAAGCTCTCTGGGTTTGATCGTCCCGGCCTTCAGGGGAATTTCAACACTGCCGCCTCGTGGCTTGCGTTTCCAAACCCGTCCCTTGTTTGCTTCTTCCTTGACCACACGCAGGTATTGGCCCCACGTCCCGGTAACCTTGATCGCCTTGGCCGCAAGGTCCACACAAAACGTCATGCCAATGGACGATGGATAATGGGCCTGGGCCACCGGCACATCCTGATCGGTCTTGCCGTCATCAGCAGTGTCGTCGCCGGCCTCGGCCAGTTCGTCGGGAATGGATGGTGTTTCTTCTTCCCCTTCTTCGCCCGGCTCGACTGAAGCCGGCTTGGCGGGAACCGCAGCAATATTGGCACCTTCACGGGGGGCCAAAACGCCCACAAGGTAGCGATCATGCACGTTGCGTTCGGCAATTTCTTCTTCGGGTCCAGCGGCCGGGCCGAGAAGATCGTTCAGGACCATTTCTTCCAGCTTGGCCCGCAGTTGCATGTCGGACAGGGTTGGTTTCAAAATTTCGGTCATATTGCACCCGGCTTTTTCTTGGTTGTGTACGCCTGGTCAGGACGGTTCGGCTCGTTGGGAAACCGCATCACTAGCTGCCCGGACTGCAACAACGGGGACAGCAGTCTGGTCCTTAGCCCCTCGGGATTACGTTGAAGAACTTCCGACAGCAACGAAAGGCTCAAGTACCGCCCATTGCACAGTTCAAGGATGATCGGCTGCATCCGCGCTGGTGAAAGCCGCCGCTTTTCCCTGGCAGGCGCAGCAATCCCGATCAGTTCATCTTTCTGATCGTTGCTCCCGTTGCGCGTGGAGTCCTTGCGCATGGAGTCGTCATCGTTGCGCATGGAGTGTTGCGCATCAACTCCCTGCGCAATGGTCGTAAGCCGATAAAATGTCCCTCGCTTCATCCCAACCTGCACCAAGAAGCCTTTGCTTACCAACCCCTGCAATGTTTTGGTCAGGTCGTTCGGATGCTCGTCCGTCATCTCACGCAGTCGAGCGTTTGTCACTCGTCCTTCCACATCGGCCGTCACCAGCGCCTGAATCTCCACCGGCTGTTGCGATTTCCACTGGCTGCCTAATGCCTTTTGCAGCCGTGCCACCGCCTCTTCCGGCAGCAAGCTAACCATCGAAAGCGTCACGTCCACTCGGTCGGGCCGTAAGATTTCTTCGATCTTCGGCTGTCGCCAATGCTGCGACGCCCATCCCTGCCGCATCCTGTCGATGCCGGAACCCGCCTTTTCCCCGATACCCAAGAAAAGGAACTGGCCTTGCAGCAGTTTATTTCGGCACTCGCTCCTGCCGCCTCGAAGAATTTGTTCCATGTCCAACAGCAGCGTGCCGGGATTGGAAAACACCAACCGGTCTTTGTATTTCTCGACAACCACGCCCCCTTGGCCTTGATAATCAGCATGTATCAGCGAATTGACCAGTGCTTCCCGCACCGCCTGATGCACCACCGTATCTTCCTGGCGAATCATCTGGGCATTCAAGGCAAACGGAACCTTCAAATCCGCCGTGAGCCGCAATCCCACCCGCTGATAAAACTGAAACGCGTTGCAGACCCATTTGCCATCGGCCGTAATGCGATCCGTCCACCGCACTGCCGGGTCATCGCTCAGTTTCTCCCGATAGTCAAGATTGAACTGCGGTATGGCCTCGGGATCACGAATTGCCTCATCCTTGCCGAACATCAGCAGCCCCGCCACGGTTGGGCCATCTTTGCCGCTGGCCCGATCCCGACGCCATGCCCCGATCTTCTCCAGCATGGCCTTCGGTTCCGTCGCCAGCCAGGGATGCGCCGAATCCCGGGCCGACCAAATGTTCCGGTACTGCTGGATGCTGGCTTCGTCCAGGTCATCCATGCCAAAATGCTCCAACACCCGACCGTCGAAGGTATCTTCACTCTGGTCGGCAAACATCCGGCGAACTTCCTCGGCCGAGCATCCATAATCCCCTTCGTAGTTGCGCCGAAACGTGCCCGTGAGCGGATTTTGCCCCATGTACACCGGCCGCTGCCGGCGGTCGGCACGCGGCACCTGCATCACCAGCACCGACTTACCTTCGACCAACACCACCCGCACCTGCCCCTCGGTCAGCAGATTCACGCTCACCTTCTGCCGATTGTTCAGGCAGTCCCAAACCTCCTTCCGCGTCTTGGCCGGATCGGCAAGGCCGCTTACATTGCCATCGTCATCCACGCCCAAACCGATGCTGCCGCCGTCCGTGTTCGCCATGGCGCTATAGGTTTCCCACATGCTGCCGGGAACGCCGCCACGGGCCGACTTAAATTCCCAGTCGCCGTCTTCGCCAATCGCCAGGACGCTGAGCAATGCGGTTGCATCCATTCGTCAGGTCTCCTCGGCAAATTGTCCAGTTGCATCATCACATGCAGGAACCACTTCTTCCAGCTTGGCCCGCATGTGGTAGATCAGAAAGTTTACCTCCAGAAACTCGGTCATACTTCACCTGTTTGCGCCGTGTTGACATTCTGTGAAGATAATGAATCCGCCCATAGAAATCCCAGGTGTGAGACGAAATACATTTCTTCTGACTTGGCGATAAGCAGCCCCACTCTCACCAACTCACTTAGCACGGATTCCCAACGAGCTTCGACCCGTCGATCCCTGCCGGATTTGATGCTCCACCGACCAGCCGAAAGCATTTGTCCAGCAAGAAAGCGAATCAGCACGAGATGGCCATCTCCAGCGACGGCCGCTTGTAGAAAATCCTTTGCGTATAAAAGATTTGAGGGCGTGACTGTTGGAAACCGAGGCTTTGGTGCTTCAACCACGCCCGTGGGAACAACATAATCATAGCCATCTTGAGTGACAACCGATAGGCTTTCACTCCGGTACTCAATAAGCCCATTCGCAGTCAGTTCGTCGACGCAGTGCAGATCAAGTGCTTCTGCCCGTGAACCACCATCGCCACCAAGCGTTTTGCCGCCGGCAACTATGGTGAAGCCGCTCCTGAGCCGATAGGTGGCGATCGTCCCGTCACCCGACTGTGCTGCTTGGAGAATTTCGATGGAATGGGGATGCAACCGGGTCTGGGTTGCTTCATTTACCGCGGAACTTGCGGCATTTGTCCCCTTATCGACAGCCTCAACGATTTTCTTGATGATGTAGTCCACGCCCTGACTTGTTGCTACCCCCAAGCGCATGGCCAAGAATGACGAGAATCGCTCCACGTCGCTTGCCGACACGTTATGCCAGACCGGTAAAATCCGCTTTTCGCCGGGGTGTTCCAAGGCGAACAAGCCATCCAGTTCAAGTTGCGTCCACTTCTTGGCAAAGAAGCTTTTGCTCAGGATTACCACGCCGAACCGGCTATTTGCCAAACCATATTCAATGCTGCGGCGAAGGTTGTCGCCCATGGCGAGCGTGTATTCGTCGTACCACACCTTGAAGCCCCTTGCACTGAGCATATCGGCCAACGGCTTGGCAACGTCTGCCTTGTCTTCTGTGGCGTGACTGATGAAGAAATCCCATTCCATTTGTCATTTTCCCTTCAACCCATCAGCTACAGATAACTTCAAGTATTGCCCGGCCAATGCCACATGCATCCGCCCCCCTGCGAGCGGATTTAGTTCCTCGACAAGCTCGATAACGATTTGAGGCATTATCTTCCCAGTCGCGAGCGGCTTGAGCTTCTTGAAAAACTCAGGGAAAAACATCTCTGCCTCATCGCGCGAAATCGGGGTGTCAGGTGCCACGACGATATCCGCCCCGACCTCGCTGTTGCAGAGAGCATTCACCATGTCATCGTTAAATGCGGAACAGACGCACAAGACGACGAGGCAGTTATTCAGATCAAGGCCGCTGGTCCGCAAGTATTCCCAGAATTGCTTCAACTTCCCTGTCCAAAGGTGCCGTGCGGTATTTGGGTCTTCAGGTTCCCGGCCACCATGAGTGACGATGAGAACGGCTGTCGCCGACGCATCGACATTACTTACTATGCCATCAAGGCCCTCAACGAAAATAGGCTCAGAATCGGTCGTAGCTACGCCTGCTTGCTGACACGCCGTCATGATCTTTCTAGTTGTATCGTGCTCCCACCCCTTGACTTTGCCGGTCGCATCAATAACACAAAGCCGCAACGGGCCTTCAAGGTCGCTTGACACATCAAATGGAATGGCAATCATACTTCACTCTCCTTATCAAGTGTAATCAAATAATTTCGGGTTCGGGCCGGGGTCGGCTTTTAATTCCCTTCTAGGCTGTTTCGCAGTTTTCTTCTTGTCGTGCAATCCCTTGGCAACTTCCTCGGCGTAGCGTTCGTGGTTGAGTTTCAGGAGGCGGGCGAGGACTTCACGGCGGGCGGATTCGCTGATCGTGAAGCGGAAGCCCTGCTTGGTCTGGTGAAAGCCGTGATCGAGTTTCAGGTCGTCCCAGCCGTACGCGGCGGCTACAGCCCTGTCCATCTCGACGTGCAAATCACGGAACTTTTGGATGTCTTTGGAAGCTTCGTCGGGGTCGTGGAAGCGGTTGTAGGCAGCAGTCAGGCCATCATTTCGGCTCAATAAAACGCTGCGACGGTGGCAATGGTATGTCTCACCAGAATTGGCGAGGGAACGCATCTGTTGTGGGAAAGGGAAAGTAACGAAGTTAGTGGTCGGAGTGTAAGACATATCGAGTCGCAGCGTCGTTCCGTATTGAATAGACCACTCCCAGTGAATCGTGGATTGCATAAGCGCAAATACGTCCCACCCCTGAAACACAGCCACTATGAGTTTGGAATCATATATCCATCCATTGGGTACAAATTCCCACGCCCATGTTTTGCTCACTTGAGCTTTGACCAACACTCGCTCATTATGTTTAATTGAAGAATATAGTGCGGGACGGCTTCGTTGATGCAGCCACCAGTTACGCCTCATTTGCGCTTCGCTAACCGTTTCACGGAATGGCTTCACCAATCGCTCTAAAATGGACAGGCAGTCCGGGTAATGTCTTGCTTCATCCAAAGTTCGCTGTCCAAAGTTAATTACCCAACGGGTAAATGTTTGAGTTGGACTAGAATAGAGCGATTCGCCGTTCAAATAAGGACTCAGCACTTCTCGATTTGACTTGTCCTTAGATAACAATTGATTCGCAACTTCAGAACTGAGGACAAAACCTTCCCCATAAACCACAGTACCTATAAATACTTTGCCTTCATTAGCAGAGAGCTGAAACGGCTTGCCTGCAATCGGACCTGTTTCTGTCAGGAACGGAGATATGCCATCAACTACCTGTTCTTGGAGTCGAAACAGCCCAGACCATACACCCTTACATACCCAAAGAAGTGCAATCTCAAGACTAGCGACGCCAGGCCACGAGCGAGTTGGAATTGCTCTGGTTAGCAAACAACCCGCCTCAACTAACCGGTCTAGGCCGACCAAGCGCGTATCTCCCTGCGCTATCGAGTTGGTGGCCACAAACCCAAACTGTCCAGAATGCCGTAGTAAATTGTTGGCTTGGAGCAGGAAATATGCACATAGATCGGCATTCCCTTTTGTTCCGCCGGCAAGGATGGCCAACAAATAGCTGCGGTAGGGAGTGCTTAAGTTGGTCGTAATTTTCTTCCCGCCCATGAACGGCGGATTTCCGACGAAGCCATCAAACCCACCACGTGTCACCAGAATCTCTGGAAATTCCAACGGCCAGTGGAAACTTCTGCGTCGAAGTTCCTTCGTAGCGGCTGCCCTAAACTCGCCGGGCTTTCCGTCCTTTAGGTAATGGCCGATCTGAATTGCCGCATCATCTCGCTTGGCCAGCTTTTCCCGTGGATTGGTGCCCATGAGTTCTGCTGCGATGAGCATGTCGGCGGCGCATTTCAAGAATTCGACCCGCTGCTCACACTCTGCCATCAGCCGGGCCTGAGCTTCGACCTCCTCGACAGTGTTGCCGGCCATGGATTCAATCTTCAGGCGAAGTTCGATTGCCTTGTCCACCAGTTCGTCCATTGGCACTTCGCCAAAGACATACTGCTGGCCGGTGCCATCAAGGCTGAAGGTTTTGAGTTGCTTGAGGTCATGGATACCCAGCAGTGAATCGCCGCAGCGGATGGCATGGTCAAGGAAGGTGAATGGCTTGTCCTTGGCGAGCGTGAGCAGCCAAAGCGAAAGTTTTGCCATTTCAGCAGCAAGTGGATTGATGTCCACACCATAAAGGCAACGCTGGGCGACGATGCGGCGCGCAAATGCCCGGCGTTCATCAGGATCGTTGGCGAGAATCATCTCGCCGGGTTGGCCGGTGGAGGCCGTGCCTTCGGGCGTGATGCCGGGTATGCCTTTGGGCAATGTTTTCTCGGCGATTTCCCATGCTTCCAGCAGACGTTCGGACATATAGCGGCAAGCCTGCACAAGAAAAGCCCCGGAGCCGCAAGCCATATCGCAAATCTTCAGGTCCAGCAGTTCCTTGGCCGAACGAAGTTTCCACTGTTCCTTGGGCTTGCCTTCGGCCGGGCCGACATACACCAGCGGTTCCAGCGTGTATTGGACAATGGGTTCGGTCAGGGACTTGGGGGTGTAATGGGTGCCGGAAGAACGGCGGTCGGTGCCTGCGGTGACATACACGCTGCCGGTGCGAATGACCACCGGGTAGCCAAAGGTGTTATCACGCAGGAGGCCGACGAATGGTTGGATGCGGGCAAATAGTTTTTTGCCATCGTCACCGCTGCCGCAAGCGGCTTCAAAGCGGGAAAGACCCTCACCCCTGCCCTCTCCTCTTCGAGCCTGAGCCTCAGAGCCGAAGGCCAGAGTACCGGGCGAGGGTGAAAGATGCAGGGCTTTCTTTAGCGCGTTGGCGGATCGGCCTGTTTGTTCTTGCAGAAATTCAATGAACGCTTCCTCGCCTTTAGTGGCCAACTGCTCCAAAGCGGAAACGGTGATTTCCATTTCCCCGTCTTTGCTGCCCGCAAGGCCCAGCACAGGTTCGGTGGCACGTTTGGCGGTGTGATCCAGCAGGCCTTCATAGACATGGCCGATCTGTTCGATGTCCAGCGCCCGGAACGACAGGCGGCGAGCCTCGGCAGGCCCCCCACCAGGAAGTTTTACTTGCAGCAGTTGCAGCGCATCGAGCAGGTGCAGGACGGTGCGGTTGTTGACCGGCAACGGCTCGGCGTCACAGGTTTTCCATGTGGTGCCATGCTTGCGACCTTCAAGGAACGGAAAGCGATCAGGATCGAAAAGCTTGCCGCCATAGGGCGGAAGGGTGAGGCGTTCGTGTTGAATGCCGCCGAAGACGCCACGGAAGGTGGATAGCAGACGATACCAAGCGTCAACTCGGGTTTCGAGAATCTGCTCGCCGTACTGATCCGCCGTCTCGTGCAACTGCTCCTGCGTGGTGGAGACGGCATAATTTTCGTCGTAAATATCATCGCCCAGCAGCAGCAGCCCACGTTCTTCGGCACAGAAAAGGAAAACCAGCCGCATCATGACGGTGAGGGCGGCTTCGTAAAGTTCGGTTTCCGGGATGCCGGATAGAAGCTGGCGGCTGCGATCCTGGTCGGCCCGATCAAGGGATTCGACCAGCACTTCAACGGCTTTGCGGACCTGATAGCCAAGCTGGTCGGTAACTTCCTGCTGATTGCTGGCGCTTTCGGCCAGCATTCCTTCCAGCGTGTCGGCATCGGGGACGGCAAAGAAACGGTTGGCATTCAGCAGGCTAGTGAACGCCCGCAGCGTGATTTGTTCTTCCAGCCACAGGTGGGCATACCAGGAGGCGTAGCCGGTGGTTTCGTTGCGTGGGGCATCCACGATCATCCACTGCTCGCCATTGGTGACAAGGCCAAGGCGCACGCCGGTGCCGTGGAGAAGTTCCATCATCCGGGTGTCGGGCGATGCCTTCCAGGTACATCCGTGGACAGGCTTACTAAGGTCTTGGCCAGCCGGATAAATCTGGATTAGCAGCCGGGGCTTGCCTCCGTTGGGACCACCATCCGGGTTTTTGATGATGATGTTGGGCCGAAGCAGTTCACCATGTTCGGCCACGTTTACCTGAAGGGTTTGCGGGATCGCTTGGCCTTCAGCGATGCAGTTATCGGGAAGCTGGAGGATTGCTTTAAGGACAAAACGAATCCAGTTGAGATGGATGGCCGGATTGATACGCCGCCCGGCTTGGTTGTTGTCTTCCCATTCATCATAAGCCACCCGCAGCAGCCGGAATGTTTCCGGGTCATGCCCTTCCAGTCCTTGCGGAAACACCCGCAGCAGCACAGGCATAGACAAGAACGGGCCGGACTGTTCGACCAGCGAAAGCCATTCGGAATGGTGACGGGCAATGGACATATGCCTACTGCCCCCCAGGGTTGCTGGACCGGTCTGCCAGGAACTTCAGGCTTACCACGTATCTTGGTGCTGATGCATCAAGGTGTTCCTGTGTGCTTGAACAAACTTGGCAATCATCCTGATAGACAATCGGGAGGTAGGTGAACTCGTATCCGTGGCTTCCATCAAGGGTGTCCATAACGCCTCCCAAGAACTCAGATAGCGTAAAGGGAAGCATAGGGGCATAGAGGTCGAGATCGAGTTGGACCGGCCCGTCGAACCACTTTCTGCCGTCCATTGCTTGAATGGCGGCCTGTCGCAGCACCGCAAAACGCTGATAGTATCGGTGGCGAGGGTTGCGGATCGAAAAGTGAGTGTCCTTGTGTGGCGGAAATCCACCCAGGGACAAATGGATGGATTCGCCCGGCATGGGAGCAGGTCGAGATGGAATTATGCCGGGATCGGGGAACAACTCGATCATCCCTTTGCCAACCTTTCCGGCACTAAAAATGTCACTGCCACCGGAAACATCCGTGGCTGTGGATCAGCGAACCGTGCCTTGATCGCTGCCGTTTCACGTTCGATTTCCTTGGGAATTTCCAGCACCCTTGAACGCAAGGCGTTCATGTTTCGCTCAAGCTGTTCACGTTCCGGATCGGTCCAGCCGTCAAACGTCAATTGGTTTAGGCCAGAGCCGTGAAGTTCAGTTTCGATGGTCTTTTTCAATTCCGTCAGGATAGAGCGGATATCTTCGGTTTCCTTGGTTTCACGCTCAGCGAGGAACTTGGCAAGGCCCTCGGTGCGGTCCTTTATGCGGGCTTCCAGCGCCTTCACCAATGCTTCCTGATGTTCCGTGTAAAGCCGCAGCAAAATCCGTTTCATGGAATCGGATGGTTCATCCACTGTGGCGGCGGCAAGGGCATCCTTGGTTTGCCCGACATTAAGGCGGCTGAATTTGCCGCCCGTTAGCAATCCACCCGCCGAAATGATTTCTTCGTGCAGGCGATGGCAATCACCGCCGATAACCACAAGCCGGGCGTGGGCAATCATGGCCGGATCACGCAGGATCGTGTCTGGCACCAGCCGGGCGGTGATGCGGTTGAGTTTTTTCCTGCCTTCGGTGGACCAAACCTCGGCGCGCAGTAGCCGCAGCGACATTTGCACCAGCCGGTGATTCAGGTGGGTCAGCACTACATCGTCCCGGCCATTAGCCAAGTTGTGATCAAAAACAAAGGGACGCATCTGGCCGGTGTGCGGCTGCCGCAAGCCCTCGGCACAATACTGCCAACTGCCCTTGAGGGCAGGCAGATCGAATACGGGGCAAACTTTTCGCTTGCCGGTGGGATCGGGCCAGACGCCGTCCAGCTTGGCTGGGATCAACGGTGGCTGATCGGCCAGTTGCAGAGCAACCTCCACGACCTTTTGGATGTTGGCAGGTGACAGGCGAAGTTCACGGCGGGTTTCATCAAGCTGATTGTGAAGCCGTTCGATTTGCGCCCGCAGATCACGCTCGAACTTGAGCATTTTGCGAACCGGCTCGGAATCTTTTTCAGCCTGCTCCGTCTGAAGCCGGGTGCGATGGCCGAGCATCGCTTCTTCCACCTGCTGGGCTATGACCGGGCCGACCTTGCCCAAGTCTTCCCTGATCTGGTTGATTTTACGGGCGGCGATCATCAAAAATTCCAGATCGCCTTCCAGTTCACCAGCGGGAAGAATCTGACCTGCTTGCTCGCGTTTTTTGTAGCCCTGGCCGACGAAGTGATAGATGCGGACTTCCTTGGCTCGTTGGCCGTGGCGGTCGATACGGCCATTGCGCTGTTCCATGCGGTTGGGGTTCCAGGGAATTTCAAAGTGGATCAGTTTGGAGCAGTGGTTCTGAAGGTCAATGCCTTCCGAAGCCGAGTCGGTCGCCAGCAGGATGCGGACAGGGCTGACTTTGGGATCGAACTGGAAGGCTGCTTTTATGGCTTCACGCTTGTCGGAGTCCATGCCGCCGTAAAGCATCAGCAGACGGTCGTCACCGGTAAAGCCTTCGGTGGCAAGCACCTGCTGGAGCCAATTCTGGGTGGCCCGGTATTCGGTGAAAACAATGACGCGTTCGTCAGACCACTTGCCGTTGGGACGGATATTGGCCTTGAGCCAGTCGATAAGAACTTGTGCCTTGGAATCCCGAAGGGCAAATGCTTTTGTCGCCCAATCACGCATTTGCTTCAGCAAAGCCCGTTCTTGATCGTCCGGTTCAGTAAACAAGCGGCTGGCCGCATCCACGGCATCATCGGTGGCTTGTTCAAGCTCGTTGTCGTCTGCGTATTCTTCTTCCACCAGGTCAAATTGTCGCTGGAGGATGCCGACCGTGGGCTTGGGGGCCGACTTGGTGCGGCGGGCTGTTTGCAGGGACCGCTCGTGCTGTTCCAGGGTGGTTTTGAAAGCAGCCGGCGATGAAAACAGCCGTTTTTTGAGGGTCTTCAGCACGAACTCCGTGGCAAACTTCTCGGTGTTATCCTTGGAATGCGTGTGCCGCAGTTTGGTGTATTGCTTGAGCGCCGTGTGGATTGCTTTCTCATCGGCGGTGTACGGTACTTCCAACGGTTCAAGCTCCCGCTTGGGAAAGCGAGGTGTGCCGTCAAATTTCGGTGGAAGCTCGGATTTCATCCGGCGCACCATTACGGCGTCAAGTTGCCGGCGGTCGGGCAAGGTGCCACGGGCGAATCGCTGATCGTCCAAAAGTTCCAGCAAGGCTGAGAAGCTTTCGATGTAGCCGTTGTGCGGTGTGGCCGTGAGGAACAGCTTGTGTTCAAAATGGGGCGTGAGCGCCCGCAGGGCCTGCGTTCGCATGGAATCAGTGGCGTACTTGCCACGGCCTGAAGGTGCGCAGTTGTGGGCTTCGTCGACAAGCAGGATGTCATATTTGCGGGGGTAAAGTGATTCACCTTCGGCGGGGAGCGTTTCCTTGAACAGCCGCAGTGGCCGTTCCCGTTTAAGAAAATCGACGGATGTAATCAGCCGGGGGAAGTGGCTCCAGGGGTTGACGTGGATGCCCCGCTCACGCCGCAAGGCTTTCATCAGCTCGCTGTCCACGATGCGGAATTCGAGGCCGAACTTGTCACGCATTTGGTCTTGCCACTGAATTTGCAGGCCAGCGGGACAAACCACCAGTACCCGCCTTGCCCGGTGGCGAATGATGAGTTCAAGGATGACCATCCCGGCTTCGATGGTTTTGCCCAAGCCCACATCATCAGCGATAAGCAAATTGACCCTTGGCATTTGCACAGCCCGAACCACCGGGTCAAGCTGGTAATCGGCGTCCAGATCGATGCCGGCCCGGAACGGTGACTGTACGGAACGCACATCTGCTGAAGAAGATGCACCCCAGCGAACGGCATCAAGGAAAGCATCAAGACGAGCGGGATCATCGAATTGGTCGGCGGCTGGCAGGGCAAACTTTTCCGACGCCTTGGCCCCCGGTTCAATTTCCCAGATCACCTGAAGTTCTTCGCCAAGGCCATCGTCTTCCACTGATGACAGCGTGATGAGATGCTGAGCGCTGTTGCCTGCTGCCTTCAGCGGCTTCTCCGGCAATGTGCCTTTGGCAACGTCCGTCACGACATAATGCCGTTGACGGACGGTGACCAGTTGACCTTGTTCTGGCGGCGCGAACGGCATTGGCCCAGTTCCCGTAGTAAAATCTTAAAACGCTCGAACTTGGGTGAAGATTTTACGACGTTGCACGGCAAGCGTACAGGATGGGGGAATCCATTTTGGGTTGGTGATGACCACATGCTGTCAGTGGGTGGGCAAGCCGTCAGCAGCTTCCCAGCGAAACTGATCGAAGACTTGAGCGACGGTGGTCTGCGTGGCTTTTGCGGCATCGACAACCGTTCATCGATCGCGGTAAGCTGTCGGCAAGGCTGATGAAGCTTACGGAACGGCTGGTTGATCTGCTGCGGATCATTCAGGATGGGTATTACCACCCCGATTTCGGCGGCAGTTTCTCCATCAAGGTGGTGCTGCCCGTTCTGGTGCCAGAGCTGCGTTATGATGGGTTGGCCATCGGCAACGGCGACACTGCGGTTGCTCGCTTTGCGCGGGCGGCGATGGGAAAATGTTCAGCCTATGAAGATTAGCAGATGCGGAAGGATTTGCTGGTTTACTGCAAGCAGGACACGCTCGCGATGGTTCGGCTGCATGAGTCGTTGCTGGCGATGTGTCGGGGATGCCTGGAAAGTGGCGGCATCATGGCTCATGTTGCTCCCGTGACTTCTATTTGAAAACGCGGTATCATCTGGTCCATGCGACGTTCACACTTTCTCGTGCATTGGACGGGCAAGGACATTTCTGTAAATCAGCACACCTTGACCGACGTTCAACGCGACGAATACGTTGGCCGCTTGTTCAGTATCCTGGCGGGCGGCTTTTGGATGAGTATGCCGCTGGAATCCCTCCTTGGAGGACTCGGCGGACATCCTGGCGGGTCACATGGTTTCACGTACAGCGCTGCAATGACATGTTTCACGGAGATTCGCCTATCTGCCGCATCGCATCACGCCTCACAGTACGGCCTCTTGGGCATCGCGGTGGATCGCCACTTCGTGCTTGATCGATGGGGGAGCCCTGTTCACTACGTGCGTAATCGTAGCATGGAGCATATTGTCGGCTCATTTGCCGACCTTCGTTACCAATTAGTGACCTTGCTGAACCGCCAAGGGCTTGATCCGCAGGTTGATCTGCTTGCACGTAACGCCCTTCAACACGCAGATTACCTGGGCGTCTTTCTAAAGGCTATGTCGGCACCGCCCGCCCAACAGAACGACCCTGATGATTTCTTCTTTCTCGATGAACAAGAGTGGCGAGTGGTCGCTGTGCCTGAACTGCTGAACAAGGGACACATTGTTGATAATGGCAAGAAAGCCCTACCACCATTTAAGCTCGTACTTCCTGCGGACAAGGTGCGGCTCATCGTGGCCCCTGATGGCGCAACTCGTAACAAACTTATTGCAGACGCGCGCATTGGCACCCATTGGCCTAACCGTATCCATCCGCCGATACTTACGCTTGATGAATGCGGCGAGTTTTGAAACGCCATGCTATGTCTAGCGGCTGAAAGCCTCTAACGCGGCAACGAAAGCAATCGCCGCGCACCCTCTTGACGGAGGGCCGCGTCATGTCTTTGGCTCAGCAGGCTGGTCCAAGGCTTCGTCTAAACTCTCTTGTAAATGCACTGCAAATGGCTTGAACAGGCAAGCAACGATGGTATTCCGATTATCCCAGCCGCTTTGAATGGCATAAAACCAGTATTTTGCCACGCCATCGACGATGTTCATTCCCAAGAGCGGACAACCGCTCATACCGCCAATATCTTTTATCGTCCGCTTGTCAGGGCGGGATGAAAGGTCGATGGTGCCGTAGAATCGTGGAAATGGCGTGACCCAATCATCTGGGGGATTGTTCGTCGGCTTCACCTCGATCACTGCCCCGTATGCGGCAGTTACGCTTGATTTATCCTCTTTCTGGTTGATGGTGATCAACTCGGCTGGGGAACCGATCAGAAAATAGCGTTGGAAGTAGTCGGGCGGGTTCGTCCAGTTTGCAGGAACGACGGGGATGATCTGGTTCTTGTCAAGGCCGTCGAGCGTGAGCTGGTTAGGGATGATATAGCCGTAGTCGATGTCTTTGTTGTTGCCCACGCTTTCCCGCAAAAGTGTCTCGTAGGGAAGCCAAAGCGAATTTCGATGCACAGCGTTGTAATGGAGTGAATCAACCAGGCAAACACGAAGTTTGGTGTTGGGCTTCACCAAGGCATCATCGAGGGCCTTGATGATGTGTCCCGCCGTCAGCAGAAACGGTACGTTGCGATGGATCATCAAGAAACAGGTACCGCAGATGGTTTCGAGCCCGCGATAGCTGCCGTCCACCTTGTAGTGATCGTGAAACCCAACAATGACGACGACATGTCGGGCAAGGAAGTCAGCAATCGTATGTTTTGGCTCGATACGCATTATCACTGTTCGGACATTTCAATGAATTAGGCATTATACCACGCGTGTCAATGAAGCATATCACCCACCACATGCAGCCTCGATTCTATGTTGTCACGCCACTTGGCCGAACGACGGCAGGCATCGGGATGCGGCAAGCAAAGCAGGGGATAGCCGCCCAGGTCTGCCGATGGAGCCAACGGGCGATTCAGCAGATCATCTGCTTTGGCTTGCCGTTCATTCAAAACGACCTGTGCGACTTCCTCCCCCAGCGTCACGATGATCTTGGGACGGCAAATGTTGCATTCATCCTTCAGCCAGGAAAGGCTTTTACGCCCAAAGTCGAACAAATGTGAACGCAACTCACGCGCTTGGAATTGGGGCACGGCCTCGCCGCAGCTATCGACATGCTCGGGTTTATACAGAAATACTTTCACCAGATCGGTGATCCAGCACTGTTCAGCGTCCAGTCCGAGTGGCCCGAATAGATGGGTGCGGATTTGTTTGCCTGATTCCAGCCGACGTACCCGAAGGCCGTCGAAGTATTCTTCCTTGGCAAAGGGGTGAAGGTTGTCCGCAATGGGGATCAGGCGGCGGCGAGTGGGATCGGTCGCGGAAGGGCGACTTTCAAATCGTGCGGAAGGGTATGCCCCAACGATCATCAGCCCGCCAATTGCCGTTTGCAGCGGCGGCAGCGGTCGGATTGGGTTCCCGTCAGGATACATGTAGTTTTTCGGCAGACCGATGGATGCCGCGTATTCGGTAAAGCATCGTTGCTGGTACTTGAGCACTGCTGGGTTGGTTGGCGTTTCATCGGCGTGTGGCTTGATTGCGGTTTCCATACTGTAATATACCGTTTAGCAATCCGTTTTTAATCTGAAAATCCAACCGAAGTTGCAGTTGTGCTTTCTTTTCGGCCACGTCTGGACAATCATTACAGCATGTGCGGCCGTTTCGTACTGCGAATTCCCCTGGTGCGGATCATTGAGGCTATCGCGCCACTCACGCCGCCCCTGAATGTGCTGTTCCCGCCGCGATACAACATAGCGCCCACGCAGAAGGTTCCCGTGGCGCGGCTGGATAAAGACGATCATCCCATCATCAGCCTGGTGCATTGGGGGCTGATTCCTTCCTGGGCCAAGGATGCGTCGGTGGGCAATCGCATGATTAACGCCCGAGCCGAAACCGCCGCCGAAAAGCCTGCATTTCGTACCGGCCTGGCACGGCGAAGATGTCTGGTTCCCGCCGATGGGTTTTACGAATGGAAAAGGACGGGAACCCACAAGCAGCCGATGTTTATCCATCGGCGTGATGACGGATTGTTCTGCTTTGCCGGCTTGTGGGATCGCTGGCACGATCCAGCCGGCCAGGACATCGATTCAATGACCATCCTTACCACTGCGCCCAATGCACTGATGCGCGAGATTCATGACCGTATGCCGGTCATCCTCAAACCTGCCGATTACCAGTTCTGGCTCAAGCGCGATACGCCAGCCGAGCAAGTGCAATTGTTGCTGAAGCCAGTTGCTTCCGATGAATTCGTGGCCGATCCGGTATCCAGCCGTGTGAACAGCCCAGCAACGGACGATCCTGCCTGCATACTGCCGATCAATTCTGTTACATGAACGGTTATTTCTTGACACCGAACACATGCCTAACGTATTGTGGCCGGTATGCAGCTACCCGGCGAGATTTCGGCAGGTTTCCCATCCGCCGCAGAAGGCTATGAGGATGAGCCACTTAACTTGAACGACTGGATTATCCGTAATCCCGCCGCCACGTTTTTCTACCGGGTGCAAGGTGACAGCCTGCGCCATGAATATCTGCGGGATGGATCGTTTCTGGTGGTGGATCGATCCCTTTCGCCAAAACAGGGGAAACTTGTGCTTATTGAAGATGAAGGGCAATTCGTCGTCTGCCGTTATCGCATGGATCGCCCGACGCTGGTCTGCGGCGTAGTCATCGCCGCCATTACCCGGTTCTAACCATGTTCGCCCTGGTGGATGCCAATTCGTTTTACGCTTCATGCGAGCGGGTATTTCGCCCCGATCTGGCCGACCGGCCGGTGGTGGTGTTATCCAACAATGATGGTGTCGTCGTCGCCCGCTCCAAACAGGCCAAAGAGCTGGGCATCGAAATGGGTGTGCCTTATTTCCAAGTC
>Ga0316217_10000826_pt1 | contig 42253 bp, 42 predicted proteins | sample 1anoAmetaG_FD_203633 | JGI IMG/M metagenome (GOLD analysis project Ga0316217, IMG submission 203633) | Freshwater microbial communities from Trout Bog Lake, Wisconsin, USA - 1anoA | ecosystem: Environmental > Aquatic > Freshwater > Lake > Hypolimnion/Profundal zone | place: USA: Wisconsin...
AGGCCGGGAAGTTCTGCGGGTTGAGCGGAAGGACCCCCTGCAGGAGCAGCATGGCGAAAAGGGAGGCGGCGCAGACGATGTTGAAGAGGACCACGGCCCAGGCATAGCGCTGCCACCCCATCTCCTCGTTCTTGTCGACCCCGCAAATCCGGTACAAAAAGTTCTCGATTGGAACGAGAACCGGCGACAGGAAGGTCTTCTCACCCTGGTACACCTGGGCCATAAAGATACCGACAGGCTTCACCATGGCGAGGAGCACGACAAAAAAGAGGATTGTTTCCAGCCATTCATACGTGTTCATAATAATTTCTCCGGTGATTTGAGACAAAACGGGTTCTTGTTCCTTTACGGTTTCTTCAAAATGGCTGGTAATTGCTTCCGGCAGCCGAACCGGCGGGTATTAAGACTATCCGCTGCTGCGGGACTTCACCGCGGAGACGGTCTGAATCTCCCATTGCTGCTTTGCCTCGAGGAAAACAGGAACCTCCCCGCGCAGGTAGCTTGACGGAGCGATGGTTGTGGCATGAGGTAGGAGCGCGCTGCGTCCTGGGCATAGTGGCAGGTCGTCGGTAAAATCCTCGCCCTGATAGACGCCGGATTCGGGATTGAAGAGGTATATTTTCATGGTGGAACTCCGCTGGCTCAGAAAAGATTTATTCGCGCCCTCACCATATGCTCCTCGACCTTAAGATAGTGTTAAAATGCAGGCCAAAGGCATTAAGACGGCATTAAGACGGCCGATAACGCCAAAGATTCATGACCTTTCCGATCGGTGTCTTTCCCGTTCAGCAGGTAACCTGAAATGGCGATACCCTTACTAGCAAGATGCTGGTCCCACCGCCTTTCGGGTGTAATAAAGCTGCGGTCATACCTCCTCCTAGCGGCATAAAACCTCATTTATTCATGCCCTTAATGGGTTCTTAATGCTTTCCGCCATACTTTTAACGCCCTCTTAATATGGAAATGACTAGAATGATAATCGGATGGATAACCCAGATGATTTTGGAGAACGACGATGCCCTTGCCAACTTCGATAAGCGCCCACACAACAGAGAAAGCTACCCAGAGATTAGATGTCAAAGTACTCAGGCTATTATTGCTTTTGAGAACACCCATAATTATGACAAAAAAACATTCGACAGGACGGTAATCATGGGAGAATTTTCGATGAGCGACATCCATTTTTTAAGTAATGAGGTTTTGGACTCGCAGCACGCCTTAATATTGAGTTGCATGTCCAATGTTCATGAGTATCTTTCGGTCGGGGTGAAGGGACGGGACCTGTTTGAGGTGGTAGACAGACTCGATGCGTACTGCAAACTTCATTTTCTGGAAGAGGAAAAGGTACTGGAAGAAATAGATTTCCCCGAAATAAATGACCATAAGGCCCAGCATGCGCTGTTCCTTACGCATCTGGAAAGCTTTATGGGAAAGACCGAGGATCGTAACCGGGAATATAATACGAAAGAGCTTAATTTTCTGAAAGAGTGGTTTCTGGAACACATACTGGCCTTCGACAAGACGTATTCGGAGCGCAAGTTCCGGTCGGATGAGACCCCGCTAGGACTTGGCCATTGAGACAAACAGCTGAAAGCATGATAAATCCCCCTGGACATCTTTAAGATTGGATAGGCGCGCTGATCATATGGCAGTCCTATCCAGAGGTGAACTACGGTGAGGTCACAGCCGCTCTATCTGGGCGCAATACTGAATACGCCAATTTCCGACGCCTCGGGCCCGTTGCTCGGCAGGCTCTGGGACCGGGACCTGACGGTCAGCCCGGACGAGGAGTTCCCCGTCGTGAGCCAACTCCTGTTCCGGCGCAATGGCGGGATCTATAGCGTGGTCTGGGACCGGGTGGCACTCTTCAACCCCGCGGCGATTTTCCGTATCCCCATCAGTCGACGAGTTGGCCAGCACCGGGAAACCTGCGGCGAAATTCGTGTTTAACGAGACATTCTTGACAAGCAGGTCATTGACGTGAAGCAAGCAAGGCTGGCCCAGGTGAACGATTTGAAACTCGTGCACCACAAGAATGGGCTTTTCCTTATCTCCTTCGATGTAGGCTTTCGCGGCCTGCTGAGGCGCCTGGTGGGCGAAAGGCTTTGGGGGAGGTTGCAAAAGAAGATTCCGGGGCGGGAGATAAGTTGGAAGCTGGTATGGCATCTAGAAGCGAAAGCGGCCAGACTCACGGCTGCCCCGGCCAGCGAACAGATCGGGGAGATGCACCCGATAAAACTGGCCCACATAATTTCTCGGATACCTAGGCAGAGCATCCAGCCGGTCCTTAACTCGCTGGACGGGGAGACCGCCTGCAAGGCGATCAACCAACTGGAGCCGAAGATCAGAAGGCGGATTGTCGGCACACTGGACAGCGGCCGCGCTTCCGAGCTACTGCAGTGGTGCCACCTGCTCTGAGCTGGACTTAGGGATGCCTGCCAGGTTATGGATCTAAACGGTCAAGCCACAAAGGGGGGAGGGCCAGTTTGTCTCTGGACTTTCGCGAAGTGAATAATTATTTTGAACGTTCATCTCACAATCGTACGCTGAAACTTTGCGAGCGGTTCGACCAAATCAGCTTAGAATTGCTGGCGGCGCCCCAGACCTGCCTCAGGATCTGGCTTTGGGTCAGTGCTTTCCCAGTATGACTAACCATGAGCCGCAGCAGCTCGTATTCGGTCGGGTTGAGCTGAACCTCCTCGCCGAGCCAGGCGGCACGCCGGCGCGTGAGGTCCACTTCCAGCCCGCGGCAGCTTAAGAGCTCTTCTGGCGCCTGCTGCAAGCTTCTTCTAACTGAGACCCTGATGCGTGCCCGAAGCTCTTCGATGCCGAAGGGCTTGATCAGGTAGTCGTCCGCGCCAGCATCGAGTGCTGCCACCTTGTCGTCCTCGCCGTCGCGCTCCGAGAACACGATTATCGGCACCTGCGACCCATCCCGAATCCTCCGTATCACCTCGACCCCCTCCAGGTCGGGCAGGCCGAGGTCGAGCAGAATGATGTCTGGCCGGACCGAATCGACCGCAGCCAGGGCCGTATGGCCGTCATTGGCCTGGTGCAGGGAAAACTCTCCGATGTCCAGCTCCGTGCGCAAGAAGCGCAGGACCTTCACCTCATCGCCGACGACCAGCACTCGCAGCAGGTTGGTACTTTTCTTTAGATTTGGCATGGCATTAGTCCTCCTATCTAGTCTCATTGCAAGTGGGATAATATCCCCTCACTCCATGCAGGGACTGCTTATCCTCACTCTTCAGGCGATAGCCGACTCCCAGTTCTGTTACGATGTGCTTGGGCCGCGTGGGATCTTCTTCGATCTTCTGCCGGAGGTTGGAGATGTTCATCCGGAGCACCTTCTGGTGCTCGGCGTGGGCTGCACCCCAGATTCCCCTCAAGATCTGCTCGTGCGTCAGCACCATGCCAGCATGGTCCACCAGGAGCCTCAGCAGATCGTACTCAGTCGGGGTGAGGTGAACTTTCTGGCCCTGCACGACTACCCGGCGGTGGGAGAGGTCCACCTCCAGACCCAGGCAGCTGAAGAGCGGCGCCGGCGACTGGTTCAGGCTCCTCCTGAGCGAGGCTCTGATCCGCGCCTGCAACTCCGCAACTCCAAAAGGCTTGACAAGATAGTCATCGGCACCGGCATCGAGTGCGCGAACTTTATCATCGTCGCAGTCGAGCTCGGACAAAACGATGATCGGAACCTGCGACCACTCTCGAATCCTTCGGATTACCTCGATCCCATCAAGGTCGGGAAGGCCCCAGTCGAGAAGGACAATCTCTGGCCTGAACGCGGTGGCAACCGCCAGCGCATCGTGGCCGTTTTCAGCCTGGTGCACGGAATAACCACACGTGTGGAGCACCATGCGCAGAAGACGAAGGACCTCCGCCTCGTCGTCGACGATAAGCACCCGCGGTACATTAGCGCTGCACTTCGGCTTGAGTATGGCATGCATTCTCTTCATCCTGTCTCAGGTAAGGGGGAGCGCCACGACTACCTGCAGGCCGCCCCGGTTTTCCGCACGGATGCTGCCGCCGTGAGCTTCGACGATCCCCTTGCAGATGGAGAGGCCGAGTCCCGTTCCTCCCGCCCCTTCAGGGACAGGCAAGCGGTAGAACTTGTCGAAGACCCTTTTGAGGTCGTTTTCGGGAATGCCTGGGCCCCGATCGGAAATCACCAGGTTCAGCATGTGGTCGGCAAGCCATGCGGCGAGCTTGATGCCGCTGTTAATAGGCGTGTACTTCAGCGCATTGTCCAGCAGGTTTATCACCACCTGCGTTATCAGAACCATGTCCATCTTTACCAGTTCGAGTCCGGTGGGGACACGCACCTCGATCACCCTATCTCCAAGCTGGGGCTCCAGGGCGGCAAGGGCACAGCCGAAGACGTCCTCTACGTCGCAGGGGACCTGTTTCAGCTTCAGTGCCCCCGACTCCAGCCGGGTCATGTCGAGGAGATTTCCCACGAAACGGTTCAGCCGTCCGGCCTCTTCGAATGCGCCGTCCAGAAGTTTCTCCCGGGCGTCAGCCTGGCACACGCGGCTTTTGTCCCGCAGGGCCCCGAGCGCCCCGGTTATGGAGACGAGCGGCGTGCGCAGGTCGTGGGATATGGAGTTCAGTAGCGCCCTCTCCAGTGAGTCCCGCGCCTGGAGAATCTGGGCCTGCTCCGCCTGCTTGCCGAGGTAGACCCGCTCGACGGCAAGAGCAGCTTGGGTGACGAACGCCTGGAGCAACCTGCGGGTGAGTGGCGAGGCGTAGTCGGCCTCGTTGGAAAGTCTCACCCCGAGGATGCCGAGCACGTCGCCGGAGGTGGCAATCGGCAGGTAGAGTAATGCCGCCGAAACCAGGGTATCTGTTCCCCTTCCGGCGGGGGAGTTTTTCTCGAACGCCCAGTCGGCAACGGCCAATTCCTTCATGTCGAGAGATAGTTCTTCGTTCGCCCTCCTCAACTCAAGCCGTTCACCTTCCGGCAGGAACACGGCTATCTGCGCGCCGAGGCTCTCCTCGATGTTTCTGACCATGGCGTCCAGTATGCCCGGCAGGTCGGAGGCAACCGCCAGATCGCGGCTTAAGTGGTAGAGGCTTGCCGTCTGGATCTCGCGCTCCCTGATGGCCTCGGCCCGCTCGCGGGACTGGGAAACAAGCGTGCTGATGACGATACCGACCGTGAAGAGGGCGCCGAAGGTTAGGAGGTACTCTGGGTCAGATGCCGCGAAGGTAAAGCGGGGCGGCACGAAGAAGAAGTCGAAGGCGACCACGCTCAGAATAGCCGTCAGTACTGCCGGTCGGCGTCCCAGTTGGGTTGCCGCGAAAACCACCGCAAGGAGATAGATCATTACCAGATTGGTGGGGGCCAGATATCTGTGCGCAGGCTCGCAGACCAGCGAGGTTGCCAGTACCAGAATCAGGCTCTTCAGGTACCCCGGCCAATGGGTCGTGGTGCCGGGGCGGGAGGTACCTTTGGGGGACCCTTTCTGTTCTTCGGAAATGCTCACGACCTGCACGTCGATGTTACCAGAGAGGCGGATGATCCGGTCAACCAGTGGCTGGCTGAGAAACTCGCGCCAGCGCGGCTTAGTCGGTTTGCCCACCACGATCTTGGTGACGTTGTTCTTCACTGCAAAGCCGATGAGCGCCTCGGCGACCGAGGTGGAGGTCAGAGTCGCCACTTGGGCTCCGAGGCTCTCCGCGAGGCGCAGGTCGCGCCAGACCCGCTCCCGGTTCTCGCTGGCGTGGCGGCTTGCACCCGGCGTCTCGATATAGACGGTGTGCCAGGCGGCCTTCATCTCGTCGGCAAGCCTCCTGGTGGTGCGTATCAGCTGCTCGCTGTAGGGGCTGCCGCTCACGCAGACCAGGAGCTTTTCCGCCACCGGCCAGGGGCCCTGGATGGAGCGCGATTCCATGTAGGCACGCATCTGATCGTCTACGCGTGCGGCAGCGCGGCGCAGAGAGAGTTCACGCAGCGCCATCAGGTTTCCCGGCTTAAAGAACTGCTCGGCGACGAGCGCCTCTTTTTCGGAGATGAAAATCTTCCCCTCTTGCAGGCGTTGCAGCAGATCCTCAGGGGGGATGTCCACCAGGCGGATCTCCACCGCGAGGTCTAGCAGCCTGTCGGGGACTGTCTCGGACACGATCACCCCTGTGATCTGCGCCACAACGTCGTTCATGCTCTCGAAATGTTGGATGTTCACTGTGGTGTAGACATCGATGCCGCAGGCCAGGAGTTCCTCCACATCCTGCCAGCGTTTCTCATGACGGGAACCGGGGGCATTGCCGTGAGCAAGTTCATCCACGACGGCTATCTGCGGCCTGCGGGCAACCACAGCATCGAGATCCATCTCGAGGAGTAGCACTCCCATGGAATCAATCTGCGTCTGAGGGATGACGTCGAGTCCCTCAAGCAGTGACTCGGTATCGCTGCAGTCATGGCATTCCACGCAGGCAGCCACCACGTCCCGGCCGTCGCGTTTTCGCTGCTTGGCCGCCTCCAGCATGGCGTAGGTCTTGCCGACACCTGCTGCATAGCCGAGGAAAATCTTGAGCTTTGCCCGCTCGTTTACGGCTTCTTCAGCCTTTGCGACCTTCAGGAGCGCTTCGGGCGAGGGGCGAGATTCTTCGTCTGTTCTCATGGCTATACCGTCTCTCTATCTATTAGAGTCAATACGCAGGTTAAATCTGCAGGTGGGTAGAGCTTGGTGTCGTCGCTTTGGAGGTGGCGGGGGTCGGGACTGATGGCTCTGGTCGGGCGGTCGGCACCCGGATCGATCTGGCCCTTTTCAAAGGGGAGCGCGCCTGTGGTAAGGCCAACTTCCAGGGTGTGGGAGGAACTCCACATGTAGCCGATGCTTTGGTGCAACGCATTAGGGTCCTGAAGGTCGGTCGAGTAAGGGGTGGCGAGCGCCATACCGGCAGCCGCTGCAACGAGTAACATCGAAAAGGTACCTATTCTGGTCGGCTTGTTCATGGAATTTCTCCTGATCATTGGTTCCGCCTGAGATGCCTTGGTGGAAATTATGTTCTCACGATATGCTCCTCGGCATTAAGTCGGTATTAAAATGCAGGCAAAAGGCATTAAGACGGCGTTAAGTCGCAAAATAACCTGGGGAAATTCCCGTAACTTCGAACGATTGATGCCATGGCGAGGCGCAGAAGGCAGGCCCGTGGGGGTAAAAAATTTCCACGATTTAACGGGTTCTTAATGCTTTTCAGGGACCTTTTAATACCGTCTTAAGGTGGAAGTGGTTAGGCTGGTAAACAGGAAAGGCCGCTGAAATATCAACGCGTCTCTAACAAGGTACCTGGAGAACCCAAAATGAAAAAGCCCATGTTATTACTGCTTTTTTTGACTCCGTTACTCATGACTAGCTCCCTTTATGCCGTCACGTACCCCTTTCCGAAGGGGAGACCGGCATATCTGAAGCTTGACGCCGTCATGGTGACCGGATCAAGGCTGTATCTGTTCCATAACAGTACGCAGGAGGGGAGAAGCAACCTGAACATCAACGATACCCTCGTTGTCTATCGGGAATCTCCGACCGACTCCTCGTTGGAACCCGTAGAAACCGGCAAGGTAAAAATACTTTCCACGATAGGGGGAAATTATTACGAGGCCGAGGTGATTGCAGGGTCGATACAGCCCGGCAGCCTGGCAAAAAAGGGAGCTGTTACCTGTTTCATAACCTCTTTCAGGTAGGAAGGCCATTAATGGCAACGGCACCTAATCGTACGAGGCGTCTATTCAGGGGAATTCCAATATAAAAGGCGGAGAGCGATCATGAAAAGGATAGAAGCAATAATAAAATCGGCCAAGCTTGAGGAAGTCGAATCCGCACTGCAGGAAATGGGGATCGAAGATTTCATGGAAAGCACAATTATCTGTCACGGCCATCAAATGGGGCAGGCCATGATGTATCGCGGTGATAAATACCTGGCGGATGCCGTGACGCAGGTGAAGCTTGAGATTTTTTCCGACGACGACTCGGTGGACAAGATCGTCCAGGCCGTCGGCACCATTGCCAGGACGGGGCGAACGGCAGACTGCCGGATATTTGTGCTCCCGTCTCTCGAAGCATGCTGAGAACTCGAGTCTTTGCGAGAAACGGGAAGCGTCATTGCTGCAGGGTGGAATATGAAAAAACTGCTAAATCTGGTGAAAACATTGCCTGCATGGAGCTTGGTCCTCATCGAAATCTCCCTGGTGGCAACGATCGGATACGCCGATTATCTTACCGGCGACTACTCGATCCTTATATTTTACGCGATTCCGGTCGCGCTGGCGTCCTGGTCTCATGGAGGATTGGGAGCCATAATCGTCTCCGTAACGGCCGGTTGCGCCAGGTACATCTCCGAGTACGGTAGTTACTCATACCGCGATGTCAGGTACTTGAATTCCATAATCGACATGCTTTTTCTCCTCATTCTCGGCCTTGCAATGTCGGCAATAATTAGGCTCATAAACGAAGAGAATAATGGAAAAAGAGGGATGATTGCCGCTGAGAAAGTTGATAAACGAGTACCTCACCAGGTAAAGGTCGGCACTCCGGGGCGCTGGTAGAAAGCTCTGGTCCGCGTAAGTACAGTTACAGGGTCTTTCAACCAATGTTCGAGGACTGAAGTGACGAAAATATCAACCGAGGATTGGGCCGCTTTCAAAAGGGACCTTGAAGCCAACGAACGTCCGTCGCTGATTGGACTGATGTTCTTCAACATCTTGGAAGCCGCAGGTTACAGCGCCGAAGACATCCGCACAGCCGTATCGACTATGATCTCTTACTCCGATTAAGCCCTGTCATATCCAGTTGCAGGAAGTTGGCCGGAAGGAACATGCTCTTATCAAAATGGAAAGGAGAATCCAACAATGAAATTTGCATTTTGGGTGCTGACGACATGGTTCTTGGGCTTTGCAATCACTGGTACCTGCTTTATGGCACTGGCAGCGTACGCACGTTAGCAAACGTATTCAACTTACCCGTAATGGACTTTATATTTTAATCCGGGAGAGTAATGGAACTCATCGGCAAAACAAACATTGACTTCATCGGCAAGAAGAGAATCTCCTTAGTCATTTCCAGCGTTGTTGCCCTAATCGGAATAATCGGCATGATCCAGATTGCCAGGGGGGCGGCCAACATGGGCATCGACTTCACCGGCGGGACTTCGGTAGAGCTTAAATTTGCCCAGCCGGTTGGCCTGGAGCAGGTGCGCAATGCCCTTGCCATGCATAACCTGAGAGATGCCAATCTCCAGGAGGTCAAGGATGGGAACAAGATACTTATCAAGGTTGGGAAGACCAGCATAGCGACGGGGCAGGTAGTGGACATCGTCGAAGAGGTGCTCAGGAAAGAGATTCCCGGCGCCGGTTTCGTGGTGGAAGGCTCGGCAGAGATAGGCCCTTCCATTGGGGACAAGCTTGGCAAGGACACGCTGATGGCGATCGCCCTCTCCCTGATCGGCATTACCATCTACATTGCCATCCGGTTCGATTTCAAGTTCGGGATCGGTTCCACCATATCCGTACTGTATGACGTGCTGGCCCTTTTTGCGGTGTTGTTCCTGCTGAACAAGGAGATCAACCTGCTGTTCATCACGGCGGCCTTGACCATCGCCGGTTACTCCATGACCGACACCGTCGTGGTCTTTGACCGGATCAGGGAGAACATCCACAAAGACATGAAGGGGGCTATCACCGCAATCATCAACCGCAGCGTCAACGAAGTTCTCTCCAGGACAGTCGTGACGTCGCTTACCGCTTTCATGGCGGCGCTTTCGCTCTTTTTCTTCGGAGGCGAGGTCATTCATGACTTTGCTTTTGCCATCGTCGCAGGCATAATCATCTGCACCAATTCGTCGATTTTTGTCGCGAGTCCGATCGTCGCAATATTGGGCGAGAGGGCTGTGAGGGTCAAAGCGTAGGACGGCAGATGTCCCGCGACAGTAAAACACCCTGCATACAGACTAACTCCATTCAATCGGAAATAAAAGCCGCCCGGAAATGGGCGGTTTTTATTTGCGACGGCCTTAATTGACCGCGCCGCTTAGTCGGCAAACCAGAAAAGAGGACGACAACATGTTTGGATTGGCTATTGCCCTGGGAGGTCCTGAGGGGCTGGCGGGAGGAGCTGGTACTGAAATGGCGGCGTTTCACCGGGTGATCCCGCTGATTTACCTGTTTGCAGGGTTTTATTTCCTGCGTATTCGTCCGCGAAAAAAAAGGCCCTTGAGCATAAAGCGCTACTGGAGACGCTTAAAAAGGGCGACCATGTCATCACCTGCGACGGAGTCCATAAAGTATCCGCAGTGGATAACGATCTTTGTGATTCTCGATGTGGCAGACGACGTCACAATTGAACTCCCCAGGGGCTTCGTTGTTACGATTAACAAGGACCGCACGAAATCGTGTCCCCTTGAGAAAACGGCCAAAGCAAGGTAAAGTGACGAACATTTGGCGAAAGGCGTATTATCGTGGAATCAACGGCAATGCACGCAGCGAATCATATACTCCTCCTGGCCGGGATCATACTGGCCGCCGGGTCCCTGGGGGGTATCGTCGCCCGGAGATTCAAGGCGCCGGACGTGGTGCTGTTCCTGCTTGCCGGCATTCTCCTCGGCCCGGAAATGGCCGGCTTGCTCGACGTCCGTGCCGCGTCCACCTTCAACCAGGTGATCCTGGTTTTCGGCTCGTGCTACATACTTTTCGACGGCGGCGCCAGCCTGAAACTGGGCGTGTTGAAGGATGTCTGGATCACTATTCTGACCATCTCCACCGTTGGGGTTCTGATCACCGCAGCTATCACCGGGGTCGCCGCAGCCCATCTGCTCGGAATCCCGCTTATGACCGCGCTGCTGCTCGGCGCTTCCATCTCCTCCACCGATCCGGCAACTCTGGTGCCGATTTTCAAGGAAGTGCGGGTCAAGGAGCGGGTGGCACAGACCGTCGTGTCAGAGTCGGCCTTCAACGACTCCATGAGCGCCATCATCACCTTCGCGCTGCTGGGAGTCGTCCTTGGCACGGGGGGCGGTTTCTCCCTCGGCAGGATCGCCGGCAGCCTGGTCGCCAATGCTCTGATCGGAGTGGTGGCCGGAGCCGTCCTTGGTTACCTGGCGGCGCTGCTCATCGCCCATGAAAGGTTTGGTTTCCTCTTGGAGTACACGCCGCTCGTCACGCTGATGGCGGTGGTCGCCGCCTATCTCAGCGCTGAAACCCTCAACGCCAGCGGCTTCATGGCGGTCTTCGTATTCGGCATCATACTCGGCAACAAGAGAAGCTTCGGGTTCCGACTGGAGAAGGGAGAACAGGAACGCCTGGCTGATTTCGTCGGCACGACCGCCCTGATCATGCGGATGTTCATCTTCATCCTGCTCGGGAGCCAGGTCAGCTTCTCCCTGGTAGGGCGCTACCTGGGGCGAGACATTCTCCTTGTCCTGGTATTCATCTTCATTGCCCGGCCCATCACCGTCTTTGTCTGCGCCCTCCCGGACCGGCGGGCAAAATGGAGCCTGCGGGAACTGCTCTTCATGTGCTGGACCCGGGAAACCGGTGTGATCCCCGGGGCGCTCGCCGGCATCCTCGTCGTGATGAAGGTTCCCGGAGCTGAGATAATCGCTTCGGTCACCTTCCTGGCGATCCTCCTCACCATTCTCATGCAGGCGACCACCACCCGTTGGCTGGCTGGGAAGCTGGGACTTCTGGAAGGACAGTGACTCACCTGCAGGCCCCCCCGCTTAACCAGCACTCCCTTTCCCCGGTTCCCGCCTGGTTCGGAATCGCTGCAGCGTGTCTTTCCCCTTTTCCCCAGCGCGTCTTATTCGAACTCCCTTTTGCCTAAGGTCTTAATGCATTCTTAATGCTTTTGGGCCATCATTTAATACCGTATTAATACCGTAAGTGCTAAATTTACCATAGCAAAGAATGTTAGCCCTTCAACCGATGGCGGAAGGGAAGAGTTTTTATCAAAGGATACGGGAGAGTTCTTAGATGAAATTCGCACTATTGGTTCTATCGACATGGTTCATGGGCGTCGTAGTCACCGGCACTGGTTTCTTGGCATTGGCAGCGTACGCACGTTAACAGAACAAAACAGTTCAGGGGGAAGTAATATGTTGGGTTTGGCGTTTACAACGGGGCCGCCGGCAGGCGGTCTATCGGAGGTGGCATGATGTCACAGTTCCAGGGGATGATCCCGCTCGTGTTCATGTTTGCCATCTTTTATTTCCTGCTCATCCGCCCGCAGCAGAAGAAGGCGAAGGAGCACCGGGCTCTTTTGGAAGGGCTCAAGAAGGGTGATCAGGTGGTGACCGCCGGAGGGATGCACGGCAGGCTGAGCGCCCTTGACGACCAGGTGGTCACCCTGGAACTGACACCTGGGGTCAATGTCAGGTTCAACAAGGGTTTCATCGCTTCCGTGAAGAACTAGCCCGCCTCGGGTATTCCCTTCCAAAAGGGTTGTCCTGAAATCTCATCCGCAACCGCCATCAAAGATGCCACTCCACCGCAGGTGGGTGGCATCTTTTTTTCGCTCCTGCAGCTTTTTCTGCCCATCTTAATGCCTTCTTAATGCTTTTACCGGTTATTTTAACGCCTATTTAATGTCAAAAAAGGTAAGTGTCTCCCATACCGTGGCCCGGGACCGTACTTCACTTAGTTTGCAACGGAGCAAACTGCAACCTGAGGAGGAAGGCAATGAAGCTCATCGAAGCAATCATAAAACCATCGAAACTGGACGAGGTAAAGGACGCACTGAACGAAATCGGCATCGAAGGAATCACTGTCACCGAGGTGAAGGGATACGGCCGGCAAAAGGGACACACGGAAATCTATCGCGGTGCGGAATACACGGTTGACTTTATTCCGAAGGTAAAGATAGAGATTGCAGTGGCCGATGGATTGGTCGCCAAGGCGGTATCGACCATCGAAGAGTCGGCCAAAACCGGCAGGATCGGTGATGGAAAAATCTTCGTTCTTCCTTTGGATGAGGCCGTCAGGATCCGGACCGGTGAAAAAGGCGACGACGCCATCTAGCGCTCATTGAGGAATTACGCAATCCAATTTCATGGAGATAGAAATGATACTACGAGGTATCCACCCCAAGGCTAAGGAAGCTGCGCATAAGGCAGGCAAGCTTTCTGCCTTCAGCCGCAACATGTTCTCTTCCCTTTCCAAGGTTTTGCTCGTCGCAAGCCTGCTTGCCACACCCGTGGCGCTCTTTGCCGAGGACAAAGCCGCTCCCGCCGCACCGGCCGCAGTGACTGCGCCCGCCGAAGCTGCGGCATCGGCTCCCGCAGCCGTCACCGCTACCGCTACCGCTACCGCTACCGCTACCGCAGCGCCCGCGACTGCCCCCGCCGCGGCACCCGCAGCCGCGACCCCTGCCGCCCCCAAGAACGTCGACCCCGTGCTCAACACCGGCGACACCGCTTGGATGCTAGTCGCCTCGGCCCTGGTCCTCTTCATGATCCCCGGCCTGGCCCTTTTCTACGGCGGCATGGTGCGGCAGAAAAACGTGCTTTCCACCATGATGCACTCCTTCGTCGCCATGGGTATCGTCGGCGTGCAATGGGTCGTGATCGGATACTCCCTTTCCTTCGGTCCCGATATAAGTCACGGGCTTTTGGGCAATTTCAGCAAGGCTATGCTCAACGGCCTGATCAGCTTCAAGGACGGCAACCCGGTGTACGCGCTGTTCCAGAACGTCGCCACCGAGCCCGGGGCGATCCCCGAATTCGTCTTCTCTATGTACCAGTGCATGTTCGCCATGATCACCGTCGCTCTGGTCTCCGGCGCTCTGGCCGAGCGGATAAAGTTCTCGGCCTACTGCGTGTTCGTGCTGGCCTGGACCACCCTGGTCTACGACCCCCTGGCCCATTGGGTCTGGATGAGTGACGGCTGGCTGGCCAAGATGGGCGCGCTTGACTTCGCCGGCGGCACCGTCGTCCACCTCTCTTCCGGTATCTCTTCGCTCGTCGTCCTCTACTTCCTGGGCAAGCGTCACGGCTTTCCGCAGGAGCGCATGGCTCCGCACAGCCTGCCGCTTACGTTGCTTGGGGTGGGTGTGCTCTGGTTCGGGTGGTTTGGCTTCAACGCAGGCTCCGCAATCGTCGGACCCAACTGCTCTGACGCCGCAGGCGGCTTGGCCGGTCTGGCGATGACTACCACCATGGTGGCTCCGGCCATGGCAGGCCTCACCTGGATGATCGCTGAGTGGATCCATGCGGGCAAACCGTCGGCCCTTGGTTTCGGCTCCGGCGTGGTTGCGGGTCTGGTCGTGATCACCCCAGCCGCAGGCTTCGTGCAGCCGGGAGCCGCCATCCTCATGGGGATCGCCGGCGGTCTGATCTGCTACCTCGGCGTCACGATGAAAGCGAAGTTCAAGTACGACGATTCGCTGGACTGCTTCGGCGTGCACGGTATCGGCGGGACCACGGGGGCGCTCTTGACCGGCGTCTTTGCCACGGTCGGCGCCACGGGGCTTCTCTCCGGCAATGGGAAACAGTTCCTCATCCAGCTGACAGCCGTAGGCGCTGCTGCAGTCTACTCCATCGCAGTCACCCTGGTGATTTCCTTTATCATCGACAAGACGATAGGCTTCAGGGTGGAGAAGGAGGATGAAATCATCGGTCTCGACCAGACCCAGCATTCTGAAAGCGCCTACAACTAACCGATTCACAATTCTAAAGGAGACTGGAAATGACACCAAAACAGGTAGTGGAGTTTGCCAAGGAAAACGGCGCACTGATGGTCGATTTCAAGTTCATGGATTTCGTCGGCACCTGGCAGCACTTTTCGGTACCGATGAGCGAGTTCGGCGAGGACACCTTCGAGGAGGGGCAAGGCTTTGACGGCTCCTCCATCCGGGGCTGGCAACCGATTCACGCCTCCGACATGATTATCATCCCGGACCCCACCACGGCGAGGCTGGATCCTTTCATCGCGGTTCCTACCCTGTCTCTCATCTGCAACATCTATGACCCGATCACCAAGGAAGACTACAGCCGCGACCCGCGCAACATCGCCCGCAAGGCCGAGGCCTACCTGAATTCGACCTCCATCGCCGACACCGCGTATTTCGGGCCCGAGGCGGAGTTTTTCATCTTCGACGACGTCCGTTACGACTCCAGCGCGAACGCCTCCTTCTACTCGGTCGACTCCTCCGAAGGGGCCTGGAACTCCGGCCGCGAAGAGTTCCCCAACCTTGGCTACAAGCCGCGCCACAAGGAAGGGTACTTCCCGGTTTCCCCCACCGACTCCCATAACGACCTCAGGAACGAGATGGTCATGGAAATGCAGAAGGTCGGCATCCGCGTCGAGTGCCAGCACCACGAAGTCGCCACCGGCGGCCAGGCCGAGATCGACATGCGCTTCTCGTCGCTGGTCGAGATGGCCGACAACCTGCAGTGGTTCAAGTACATCGTGAAAAACGTCGCCAACCGCAACGGCAAGACGGCCACCTTCATGCCGAAGCCGCTCTACGGCGACAACGGCTCAGGGATGCACTGCCACCAGTCGCTCTGGAAGGGTGGCGTCAACCTGTTCGCCGGCGATGGATACGGCGGGCTCTCCCAGATTGCGCTCCATTACATAGGCGGCATCATCAAACATGCCCGGGCTCTGTGCGCCTTCACCAACCCGACCACCAACTCCTACAAGCGCCTGGTGCCGGGCTTCGAGGCTCCGGTGAACATGGCGTACTCCAGCCGTAACCGTTCCGCTTCGTTGCGCATCCCGATGTTCTCCACCAACCCGAAAGCGAAGCGTATCGAGTACCGTACCCCGGACCCGTCCTGCAACGGCTACCTCGCCTTCGCGGCGATGCTGATGGCGGGTCTCGACGGGATCGAGCACAAGATCGATCCGGGCAAGCCGCTGGACAAGGACATCTACGGCCTTTCCGCCGAGGAGCTGTCCACCATCCCGTCCGCGCCGGGGACCCTAGAAGAGGCGCTCAAGGCGCTCAAGGAGGACCACGAATTCCTGCTCAAGGGGGACGTCTTCACCCTCGACGTCATCGAGAAGTGGATCGAGTACAAGACCGAAGCCGAGGTCAACCCGGTCCGCATGCGTCCGGTACCCCTTGAGTTCGCCTTGTACTTCGACATTTAACAGGTACTGACATAAACGTAACAGGAAGAGGCGGGGGCAACCCCGCCTCTTCCTGCGTGTCCAGCGTAACAAAGTTGCAGATATCTGTGGCCTTAATGCCTTCTTAATGCTTTTCACTAACCTTTTAATGCCCATTTAATATCGAAATAGCTAGTCTGCTATCAGATGGATAAGATGCGCCTCCTTACCAAATGAGGTGTTCGCCGATGTTCAACAGAAAGGTGGGAAGAATCATGAAGCTCATAGAAGCCATCATAAAACCGGTCAAGCTGGATGAGGTTAAGTCTGCGCTGGCAAACATAGGGATCAACGATTTCATGGAAAGCGCAATTTTCTGCCATGGCCGCCAGAAGGGGCAGACCATGGTCTATCGGGGCGCCGAATACGTCTCCAATTTCGTGGAGAAGATAAAGCTGGAAGTCATTGCCGCCGACGACTCCGTGGGAAAAATCATCGAGGCCATCGGGAATATCGCCAAGACCGAGCGGAAGGAGGATTGCCGAATATATGTGCTTCCATTCGTTGAGTCCTGTTGAAAAAGCAGTACACTGGCTAATATTAATAAATTATTAATAATTAAAACAAAGCCAGAGGGAGCCCCGGCTGGCACCCAAGGTAAATGACAACCTCGTTGTCATAAAACGTTAAGGAGGACACCGAAATGAGCATTGCAATATGGCTGGCATCGCTGTTTGTCCTGGGAATTGTAGCTATGGTGATTTGTTATCTGTTCCTGGAAGCTTGCGAGAAAATATAAAAAGGAGATGACAACAATGATCTATCTGACTGTAGGTGTAGTGGTCTTCTTGTTCATTTACCTGTTCGTTGCCCTGATACGACCGGAATGGTTCTGAAAGCGGACGGTTACAGGTTGGTAAGACACTGAAAGGAGTCAAACAATGATAGTACAAACATGGTTTCTTCCCATAGCGCTGCTCGTTACCGCGACGCTCCTGGCTTATCCCCTGAGCCGCTACCTGGCATGGGTCATGAACGGGAAATACCGCCCCTTGCCAGGCCTTGGCTGGTTCGAAAAAAGCGTGGATAGCGGCCCGCAGAACTGGAAACAGTACACCGGTTCCCTGCTCATATTCAACACGGTGCTGTTCGTCTTCGGCTACCTGGTTCTGGCGGTCCAACCCTGGATGCCGCTCAATCAGGACGGCAAGGGGATGCTGTTCCCCAGCACAATATTCAACTCCGTGGTGTCGTTCATGACGAACACGAATCTCCAGCACTATTCCGGGGATGTGCACCTGTCGAACTTCAGCCAGATCTTTTTCTGCATCTCCAACATGTTCCTTTCTGCTTCCATCGGTTTCTGCTCTCTGGCGGCGATCATCCGCGCCTTTCGCGGCGATGCCTCATTGGGGAACTTCTTCCTGGATATGTGGCGGGTGGTGGTGTACATGTTCCTGCCGGCAGCGCTTCTCTTCGGTATCATCTTCATGTCGCAGGGAAGTCCCATGACGCTCACGAGTTCGTATCAGGTCTCGACGCTGGAAGCAACTGCCATGGGAACCACGGACAAGGGCGAAGCTAAGAAGCAGACCATCGTGGTAGGGCCCGTGGCGGCGCTTGAGTCCATCAAGATGCTCGGCACCAACGGTGGCGGGTTCTTCGGCATGAACTCTGCGCATCCTTTCGAAAATCCCACCGGCCTGTCCAACTTTTTCAACACGCTGGCCATGATGCTTTTCCCCTTTGCGCTCGTGTTCATGTACGGCCGGATGCTGGGTCGCCTGCGCCATTCCTGGGTCATTTTTTCAGTCATGCTGTTTCTTATGGCCTCGACAATAGTGTGGTCCATCTGCTTTGACACCCTGAAACCGAATCCGGGTCTGACCGCGCATCCAACTGCGCGAACCTATCAGATCCCGAGCGCCAAGGCGCCGGGCGGCAAGCAGGAAGTGTCCCTGCCGGCCGTAGCCGGTTTGCCGGTGGACCAGCACTCGGGAAATCTGGAGGGGAAGGAGATGCGCTTCGGGACCTCGGCGGGCGCCACCTTTGCAGCGCTTACCACCGACGTGACCTGCGGTGCGGTGAACGCGGAGATGGACAGCCTGAACCCGCTGGCAGCCCTCTCTCCCATGGCCGGCATGTGGCTTAACTGCGTCTTCGGCGGCAAGGGAGTGGGGATGATCAACATGCTTTTGTATGTGATCATCGGGATCTTCATCGCAGGCCAGATGGTGGGGAGAACCCCCGAGTACCTCGGGAGAAAAATCGGCGCCCGCGAGGTCAAGCTCGCTGTCCTGGCGCTCTTGGTCCATCCGATGATGATTCTCATGCCTACTGGGCTCTTCTCGGCTCTGGACTGGGGCCTCAAGGCCGTCAGCAATTCCGGCGCGCATGGTTTCTCTCAGATGCTGTACCAGTTCTCTTCGGCTTCCGCCAACAACGGCTCCGCCTTCGACGGGCTGGGTGTTACCTTCGGTTTCGCCAACAATGCGAGCCCGTCACCTGAAGCGATCCCCTGGGATATCGCGACTGGGCTGGTCATCATCTTTAGCCGCTTTCTGCCGATTATCGCACCGATCGCCATGGCCGCGTACTTGGGATCCAAGACGGCGAGCCCGGCCGGTTTGGGGACCCTGAGCGACGATACGCCCACCTTTGGCGTCCTGGTGCTCGGGACCGTCCTCATCATTGGAGCACTGCTCTTCCTGCCGGTTGCCGTGCTGGGGCCGGTGGCAGAACATTTCGGTCCATTTCCCTTCGGAGGTTGACCGGGATAATGCCAGGGGAACCGAATGGAAGGCGTGACGGAAAACGTGTAATAAATTAGTGCTCAAAGGAGTGCAACAATGAAGAATAACGCATCAAAACCTCAAGGGACCGGGGCGGAGGCAGGGAAAACTCCGCTGCAGCCGCACGCGTCGCACCGCGTAAAGAGCAGAAGTCTGCTTGATGCGGAAACGGCGTTACCGGCGCTGAAACAGGCATTCGTCATGCTGCGGCCCGACCTGCAGTGGAATAACCCGGTCATGTTCGTGGTCGAGGTAGGCGCCATTTTGACCCTGCTTTTCATACTGCGTGCCGCCTTTGGTGGCGCGGTGAGCCAGACGCCACTCACCTATTTCATCGCTTTGGATGTCTGGCTCTTCTTGACCGTGCTGTTCGCGAACTTCGCCACTGCGCTTGCCGAGGCCCGCGGCAAAGCCCAGGCCAATTCGCTTAGGCGTGCCCGGCACGAGACCGTGGCCTACCGCAGGAACAAGGCCGGAGTCATAGAGCAGATTTCCTCGGCGGATTTGAAGCTGGGTGACGTCGTCGTCGTGGAGGCTGGACAAACGATCCCCGGCGACGGCGAGATCATCGAAGGGGTAGCCGCAGTCAATGAGGCGGCCATCACTGGTGAATCGGCTCCCGTCATTCGTGAGGCGGGCGGTGACCGCTCCGGGGTCACCGGTGGAACTGACGTCCTTTCCGACCGGATCGTGGTCCAAATCACCAGCGGCCCCGGGGACTCGTTTCTGGACCGGATGATCGCCCTGGTTGAGGGGGCCATTAGGCAGCGTACCCCGAACGAGATTGCGCTTACCCTGGTGCTCTCCGCCTTTACCCTGGTGTTCCTGATCGTTGTGGTGCCGCTTTGGCCCATGGCCTGGAATGCCGAGCAGTACATGATGGGATATCTGGGCATCTCGGAGCCTCTGAAGAGTCTCGGCACCGACATCCCGACCCTGATCGCGCTGGTCGTCTGCCTGATTCCCACCACGATTGGGGCGCTTTTGGCGGCCATCGGCATCGCCGGCATGGACCGCGCTATGCAAGCAAACATCATCGCTAAGAGCGGCAAGGCGGTGGAGTTATGCGGCGATATCGACATCATCATGCTGGACAAGACCGGCACTATCACCATGGGGAACCGGTTTGCGACCAAGTTCCTGCCGGTCGGCAAATACACCTCTAACGATGTTGGGAGGTTGGCAGCGCTGGCCTCCACAGCCGATGACACCCCCGAGGGGAAAAGCATCGTAAAGCTGTTCGAGAAAGAGAACAAGACCTCGGTCAGCGTGCCGGCCGAAGCGCACACCGTGCCGTTTACCGCCCAGACCCGCATGAGCGGAGTCGACCTTCCCAGCGGCCAGTGCATCCGCAAAGGGGCATCCGATGCAGTAATCAAGTTCGTTGAGGGGAACAATGGAAGCGTGCCGGCCGATCTCCAGAAGGTAGTCGACAGCGTTGCCAAAGAAGGCGCTACACCTTTAGTCGTCGCCGACGGCTCAAATATTGTGGGGGTGATTGCCCTTGAGGACGTGCTGAAGCCTAACATGAAAGAGCGCTTCGACCGGCTCCGGATGATGGGTCTCAAGACCGTCATGATCACGGGGGATAACCCGCTTACCGCGGCAACTATCGCGGCACGTGCCGGAGTCGATGACTTTATTGCACAGGCAACGCCGGAGACCAAGCTCGCCTACATTCGGGAAATGCAGGCGGCAGGTCACCTGGTTGCCATGACCGGAGACGGAACCAACGACGCTCCCGCCCTGGCCCAGGCCGACGTGGCCCTGGCCATGAACGCAGGCACCCAGGCGGCCAAGGAAGCTGCCAACCTGGTGGATCTGGACAGCGACCCGACCAAGCTGATCGAGACCATCGAGATCGGAAAACAGCTCCTGATGACGCGGGGGTCGCTTACGACCTTCTCGATCGCCAATGACGTGGCGAAATACTTCGCCATCATCCCGGCGCTCTTTGCAGGGACGCTTCCCTGGCTGAAACCGATCGATATCATGCACCTGCATTCTCCGACCTCGGCCATACTATCTGCGGTCATCTTCAACGCCCTCATCATTCCTGTGCTGATCCCGATTGCGCTCAAGGGGGTCATCTATCGGCCGCTCGGCGCCGATGCACTGCTGCGGCGGAACCTGCTGATATGGGGCCTGGGTGGGGTAATCTTACCCTTTATTGGCATCAAGTTGATCGACGTGATTATGGCGGCGCTGCATCTGGTCAGCTGAGTGATCAAGGCATAAGGAGACAACAACATGTTACGATATTTATGGAAGAGCATTTTGCTCTTGGTGTTTTCAGTGGTTATCTGCTGCATGGTCTATCCGCTGGCATTGTGGGCCATCGGACAGGCAGCCTTTCCCTTCCAGGCGAACGGCAGCATGCTGAAGGGCCCGGATGGCACGGTTGTAGGATCGAAGCTGATTGCCCAACCGTTTACCAAGGACGAATACTTTCAGCCCCGTCCCTCCTCGCCTTCCTATGACGCTTCGGCCTCGGGCTCATCCTCCCTGGCCCCGTCCAACTACGCGTTGCGTGACCGGGTAGCCCGCGTGATCGGACCGATAGCGCAGTACAAAAGCGGCGCCAATGCAGGAAAACCAGTGGCACCCGACGTCGAACGGTGGTTTCAGAAGGACAGCTTCCAGGGTAAACCTCACATCGTCGCCCAGTGGGCGGACCTGCACAACTCCCTGGCTTCGGCCTGGGTGGGTGCCGACCCGAAAAACGGCGCTTATGTGGATGAGTGGGCTAAAAAGAAACCCGCGGTGGTGGCGCAGTATATCAAGGACAACCCGGCCACCCCCAAGCCGAAGGCGGCCGATCTGGCCGTGGTGTTCTTCAAGGATTTTTCCGCGGAGTTTCCCGGCAAATTTCCTTCCGCCGTCACTAAAAAAGGGGCCGATGGAAAGGACCTGACGGTCTTGGAACCGGTCAAGGAGGGTTCGGACGTTCAGTCGATCTTCTTCGACATGTGGCGCCAGGAGCATCCCGACGCCGATCTGCGGGACATCCCCGGCGATCTGGTCACCGCTTCCGCCTCCGGGCTCGACCCGCATATCACGCTGCAGAATGCCCAGTACCAGTTGGACCGTGTCGCCGCCAAGTGGGCCGCCAACCTGAAAAAAGAACCATCAGCGGTTCGGAAGGAAATCGAGCAGATAGTACTGCAGAACGCGGCGGCGCCGTTAAACGGGCTCGCGGGCGAGAAATTCGTCAACGTGCTGGAACTCAATCTCGAATTGCGCAAGCATTTCGGGAAGCCGTCCTGACTGATGCTTGGCCATAGCAGCGAAACTTAAGGAAAGGAACGAATCATGAAAAACAATCTACCGCAGAGCGAGTCGTATCAGGTGGGTGACGAGTTGCTGGACGCACAGCACAAGGTGATTTTGAGCTACATGGCCAAAATCCGAGCCTGTTTTTTAACCGAAGAAATTGACAAGGATTTGTTGACCTTGATGGACAGACTTGAGACCTTTTGCAAGCTTCATCTCTGGGACGAAGAAAGGGTGATGGAGGAGATGGATTTCCCTGAAATCGAGGACCACAAGGTTCAGCATGCATTGTTCCTTACCCATCTGGGGAGTTTCACCGGAAGGTACGAAGAATTGAACACCGCAAAGAAAATAGATGAACTTAACTTTCTCAAGGCGTGGTTTCTGGAGCACATAGAGGGGTCCGACAGGAAGTACGCCGAATTCCATAAAACAATAAGATAAGAGCTGAAGTTTAATCAAACGTGTTGTGACATTGTCAGAATGCTCGGGGGCTACGCCCCTTCCCCGCAATCATGCGGAATTACACAGGAGGATGTGAAATGAAACCGTCAGCAAGAGTGTTAATTCAAGCAATGGCGCTTACAATCGCAACGGCAGGTGTCGCAATGGCAACCCCTTCCACCCAGATCTGGATCCCTTCCACGGACGTTCAGGGCTACGGTACCTTTCACCTTGGTATCGACAACTATTTTCGGGCCTCTGGCGTCGGAAAGGTCGCCGATGCCAACGGGGTCGTCCACCCGGGCACGCGTGACCCCAACGTCATGGATATCGGTCCCGTAGCGGGGATCTTACCTTTTGAAAAGCTGCAGGCGGAAGTCGGCTTTGACTACCTGGTAAACGCAAGCGAGCCCAATGACAACCACCCTTGGAGCGGCAATTTCAAGTTGGGGGCACCGGAAGATTCCGTCATCAAATTCTCCCCGGCTTTCGCCGTGGGGATGTATAACATCGGGCCAAGCCAGAGCAAGACCACAGCTCCGGGCGTCACCTCGGGGCAGAACATCGTCTACGGCCTTTTGGCCAGAACCCTCCCGGTCGTGGGGAGGTTGTCCGCCGGCTACTACCGCGGCAGCGAAAGGGCATTGGTCAACACTGGCGGCAATTCGGCAAACGATGGCGCACTCCTTTCCTGGGACCGGACCATGGCCGAAATTTCCGATAAACTCTGGATGGCCGTCGATTACCAGAGCGGCAACAACGTCGACGGTGCCGTCAACTTCGGTGCCTCCTGGAAGTTCGCCAAGAACGTCTCGGTGATTTTCGGCTATGATGTCTACACCAAGAAGAGCCTTGCGGGAAACAACACTTTCACCACCCAACTTGACATCGACTTCCCCTAGCCACGAGAGGGCAGGCAGATAAGCTCTCCCGACATGTGCCGATCTCGGCGTGCAGTGAGATTGTCGGAATGTCAGACATTCAGGCTGATGCAAATTGTCACTGCCTAGTAAAAAGCCGTACTCTCAGTTTGTGGGAGTGCGGCTTTCTTTATTGCCGGTAACGACCCTGGAACGAAGGCATGGGAATGGGTGCATGAATGATCCAGGATGACTCCACTGCATTTCAACACTTGCTTGAACCAAAAACCAATTCTCGCCCCTCAGAGCAATCCCATCTTCGCTAATAAGTTGGGGATTCCAGAAGGTCAGTTTTGACGCCGCGGGTGAAAAGGGTCAAGATCAAGCAGAAATGCCTTGTCGCTTCGATATGTCTGCCTCATATGCGATTCCTGTTCGTCGGGCCGGAGTTTTGCCTCGGCTTTAATCAAATCCGGAGTCACCGCGGAAATCCATTCGGCTAATGATTGCACCTCCAAGTCACAGACCAACCATCCGGTTGATTCGATGGCGCTTGCGCGCCGCCACGCGCCCTGCCGGGCGCACATACATACAAAAGGCCCTTGGCGGTGCCCAAGCCGTTTACTAAACGTGTTGATTTTTAGCATCTGCCCCCAGGCTTCGCATGGTCTGGAGGCTTTTCTTCATAATAATCGAACAGTTACTAACCCCATGCGCATGGCAGCGTCTCTCCTACCCCCGTTTGCAGAAACAGACATAGCAAAAACCCCCTAGCTTGTAAGACTAGGGGGTTATATGTGGTTTCCAGATTATTTCAACACGATCGGTAAACGGCTTGGGCGGTGCCAAGAGCCTTTTCCTATTATGGTCGGAATGAGAGGTGAGATCCTACACCCCCCTGCTCCTAAAATAGGCACGCTACCGTGGGATGCCAATAGCCGATCGGACGCCCATGTGGCTTTTGCGACAGCGCCACCCGTTCCGGCGTAGCGCTTCCGACCTGGTCCCCTGTAACCGACTCGAGTGCCTCGGGGAATTCACGCCTCTAAGCAGGTACGGGTAAATCTTATGCTGAGGGTGAGGGAGGCTAGTATTGGGACCTGGTGCCATACCAGCAAGTCCCAAGAACCCCATCAGCCGCTGGACCCGCTTACGGTTGACCAGATGCCCGGCCCTGCCCAGATGAATCACCATCCTCCGGCTACCATAGAACGGATGACGTGTATATTCTGCATCAATCTGCGTCAGAAGCAACCCGTAATCATCCGGAGCGGCTTCCAGATGTGGGGCATTAACAGTAGAGCGGGCGATGCCGGCCAGCGCGCATTGCCAAGTGAGGGCCATGGGGTCCGACAGGCTAACCCAGGGCCTACGGTCTGCTATTGGTCGATCCCGGTTTTTAAGCCAGTCCAACTCCATCTTCAGTCGCCCGATTTCTGAGTAAAGCCGCTCAGGGCTGGCTGACGGATCTACGGTCTTCGGGCCGCGCTTAGTCTCGAAAATGCCGGGCGCTTGGGCGAGTAGCTCACGTTTCCATTCGCCGACCTGCGTTGGGTGCACGCCGAACGCCTGGGCGATTTCATTCACCGTCTTGGTGCCTCGGATCGCTTCAACTGCCACTTTTGTCTTGTACTCGCTGGTTAAATTTTTGCGCTTCCTTTCGCTCATTGCCTGCTCCTTTTTGTCGCAGGAACCATCTTAAACTCCTGAAAACGGGGTCCACTATAAACTGACGGGCGAGGTCCTTGGGGATTCGGGAAACAAAATGGTAGGTTTTATGACGGAAAAGCAAATGCCGGATCTGCATTGGGGCTCGAGTGTATGCAAAAATGCATGCAAACACCTAGAATCCTAGCAAATCCAGCATTGGCGCGATAGTGGTGGAGATGAACGGGATCGAACCGTCGACCTATGCGTTGCGAACGCATCGCTCTCCCAGCTGAGCTACATCCCCAAATATATCGATTTCCACTCTGAACTTAAAGACGATCTAAAAGACAGTTAGTTATATACCGCAATCCCGGCCGATTACAAAGTTAATAATCAGGTATGCTTCGGCAGTATCACCTTAAACTCGACACCATGCCCGGGCTTGTTGACGACCTGGATCTTGCCGCCGTGGTTGGTGATGATCCGGTTGGCGATGGGCAACCCCAGCCCGGTCCCGTTCTCCTTGGTGGTGTAAAAGGGGGTGAAGATGCTACTCAAGGCCTCGATCGGTATGCCGCCCCCGGTGTCGGAGATCCGCACGCAGACCGCCTCCTTGCCGTCCAACTCGTCCGGGGTGGCCTGTACCACCAGCTTGCCGCCGCTGCCCATGGCGTCCACCGCGTTCAGGATGATGTTGATGAATACCTGTTTCAACTGCTGTCCGTCTCCCAGAAGCACCAGCTTTTGACGGGAAAACCGAGTGGTGACGGAGATCCTCTTCTCCTCGAGCGGCGGGGTGACCACCGCCAGCGATTCCTTGACGATCTGGGCCAGGTTGCAGCGGTGGTAACAGATGGTCGCCTTCTTGGAAAAAAGCAGGATCTCGGAGAGGATCGACTCGAGCCGCAGCACCTCGCGCACGATCAGGTCAGCATGCCCCCACTCGTTGGAGTCGTGGGGAAGCTTCTTGGTCAGGCGCCCGGCAAAGCCGCCGATGGAAACGAGCGGTCCCTTGAGCTCGTGGGCGATGCCGGCCGCCATCTCACCGATGGCCGCCAGGCGCTCCTTCTGAAGCAGGCTCTCCTGCGCCTCGCAAAGCTGCCGGTTGGCGTCCTCGATCTTGTTGTAGAGGATAGAATTCTCGATCGCCATACCGGCCTGGTTGGTGAACAGCTGCAGGAAACGGAGATCTTCCTGGGTGATCGGCGCTCGGGTCAGCGCATTGTCCACCATGACCGCTCCCACCGCCTGCCCGTGGGCTATTAGCGGGGAGGCCGCAAAGGCGGTGCCGTGCCCCGGGTGCGGGTCGCCCTCCTCCCCTAGCTCCTCGCCGGGAACGTAGATGAGCCTCTTCTCCAATACCGCCTGGGACGCGATGTTCTGGGTGACGTCCAACTCCAGCCTTTTGCCCAAGACCTGCCTGCTGAACTCGGAATCCCGTTGGGCCGCCATGTCCTCCTCGGAGATGTCCCAGCGGCTGGAGAGCAGATCGTTGCCGCTGTCCTTGGGAGCCCGCAGGGGGGGGGAGTCCTCGCTGGTGACCCCGAGCATGCCGAGCAGCACCCCGGCGCGCTCGTTGGTGAGAAAAAGCATGGCGCGGTCGAAAAAGGGGGTTGGGCCGGAGGTGAGCGCGGTGAGGGTCAGATGGATCAGCTTGTTCAGCTTGATGGTGGAGAGCATGGTGTTGCTCATCCGATACAGGAGGGAAAGCTCTTTGAGCTTCTTGTCGTTTTCCAGGGCGAAGCTGGAGATGCGCTCGGAGCTGATCGCTTCGGCCAGGGCGCTGGATATAAGGCAGGCCAGCGTTCCGGCGAACTCGCTCTGCTCGGGGTCCAAAAGCTCGGGACCGCCGAAAAAACTGAGGCTCCCCAGGGTCCTCCCGCTGCTGGAGAGGGCCACGCACAAGGCGCGGCCGGCGGCCGCGCCCCCCTCGACGGCCTCGCTGCAGGGGGCCTCTCCAGCCAGGACACGCGCTGCGAGAACCTGCTCGAGCCGGAGCATGCCGGGGAGTTCGGGCTGGGCCTGCCTGCGGCAGCTTCTGAAAAGGCGCGGCTTCCCCTTCTCCCCCGCGCTTAACCGGACCACGGCGCAGAGGGCGAGCCCCGACCCGGTGCAAAGCCTGAGCAGCCGCGGCAAAAGCTCGCCCGGCTCCAGCGGGTCGTTCAGCAACAGGCCGAGCGAGGTGATGAGGGAGAGGTTGCGCCGGCTCCGTTCGGCCGCCTGCTCGGCGACCAGTCCGGCACCGGCGACCCCGAAAAGCGGCAGCAGCGGCTGGAATCCCTGGACCACCTGCGGCGCGAGGGGCCCCTGCGCACTTTGGAGGCTGAGCACGGCGCTGAGCCGCTTCCCCTCCAGGAGAGGCAGCGCCAGGTAGCCTGCTGCGCCCGAGGCGCACGGCTCGTCTCGGTGCAAAAGCTCGCACGAGGCGGCCGTCAGGTCGTGGCTCAGCGCAGCGCGCCCGGCACACCCCTCCCCGTAGGGGATCTGGCAGTGGCGCTCGGAGGGTGGCAAAAGGGTGCTGAAACGCTGGGTAAGCGCAGAGAGGTTCGGATCGGGGAGGTACAGGGTGGCGGAGGCGAGGCCAAAGGCGTCGGCAGCCAGACGGAGCAAGGAGGCGAGCCGCGCCGGTTGGGAGCGGGAGGTTGCCAGGGCAATCCGCAACGCTTCCTCAAGGAGGTTGTGTCCGTTCCGGGCAGCCATGGGTTCTCCGAAGCAGGTCTTGAAGCCAAGAGCGGTTAGATGACTAGCGCAGCCTTTCCTTCTTTTCCTGCTCCATCTTGCAGTCTATGCAGAGCGTGGTCACAGGACGGGCCTTCAGGCGCGCCTCCGAGATGTCCTCCTCGCAGACATCGCAGACGCCGAAGGTGCCGGCGTCGATGCGCCCCAGCGCCTCCTGGATCTTGTTGATGAGCCGGCGCTCCCGGTCCCTGATCCTCAGCTCGAAGCTGCGGTCCGATTCCTGGGTGGCGCGGTCGGTCGGATCGGGAAAGTTGGTCGTGTCGGACGTCATCTCGGAGACGGTCTTGCCCGCCTCTTCAAGGAGCGATCGTTTCTCTTCCTGCAGGATACCTCTGAAATACTCGAGCTTTTCCGTATTCATGACACCTGTCCCTTTTTCGAATCAATTCGTTATTAAAGATGATTTTTAAGCATTAGTAAAGTAAAATATCATCTCTCATGCGAATTCCCGCATCCCGCGGCTCCCGCTTCGGGAAAGCCTGATCAGCCTCGGCCAGGAGCGGGGCTGATCAGATGGCGTCCAGCGCCTCGCCCAGGTTGGCGACGGCGACAATCTCCAGGCCGGAAACCCCGTGCTTGGGGGCGTTCCCCTTGGGAACGATGGCGCGGGTGAAGCCGTGCTTGACCCCTTCCTTGAGGCGCGCCTCGCCGTTGGAGACCGGGCGGATCTCGCCGGATAGCCCCACCTCCCCGAACACCAGGAGGTCCTGCGGCAGCACGGCGTTGCGCAGGCTCGACACGATGGCGAGGGCGACGGCGAGATCGGCGCTGGTCTCCAGCACGCGGATCCCCCCGACCACATTCACGAAGACGTCCTGGTCCGAGAGCACCAGCCCCCCGTGTTTGGTGAGGACGGCGAGGATCATGGCGATCCGGTTCTGGTCCAGCCCGATCCCCAGGCGCCGGGGAGTGCCGTACTGAGCCGTGACCACCAGGGACTGGATCTCCACCAGAAGCGGGCGGGTCCCCTCCCAGAGCACGCTGATCAGGCTGCCGGGGGCGGCTGCGTCGGAACGCGAGAGAAAGATCGCCGAGGGGTTCTTCACCTCGCGCAGCCCCCGCTCGGTCATGGCGAAGACCCCCAGCTCGTTGACCGGGCCGAAGCGGTTCTTGGTGGTGCGCATCAGCCGGTAGCGGGCGTCCTCGGTGGAACTGAGCATCACCTGGGTGTCCACCATGTGGGAGAGGGTCATGGGGCCCGCCAGGGACTGGTCCTTGGTGACGTGCCCCACCAGGATCAGCACCACGCCGGTGGTCTTGGCGTAACAGGTGAGGGTCGCCGCGCTCTCGCGCACCTGGGAGACGCCGCCGGGGGCCGCGTCGATCCCCGCCACGTTCATCACCTGAATGGAGTCGATGACGATTACCTCGGGGCGCTCGACCCCCGCCGCCTCCAGCACGCGCTCCACCGAACTCTCCGCCAGCATCTTGACCCGGTCGGTGGGGAGCTGCAGCCTCCTGGCCCGGCCGGCGATCTGCTGCAGGGACTCCTCGCCTGAGACGTAGAGCACCTCACGGGACTTGGCGGCGTGGCACATGGTCTGCAGCAGGATGGTGCTCTTCCCGGCGCCCGGGTCCCCGCCGATCAGGATGACCGAGCCTGGGACGAAGCCGCCACCGAGCACCCGGTCGAACTCGTCGCTGCCGCTGGAAAAACGGACCTCTTCGCTGCACTCGACGGAGCCGAGCAGGGTCACCTGCGAGGTGGCGCCGGCGAAACCCTCGCGCCGCCCGGCCGGGGCGAGCCGGACCTCCTGCACCGTGCTCCAGGCATCGCAGGTGGTGCAGTGCCCCTGCCATTTGGGGTAGACCGCCCCGCAATCCGAGCAGACGTAGCCGGTTTTCACCTTTACCTTTGCCAATATCCCCCCGGGTGTTTGCCGCGAAATGGCGGCATTACCTGGCTGAATATTATTCCCTTTGCCGATTGCTGTCAACTCCGGCGCCGATTGGCGTTTGACAAGCTTCGACTACCTACGATAAACTTGAACGTCACCGCGCTTTGCGGCACGGGATGCCTTGCGCTATCAGGGCGCTGCCCATTGGATAATGATGCTGGAGGGATCGATGGCTGAAACAGAGGCGCAGCAGGCGCTACGCCTGGTGACGCTGCCGAGCGGAGAGTCCCACGGCGCAGGGGAGCGTCCTGCCGGGATGGACGACTCGCTGAGGCGCTGCTACGGCGAGGCGCTCGGCTCGATCCGGGAGATTTTCCGCGCCGTGGAAAGCGGTGGGATTCCGGAGACAGCCCCCCTGCTGGCTGCGGCGCAAAGCCTGGCGCAAGCAGCGCTCAGGGACCCGGCAGCCCTGCTCGGGATCACCGTGACCGATGATTCGGACAGTTACAGCCTGCACCACAGCGTCAACGTCGGGGTGCTGGCAACGGCCCTCGCCGCGGCCCTCGGGCAGAGCTTGCCCGAGGTGGCGGAGGCGGGGATGGCCGGGTTCCTGCACGACGTCGGCAAGACCCAGATAGACCAGGCGATCGTCAGCAAGCCCGGCAAGCTGACCAAGCGGGAGTACGAGGAGATGAAGCTGCACCCGGAGTACGGCGCCCTGATCATCCTGCAGATGAAGGGGGTGCACCCGCGGGTGGCGGAGGGAGTGCTGGGGCATCACATCCGCTTCGACAGGGGGGGGTACCCCGATTGGGCCCGCGGGCGTGGTTTCGGAGCGGCGAGCGGGATCGTTGCGGTCGCCGACTGCTACGACGCGACCACCACGCACCGGACCTACCAGCAGCAGATGCAGCCGGTGCAGGCGGTCGAGGAGATCCGCAGCCAGGGCGGCACCAGCCTGGACGGAGAGGTGGTGCGGCGCTTTCTGGAACTGGCCGGCAGGTTCCCGGCGGGCAGCCTGGTGCGCCTGGACAGTAACGAGATCGCGCTGGTCTGCACGCCGAGTTCTAACGTCTGCGGCGCGGCCACGGTGAAGGTGGTCCGCGACGGCAGCGGTGCCGAACTGTCCCAACCGCTCCTGCTGAGCCTGGCGCAAAGCGGCGCACGCATCGTCGGCCTGGTCGACCCGGAGAGTGACGTCTCTTCTCATTGCTAAGGGATTTTTCTCAGGGGAGCTGGGAGAGTGCGGTGACCGCGGCCGAACGGGTCCTTTCGTGGGGGGAGCCGAGCAGCCCCAAGAGCGACTCCTCCAGGGTGGCGTCCCCGATGCGCCCCAGGGCCAGGGCGGCCTCGGCGTCGAGCAGGCCGTCGCGCTCATCGAGAAAGGGCAAAAGCCTCGGCACCAGCGCGGGCTCCCGGTAATGGGAGAGCGCCTCGATGGCGACGGCGCGCACCGAGACCAGCGGGTCCCGGAGCTTTTCCACCAGGAGCGCCAGGGCCTGCGGCCGCGCCAGCTCGCCCAGCACCTTGACTGCGGCGCACTTGATGTCCTCCTCGGGGCGCGCCGCACAGTAGAGCAGGATGGGAAGCACCTTCTCCCCCCCCAGTCGTCCCAGCGCGTAGATCGCACCGATCTTGGTCCCCCGGTCCCCCTGCTTCAGCCGTGTGAGGAGTTCCTCCAGACTTTCGGCCGCCTCCAGCGCCTCGAGCGCCTGCGCGGCCGCCTGGCGCACCTCCGTGCTGGGGTCTTTGAGCAGGGGGATGATCGCTTCGCGTCTTTTTATCCGGGAGGCTGGTTCCATGCCTGATAACTAACAAAAATCGGGACTTTGAGCAAGTTAAAACCAAACAGGCCGGCGGGCGCCTAAACGGCGCCCCCCGGGAAGGGGCTTATCATGAAGAACAGGATCAAATGCGTGGCACTGTCGGCATTCGTTTTGCCGGGGCTCGGACAGCTCTGCCACGGGCGCCGCCTGAAGGGGGGGGTGATGCTCGCGCTGGACAACGTCTTCATCCTCGCGGCACTCTTCGTCGCGCTGCGCAGCGCAGGCAAGCTGATGCTGGCCGGGAGGGTCGGCCCGCTCGACGCGGAAAAGGTGCTGGCAGGGATCCAGGCGGATGCCCCCTACGCCCGCTGGATGCTGGTGGCTTTTCTGCTGCTCTGGATCTTCGGGGTGGTCGACGCGGCCCTCGACAAGGGGGAGAACAACATTTGACAAACAGCATTCTATTGTGGGATAAGGGTAGCAAGAAATTCCCGCTACCTGAAGGAGTCAACCCCATGCTGCAGTCAGAGATACTCGGGACCGGCGGGCACGTTCCCGCCAGGGTGGTCGGCAACGATCACTTCGCCTACCTGGTGGACGATGCCGAGGCCTGGATCCACTCCCGGACCGGGATCCGCGAGCGGCGCTTCGCCGCAGAGGGGGAATCGACCTCGGATCTGGCGACCAGCGCGGCGCTGCTCGCCCTGGAAAATGCCGACCTCGACCCGGGGGACCTCGACTGCATCATAGTCGCCACCTCGACGCCGGACATGATTCTCCCCGCCACAGCCTGCATGGTGCAGAAGAACATCGGCGCGGTCAACGCCTTCGCCTTCGACATGAACGCGGTCTGCAGCAGTTTCATCTACGGCATGGAGATCGCGGACAACCTGATCCGCTCCGGCAAGTACCGGAAGGTGCTGCTGATCGGTGCCGACACCTACTCGAAGATCCTTGATTTCGAGGACAAGGGTTCGGCTCCGCTCTTTGGCGACGGTGCGGGTGCGGTGATCCTGGGCGCCGGGGACTCGGGGAAGGGGATCCTGCAGAGCGTCATGAAGAGCGACGGCAAGGGGTGGGAGCTGATCCAGGTTCCCTCTTCGGGATCCCGGAAACCGGTCAGCGCCAAGAGCATCGCTCTCAAGGAGAACACCTTCAAGATGGCGGGGAAGAGCGTCTTCTCCTTCGCGACCGACGTGATCCCGCGCATTATCGCGGAGCTTTCCGAGCGCGGCGGGGTGCGGCCGGATCAGATCGACCACATCATCCCGCACCAGGCGAACGTGAGGATCATCGACTTCATCTCCAAAAAGACCGGCATCCCGAAGGGGAAGTTCCTGCTCAACCTGGACCGTTACGGCAACACTGCGGCGGCCTCGGTGGGGCTCGTGCTGGACGAGAACCGCAGAAATGGCGTGATCAGGCCGGGGGAACTGGTGCTGATGATGGGCTTTGGCGGCGGCCTCTCCTGGGGCGGCGTGCTGGTCAGGGTCTAACCCATTATTCCCCCCTCCCCCTCGGGGAGCTCCAGGGGCTGCAGCCCGTGCGCCCGCAGCAGGGCGCGCAACTGGGCGGCGGGCACCTGCAGGCGCCAGCCCGCGTGAAACCTGTCGGCGGCCAGAAGCACACCGCCGGGAACGAGCCGCGCGGCGAGCGCCCCGATGGCGCGCGACAGCTCTTGCGGCTCATGCAAAAGCGGCCCCCCCAGAAGACCGTTGCAAAGAATAAGATGGTAGCCGCCCGCTCCCCCCACCCGCCCGACCTCATCCAGATAAAACTCCATTTCGACCGCTTCCCTCTTCGCCAAGAGCGGGGCGACCCTCTCGCGGAACTCTTTGGCCCGGACCGGGTCGTGGGGGAAAAAGGCGTGGGCCGCGGCGAAGAGTTCGATCGGCTCCAGCGTCGAGCCGTGCACGGCGCTTCCCTTGCCCCGGAAGCCCGCCCCGCGCACCAGCTCGGCCAACCCGTAGCACCCCTCGCCGCTGCCGCAGGCGCTGTCCAGCGCGCGTATCCGCCCCCCAAGCCTGCCGGCGCTCTCCTTGAGCCAGGCCGCTATCCAGCGCGACTGCTCCGGGTAGCGGTCGAAGGTTCCGCCGAAGTGGTGCGGCAGCATGAGGGCGAAGAGAAAGCGCATCCGTTTTTCCGGGTCCCCGGCCAGCTCGCGCAGGGCGGCCGCGGGATCGGCGTGGCAGAGCCCGGGGCGGAACCTGTGCAAAAAGTCGAGCCAGCTCGCCGAGCTGTACAGGTAGCTCCCCGAAAGAACGGGCTGAAAACGGCAGCCGCTATTGAGCAAAAGCTCGAAGGCGCTCCTTACCCGGGACAGGGGGAAAAGCGCCTGGGTTATGCCCCGCATCTCGCCGGTCAGGACCAGGCCGGGAGCCCAGAGCGGCAGCGTGTAGCTGTCGGCGTAGCTGCGAAACTCGGCCGCCAGCCGGTCGATGCGCCGGGCGAGCCCCGGAGTCCGCAGCGGGCCCGGGACCAGCAGGCGCTCCAGGCGCTGGAGCGCTTTCCCGGGATCGAGTGTCGGGGTGTAGGAGAGTTTCATGCTACAGGACCACGCTGTGCAGGTCGCGGCGCTGGTAGCGCCAGGCGAAGGCGGCGGCGCGGAAGAACCAGTCCAAAAGGAACACCCCCCAGACCATGTAGAGCGAGAGCTTAAGCGGGTAGGCGGCGAGGTAGGAGAAGAGCACCCTGATCCCCCACATGGAAACCAGGGTGACCAGGAAGACATAGTGGGTGTCGCCCGTGCCGCGCAGGCTGCCGGCATAGACGAAGGAGATGGCGAGCGGCACCTGGGCGAAGGCGACCAGCCTGAGGAACATGCTCCCCTTTTCGAGCACCTCGGGGTCGCTGGTGAAAAGCGCGATCAGCTGGTGCGGCAGGCAGAAAAAGAGCAGCGCCATACCTGACATCACCAGGATCGCCAGGCGCAGCGCCTCGGTGTGGCTTAGGTGGGCGCGCCTGATCTTGCGCGCCCCGAGGGCCTGCCCCATGAGGGTGGAGGCGGCGATCCCCATCCCCGCGCCGGGCATGAAGGAGAGCGACTCGATGGAGAGCCCTATCTGGTGTGCGGCGTAGGCGGCGGTGCCGTAGCCGATGATGAACTTGGAGTAGAAGAGCTGCCCCGACTGCTGGGCAATCCGCTCCAGCGCCACCGGGTAGCCGACGTCCCAGACCTTGCGCAACAGGACCAGGTCCGGCGGGCCGAATTTCAGGTACCCCTTCCTGAGCGCCTGGACCAGGAGGAAGAGAAAGCCGCACAGCTCGGAGAGGTTGATGGCGTAGGCGGCTCCCACCACCCCCATCCGGGGCATGCCGAAATGCCCGTAGATGAGGGGATAGGCGATGAGGACATGGAGGATGTTGACCAGGATGACCCCCTGCATCGGGGTGCGGGTGTTGCCGATCCCCTGCATGATGGCGGAAAGTATGTTGAGGCCGGCCGTGAAGACGAAATAGAGGAAGACCAGCCGGATGTAATCCGAGGCGTAGCCGAGCACGTCGTTGCCGGCACCCAGGAAGCGCGCAAGCTCCCCGCCAAAGCATAGGCCCAGGAGGGTTGCCGACGCGGCGAGTGCCGCGCAGAGCAGGCAGGATGCGAAGGCGGCCCTTCTCGCCTCCGGGCGGCGTCCGGCGCCCCAGAGATGGGCGATGACGACGGTGGCGCCCGTGGCGAGCCCCCAGAAGACCGTCATGGTCACGAAGATCAGGAGCTGGCCCAAGCCGGTTGCGGCGATCGCCGCGGCCCCCAGCCCGCCGACCATGAAGATGTCCACGATGGAGACGAGCCTTTGGAACAGGGACGAAAGGAGCACCGGCATCGAGAGGGCCGCCACGTTGCGTCGGATGGAGACCCGCTTGCCCCCCCTGGCCGGGGCAATACCCTGCTTCAAAACGTCATATCCTGGTTACCCATCACATCGGAACCTTTTAACTCACGGTTTTGCAGCTTAGTGCCCGGTACAGCTCTTCGTAGGAGCCGCATTCCTGCAGTGAATCTGCGTCTTGGAGGACGCTCCTGCACGAGCTATTAGAGTCCCGTAGTTATTCAGTGCCCAGGCCGAGTTCGACTTCCATGCTGAGGGCGAAGTTCTTGGCTCGTCCGGAGGGGGCGATGATGCCGTAGGCTATTGCCTCCTTCAGTTCGGCTTCCGTGGCGCCTGCTTGCTTCGCGACCGCGAAGTGTTTCTTGAGTCAGGTGGGGCAGCCGACGGCGACCGCACAGCCGACCCGGATCAGTTCGCGGTACTTGACTTCAAGGACTTCTTCATACTCGTAATCGAGGATCTTCTTGCGGATCTTCATGGAAGGCTCCTTTTTCAAAAAGGTGGCTGCTGAAGCCATAAGTAGCACAATTGCGGCGCGCTGGAAACAGGAAGTATGAGGAGATGATGCGAGGCGCGCTGTGATGAGTGGGCAAAAAAAAGACGGGAAACCTCTGAGGAGTCCGTCTTTTAAAATCGCCTCCCGCAATGGGTGACCCAAGTCAGCTTTGGCGCTGCAAATTTTTCTTCGTCATGTTCCTTACCGAGTGAGTGAGGCTGGTCACGCGGGCAATGTACTCCTGGTAGGCAGCTTCGATCTCCTTTTCGGACGCCTTGACCAGCGCCTCCAATTTCCTCTCTGCCAGATCCAACTCCCGCTTGTACCCTTCCAGCTTTTCATCAATGTCCATGAGCATGTTTTCCAGGAGCCAGCGCCTGTTCGCAGGAGTCAACGAGTGGTCGTTTACTATGGAGCTGATGTCATCGTCCACATCTTCAAGGATAGTTTGTATCTGGTGCAATTCCTTAATTTTCTGCGATATCTTTTTAAATTCGATTACCTTTCCCATGCCGGGCTCCTGCTTTTGTAATCAGTCTGACTGTTGCGCTCACCCCATTCAAATTTCAAATTTCCCCGCATTTCCTGTCGAGGCCTTTAGCTAATTCTACTTTGTCACCTTACTCACCTGGCGGCTCCCTCACCCCTGCCCCTTGTCCAGAAGGCGAGGGGTCATTGCGTTCGGCGCCGAACGGCCAAATGGCGCGACAAGCCATGATATTTTATTTCCCTGCCGGTTGTAAATAGCTAAAATAGAGAAGAAAAAATTACCGGGCAAAAAAAGAGGGTGTCGTTGCCGACGCCCCCGGTCACGCGATATCCCTTAGTTTGGCTGCCTCACATCCCGATCCGGTAGAGGGCGAACACCGCCAGCGAGGCGGCGAGGCAGTAGTATCCGAAGTAGTGCCAGAGCCCCTTCTCAAGCCAGCTGGAGAGCCAGCGCAGGGCCAGTAACCCGGCCAGGAAGCTGAACAGCATGCCGCACAGGCTGGGGAAAAACAGGTCCAGCAGGTGCGTCCCGCCGCCCAGCGGTGCCGCTTGCGCCTTCATCAGCCGCAGTGCCTCCCTGGCGATGACCGGAGGGGTCAGCACCACGGCCAGGGCAAAACTGAACTCCTCGACCCGCTCCCTGGCGACTCCGAGCAGAAGCCCCGCCGAGATGGTCGCGCCCGAGCGGGAAAAACCGCGCAGCGGCAGGCAGAGCCCCTGGACTGCCCCGATGATTAAGGCCTCCAGGGTTCCCACCTCGGGCCGCGCGCCCCGGGTCCGTTTCAGCCCGGCGCAGACGATCAGGACACCCACCGCGGCAAGGGAGGCCGCAATCAGGCCCAGGTTGCCGAAGAGCATCTCGATCTCGGCGTGCGGCGCCCCGCGAAAAGCGATCCGCTCGATGGCGGCTTTCAGCCCGAGCCCCACTACGCCGGTAAGTGCGGTGGCGACCAGGATGAGCCGGCACGATTTCCAGAGCTGCCGGCGCGAGGTGAAGAAACTGGCCCGCCAGGATTTCCAGAAGAAAAGGATCACAGCGAACATGGTGCCGGTGTGCAGCATGACCAGCAGCAGCGTCATCTCGGGGGTGGTGGGGTCGAGCCCCATGAGCTTGGCGGCGACGATGACGTGCGCGGAGCTCGAAACGGGAAGCAGTTCGGCCGCGCCCTGGACCGCGGCCAGCAACAAAATCTGGAACATTGCCATGTGGGATTTCCTGAAATAAAAAGACGCAAACCCGGAGGTTTCCGTCTTTTATAGCACCAAAGCTGCCGGAAGTTTTAGACTAGAAAGGGATCTCGTCGTCCGGGTTGAAGACCGGCTCCTCGTAGGAGCTTCCCTGGCTGTGTTCCTGCTGGGAGGGGCGTGCCGGGCGATTGCCACCACTGCCGCTGCCGCTCCCCTCGCCCTTGCCCGAAAGCATCTGCATCCTCTCTCCGACGATCTCCGTGGTGTAGCGGTCCTTGCCGTCCTTGTCCTGCCATTTCCTGGTCTGCAGGCGCCCTTCGATGTATACGGTTTTCCCCTTGGAGAGATACTCGCCGGCAATTTCGGCAAGCCGAGCCCAGAGGGTGATGTTGTGCCACTCCGTTTTCTCTTCCCACTCTCCGGTTTTCCCCTTGAACTTCTCGGAGGTGGCGAGCGAGAAGGAGGCAACGGCGGTGCCGCCTGCGGTGTAGCGCACCTCGGGATCCTTGCCCAGGTTTCCTATGAGCATCACCTTGTTGAGACTGGCCATCTGAGTGTTCTCCTTTTTTGTGAAATGCTAAAAGTTATTGTCAATTGCTAAAAGAAATTGTCATTTGGTAAAAGTTAATGTCACTCGCTAAAAGTTTTTGTCACCCAAAAAACCTGTGACGGACTGCCATGCTACATCAAATTACCCTTCTCGCAAAGCAATATTTCCGTGGGCAAGGATTCGGCTTCGTTCCTGAATGGGTTGCAGCACAGTACAGCCAGACCGGCGGGCTCAAGGCGGAAAAGACTTTTAGCGCGCCTGTTCCAATGGGTTTTCTGCGAGGCAGATCAACCAAAGAATGTCGATGGCCCCACAAGGGCTGATTAGTTCAGTCGTGCGAAATGAGTAAATATTAGATTCATTGACAATGATTTTCACGCGTTGTAAGGGTATTCATCCCTTTCTGTGCAGGTGATGGAGAAGGCTCCACCTCTGAATCATAGTCGTATGCAAGCAGCCATGTCAGCAGTGTGTTGAAAGGTGGTTTTTTTGCAGAGGCAGGCATTCATGCAAGTTGCTCAAAAGCTAAAATCCATTCCTCAACCCGGCCAGATAGTCAGGGTACGGACCCGAACCTATCTTGTCGAGGCGGCAGAAGGAGATGGGCGGTCGCCTGAGTCGGTGATAAGCCTTGCCTGCCTTGACGACGATGCCCAAGGGGACAAGCTTGACGTCGTCTGGGGACTGGAGCTGAACACTGAGATCCTCGGCAGCGAAGCCTGGCAGGCAATCGGCAAAAAGGGCTTCGATGAGCCCCGTTTCTTCAGTGCTTTCCTCCACACCCTGCGCTGGAACTGCGTGACGGCCACCGACCCAAAGCTTTTCCAAGCCCCTTTTCGTGCTGGCATACAGATCGATGCCTACCAGCTTGAGCCACTCCGAAAAGCACTGCTTCTTCCCCGTGTTAATTTATTCATCGCCGATGACGTCGGCTTGGGCAAGACCATTGAGGCGGGGCTAATCGCCAGCGAACTGCTGCTCCGCCGCCGGGTACGTGAAATCGTCGTTGCCTGCCCACCTTCTATGCTTCTCCAATGGAAAGACGAGCTTGAGAGCCGGTTCGGACTCACTTTCGAGATACTCGACCGGGCCTATATCGAACGAGTCCGTCAGGAACGTGGATACGGCGTCAACCCTTGGACGACTTTTCCACGTTTTCTCATCTCCCACAAATTGCTGATTGACGAAACCTACGTCAGTCCCTTGCGGGATTGGCTGGACAATCTTCGGCCAGGAACACTTCTTATTTTCGATGAGGCCCACCATGCGGCGCCGGCTTCCGGGGCGCGCTACGCCATCGACTCCAAATTTACCCGAGCTATTCGCGACATTGCCGACCGCTTCGAGCACCGCCTATTTCTCTCTGCCACCCCGCACAATGGCCATTCCAATAGCTTCAGCGCTCTACTCGAAATTCTTGATAAGCATCGTTTTACTCGCGGCGTTAAGGTCCTGAAGGGGAGCCTCGATGCGGTAATGGTGCGTCGCCTAAAGGAAGATATTCGCGAGATAGCAGGCGGATTTCCCAAACGGGTTGTAAGGCAAATCGACTTGCAAGGCCTGCCTGAGGATGCACCAGAACTGAAACTGTCCCGACTTCTGGACGAATACCGCGAGGTCCGCGCCCAGCGTATGGCCGGCGCCAGCAAACGGAAACAGGCCGAGGCAGCTTTGTTGATTTCAGGACTGCAGCAGCGCCTGCTTTCCTCCGTTGAGGCCTTCGCCCGAACCCTCGCAGTCCATCGCCGTACCATGGAACGCATCTGGGCTTCTGAAGGTGGCTCTCCCGAGCCAGAGCGCCTACCGAGATTCAAACCTGCCGACGCCCTTACCCTGTTTGACGGCTTTGCTGCCGATGACGACCGCTCCCAGCTTTCCGAAGAGGAACAGCAGACGCTTGTTGATGAAGCCATCATTGCCGCCACGACAGCTACTGCCGGAACGGCGTCCGCTGCATCGGTCTTCCGGGAAAAAGAGCTGCTGGCAGAAATGGAGCAGGTTGCCGGGAACGGCCGTGGAATTCCCGATGCCCGGATACGGCATCTGATTTCCTGGATTAAAGAGAGGATGTGCCCTGGCGCACGCCTGCCGAATGAGCCCTGTCCGCAGGAGAATGCTCCTTGGAGTGATCTGCGCGTCCTCATCTTTACCGAATATGACGACACGAAGCGTTACCTGGTGTCGATGCTTAACGCTGCCATTGCCGACACCGAACTTGATTACTGTCGCATCGAGGTTTTTCACGGCCCGACGCCACCCGATAAGCGCGAGGCGATCAAGCGGGCATTCAACATGCCGCCCCGCGAGCATCCCCTGCGTATTCTGGTTGCCACCGATGCCGCCCGGGAAGGTCTCAACTTGCAGGCGCACTGCTGGAACATCTTTCACTTCGACGTCCCCTGGAATCCCAGCCGATTGGAACAGCGCAATGGCCGGATCGACCGAAAACTCCAGCCAAGTCCCAACGTCTATTGCCACTACTTCGTTTACTCCCAACGCCTGGAAGATCGGGTACTGCGGGCTTTGGTTCGGAAGACCGACACCATCCGTGTTGAACTCGGCAGCCTTGCCCAAGTCCTTGAAGGGCGCCTCGCAGACACCCTTAAAGGTGGAATCAGCCACAAGTCTGTTGCAGCCCTGGAAGCCGAGATCGACGGCGCCAGTCTCGACCCGGACAAACAGGCCGTTTCCGAGGAGGAACTGGAAGCAGCTCGGGCGCGGCAGGACGTTCTGCAAAAGCAGATTGACCTGCTTCGGGGAAGGTTGAACGACGCACGCAAATGGATCGGTCTCGATATGGAGCACTTCCGCGATGCCCTCTCCTGCTCGCTGGAGCTCCTGGGCAGTGCTCCGCTCAAAAAGGTTGATACACCAACCGGTACTCCGGAGCGTTTCGAGTTCCCCAATCTCGATACCCGGTATGGAGCCGACCCAACCTGGTCAACCACCCTCGACACTTTGCGCACTCTGCCCAACGACGGTAAACGTTCTTACCAGTGGCGCAAGGAATCACCGATTCGACCGGTGGTTTTCTCAGCCCCTAACGGCATCGATGACGACATTGTACAACTCCACCTGGAGCACCGGGTTGTGCAGCGGCTGCTCTCCCGGTTCACATCCCAGGGATTTGTGCATCACGACCTCTCCCGGGCCTGTTTGGCCCAAAGCAGCGACGCCATCCCCAGAGTTGTAATGCTGGGACGACTTTCCCTTTATGGCAAGGGAGCGGTCCGGCTCCATGAGGAGCTCCTGAGCGTGACCGCCCGCTGGATTGATCCAGCCCAGCGCAAAGGGCCACTGGTGCCTTACGGCCGTGAGGCCGAAGCCAAGACGATGGAACTTCTGGAGCAATCAACCCAACCGGGTGTAGTTGGCCGTCCTATTCCGGAGCCGGTAACTAAACGTCTTCATTCCGCGATCTCTCGCGATATCGAGGAACTCTTGCTGCATCTGGAAAAACGCGGCGCACTGGCCCGCGTCGAAGCTGAGGCAAGTCTTACCGAGCGTGGGCGATTGGAATCTGAAGGAATGCGACGGATTCTCGAGGAGCAGAAGCGAAGGGTCGCTACCGAACTTGGCAAGAGTGGCCCCGACCAGCAAATTGCCTTTGCCTTCTACAATGAAGAGGAAAAACGTCAACTTGATTCCAACCGGAGATACTGGCAACGCTGGCTGGACAATGTCGAAGGAGACCTACAACGCGAACCGGTCCGTATCAAGGATTTCTATGAAACGTCCTCATTTCGTATTGAACCCGTTGGCTTGGCCTACCTCTGGCCGGTGACAGGGTAGATTTACGAAATTTTACTGGGAAATTTAACATCTATCGTTACTACATGTAGAGGATATGTATTTCATGGCCCCGTCTGATGACCTCCTAGCTGCAATCCGTGAAGAGAACCTAAACGTCTATCGTGCGAGTCAGCAACGGCTGCGCGAAGATGTGGGACAGGAGTCACAAATCGCTGCTGACTATCGTGGCCGACTTGTATATGAGCTTCTGCAGAATGCAGATGACGCCATGGGTGACGTGAGTCAAACGACCAATTGCATTAGTTTCTTGCTTACGAACAACGAGCTTTGGGTTGCCAACTCTGGTCGTCCGCTCAGTGATGCTGACGTGAGGGGGCTTTGCGGGATTAGTGCAAGTAGCAAGACCGATATTGTTTCCTGATTGGTGTTAAGCTTCAGCCAACCGCAACCAGCGCTCCGGGCGGCTTCCATTCCCAGCAGCTGCCCTCACAAATCTAGGGAGCAAGTCACGTAGATTGAAGCGGCGGTTGAAGCGGTATT
>Ga0316217_10000827_pt1 | contig 42237 bp, 25 predicted proteins | sample 1anoAmetaG_FD_203633 | JGI IMG/M metagenome (GOLD analysis project Ga0316217, IMG submission 203633) | Freshwater microbial communities from Trout Bog Lake, Wisconsin, USA - 1anoA | ecosystem: Environmental > Aquatic > Freshwater > Lake > Hypolimnion/Profundal zone | place: USA: Wisconsin...
TGTAGGTCGGAATCCGGATCGCCGCCGAGCGATTGCGCGAGCTATAGGCCAGGTTCACCGGGGCTTCATAGCCCGGCACCAGGCGCTTGTAGCTGTTGGTCGTCGGATTGCAGATCGCGCACAAGGCCCGCGCGTGCTTGAGCAGCCCGCCGATGTAGTAAAGGGCCATCTTCGAAAGCCCCGCATACTCCGGACCGGCGAAGAGGGGCTTGCCCTTCTTCCACAACGACATGTGCGTGTGCATCCCGCTGCCGTTGTCCCCGAAGAGCGGCTTGGGCATGAAGCAGGCGGTCTTGCCGTGGCGCAGCGCCACATTCTTGACCACGTACTTATACACCATCATCGCGTCGGCCGATTTCACCAGGGTATCGAAACGGTAGTCGATCTCGGCCTGGCCGGCGGTGGCGACCTCATGGTGATGGCGCTCCAGGACCAGCCCCAACTGCTCCATGAGCAGCACCATCTCGGTGCGAATGTCTTGCTGCTGGTCCAGGGGCGCGACGGGGAAATAGCCTTCCTTGTGGCGAATCTTGTTGCCGAGGTTGGGCATTTCATCGCGGCCGGTATTCCATACGGCTTCGTCGGAATCGATGCTGTAGAACGTGCCGTTGCTCTTGGAGTCAAACTGGACGTTGTCGAAAATAAAGAACTCGGCCTCGGGACCAAAGACGGCGGAGTCGGCGAGGCTGGTGGAAACGAGATATTTCTCGGCCTTCTGGGCGATACCGCGGGGGTCGCGGCTGTAGAGTTCCTTGGTGCCCGTTTCGCCGATGGTGCAGGTCAGCGACAGCGTGGGTTCCGCCATGAAGGGGTCGATGAAGGCCGTGGCAGGGTCAGGGAAGGCCAGCATGTCGCTGGCTTCGATGCTCTTCCAACCGCGGATGCTGGAACCGTCAAAACCCAGGCCCTCGGAGAAAACCTCCTCGGTCAGTTCGCGGATGGGACAACTGAAGTGTTGCCAGGTGCCGAAGGTGTCGACGAACTTGATGTCGAACATCTTGGCCCCACTCTTTTTAGCTAGTTCAATTACGCTCTTGGGTGTGCTCATTTGTTTATGTTCAGTTTAGTTGTGTTGTTCGGCCGGGAGCGACTCGATCGCTCGAATCACCCCCAACCACCGTTGGACGAAATTCACGAGACGCGGGCCGCGCGGGACTTAGAGCGCCCCGCCAGCGCGCGACCGCCGGACTAAACCGCTCCCTCGCCGGTCTCCTCGGTGCGGATGCGGATGGCATTCTCGATGGGGCTGACGAACACCTTGCCATCCCCGATCTTGCCCGTCTTGGCCGCTTTGACAATGGCATCCACCGCGCCGCTGACCATGGCGTCGGACAGGACGATTTCCAGCTTAATCTTGGGCAGGAAATCCACCGTGTACTCGCTGCCTCGATAAATCTCGGTGTGGCCCTTTTGGCGCCCGAAGCCCTTGACCTCGGAAACCGTCATGCCCTCCACGCCCAAGGCTGAGAGCGCTTCTTTGACGTCCTCAAGCTTGAACGGCTTAATAATGGCCTCGATTTTTTTCATGTTCTGGTTTGTGTGCGCAGAGGCGGATACTAACAATCGGGACGAGCCTGTAAACAGGAATATGAGAAAAATAACCGCCTTTCTTTTGAATAAAACCCCAGCCCTCCCGTCCAATTCCTTGTACGCTAAAAAGTCATTAAGACCTGTCTGGTTAATAGTCAGATCAAGCTCAGGTGATACTTGCGAGAAAGTGGTTGACGGGGATAAGACTTCATGATTAATTAGAGACAGAAACGCGCAACTGGGCCTGCGGGCCGGCGCGAGTTAGAATTTACGGGCATATTTGATATTTGTTCTTTGTCAGCCCGATACAGATTTCGGTACGGACCCCGGGTACAGGTTCGCGCCGATGTTCTTCGTAATCCTACTGTTGTACTTAATTCGAAAATTCCCCGGGCTCTTCGGTCATCCCCTGACTGACTAGCCCGGTTTTTTTGTACCGGGCCTATTCCGGTTCCGCCGCCCCCTCCAACACCAAACCCCGGGTCCGTGGGAATTGCTCATACCAGAGGGCAAGGGCGTCCCGCAGATGTTTGGCGTACCGGAAATGCGCTCCAACCCCCGTGCGCAACTCCGCTTCATAAAGGAACTTGTCGGCAGTCGTGGTGTGCTCGTACGGGTATTGGGCGCCGAGGAGCGACCAGTAGATGTAGGTCGGCTCGCCCGCTTGCAGGAGTTGGCTGGCCCGGGTCGAGGCCGAGCGCCCGACCGCGCCTTCCGGGCGTAGCCGGGCCAACGCGGCGGGGGCGCCGTCTCCGGCCAATTGGTCAAGGGCGAAATAAAAACCGACCGGCGCCAGGGGACAATATTTGGTCCCGGTCCGATGCCGGTTCAAGTCGCGAATTTCCGCAAACCCAACCGCCGACCATCCGAAGCGAACACTCGCGCGTTGAAGACCGCTGCCGACGGGAGCGTAACGGTTCGAATGCCAGGCGAGGTCGTTGGCAATTTGCTCGGCGGAAACCCCGGGCGGCAAGGCGACCGACAAAAATGGAACCGCGGGTTGGTCGCCATCCGAGGCGTCGTTGGGCGCGAATGCGGCCTGCGCGCGGGCGCGAGCGACCAGCGCGGCAAATTCCGCCTGTTGGATCCGCTCGTGCGGTTCCGAGCGCCGGGCGTGCTTGATGAGCCGGGGCGCCGATAGCGCCAATTCATCGCGCGCCAACTCGCCCAGCCGTCGCGCCTCGGGCAGGGCGTGAGATAACAAATGTTGGCAGAGGTGGACCCAGGCGCGGGCCGTCATGAGGAGCATTACATTCGTGGCGGCGCCGACCGGCAGAAAATAGCGCGCCCGGTCGAAGGCGTAATTGCGCCGCATCCGCGCCACCTTCTTCCGCGACGCCGGAGCGGCGTCCTCGAGCAGGGAGCGAGGGATGCCCATCACCGCCGGGTGGAGTTCGGAATGGGTTTCCCAAGCCGTCAAGGCGGCCTGGTAGCTTTGGAAGCAGCGGGCCATCAGGTCTTTCCATTCCTCGGTCTGGCCGGCGGGAATACCCAACTCCTCGGGCGCGATCAGGCCATCGAGCGACATCTTCAAATAGCGGGTTGATGATTCCTGGCCCCCGGCCAGCGGACACAGGGTCCAAAGGTAATACGCCAGCCAGATGGAAATGTTATCGATGAACATGGCCACCGGGACCATGTCGGCGATGGACTGATGGCCGTAGTCCACCATCTTGAAGATGGAATCCACGGATTTCTCAAGGTCGTTGGGGTCGATCCGCGAAAGGATGGATTCCAGGCCCTCGTTATTCCGGGAATAGCGAGCGCCGCTGGCCGCCAGGAGTTCGGGGGTTAGCGCGGGCCGTCCCGCCCGTTTCGAGGCTTCGCTCGGGCACACCGCCACATGCGTCACTTTCATCGGGCGATTATGCCAAAGGGCAGGACAAAGGCCAGTCTGGGCGCAGGCTCATCGTTTCCGCCGTTGCCCCCCGGGCCAACCCGCCCTCCGGGGAAGGCGCGCGGGGGCGGCGGCGGCGCCCGCGCGTCCATCGGCCCGAAGCGGCTCCGCGCGGTCGTAATTTGGCGGACTTTTCCGGCCTGCAGGCGGCGGGCGTGGTCCCGGCCCCCCGGTGCTGCGAGACTGCGGCCGGAGGATAGCCGGCGAGACGCCTGGCATTCAGCAGCCACAGTTAGCCCGCGTCGTAACCTGTTCGTTTCGTGAACGTTCCTGTTCGAACGGGAGAGCCCTGCTAGATTCTCGACGATTCGTTGCGCTTCGTGGTATCGCAGGGCCGTAGTGGCGGTTGAAGCAAGGAACGCGCTTCAAGAAACGACGCCTGGGGATCCCGCGAGGCTGGAACGGCAGTCAACAACATTCGCTTAAATGAACAACACATGAAAACTACTCGTCAGACCGTTGTCCAGCAGCTCAAATGGAAGGGGATGGCCTTGTCCGCGGCGGCGGGCGCCGTCGCGGGCTTCACCTGGTCGGCCGAAGCGCAAGCGCTCGATCGGGCGTTTCAATCCTTTCCGCCGGCCCTGGGTGAGAAGATCACGCACGTGATCATCATCTACCCGGAGAATCGCAGTTTTGACAGTTTGTATGGGAGTTTTCCCGGCGCCGATGGGTTGGCCAACGCCCAGTACTCGACCCAGTATGGCCGGGCCAACAACCAACCCCTGGCCAACCTGCCGCAACCGACGACCTACGGCATGTCCCTCATCACCGCGGGGCCGGACGCGCGTTTTGCGGGCCTCACCAACGCGCCCGGCTTCATCCCCAATGCGCCGTATGATACGTCGCCTTATGTTGCCGACAACTATTGCATCGGCGACATGACCCATCTGTTCTACCTGGAGCAGTATCAGATCAATAACCCGGCCTACACCTGGATCTCGGGCGATCCCAAAAACGCCGGCGGGACGCCCATGAGCAAATTCTCCGTTTGGGGCAGCAATCCGGGTTTGTCCCTGAGCCACTATGACGAGCAGAATGGCGGCGAAGGCGCGGTGGCGAAGCAATTTGTGCTGGCGGATAATTGCTTCCACTCGGCTTTCGGCGGTTCGTTCCTGAACCACCAGTGGCTCATCGCCGCGCGCACGCCCATCTGGTCCGCGCCCCCCGCGACCGGCGGTCCCGCCCTGACGACCAAGGATCCCGCCTCTCCCGCGGGTTACTGGTGGCCGGCGGCCAATGGCGGCAGTTATGGTTATGGCGCCACGCTCGGCGACAATGCGTTGACGCCGGACCCGACGCTGCCAGGATTCCCCTATTCAAGCGCCGAGAACAACCTCAACCCCGGCGACTACTGGGCGGTGAACACGCTGCGTCCGTTGCGCGGCCCGGCGGGCGGCTATGCCATGCCGGCCACCGCTCCGTACTTGAACCTGCCCGATTCCGCCTTCGGTTTGACTCCGGTCACCAACAGCACCGGGACCGGCGCTATCATGATACCCGCGCCGTTCAGCAGCACGGCCCTCAGCGCGCGTTTGCCGCTCCAAACCTACGACACCATTGGCGACCGTCTGAACGCGAAGGGCGTTTCCTGGGCTTGGTTTTCCGGCGGCTGGAACAACGCCAAGAATGGCAATGCGGACTTCCTGTTCCAGTTCCACCACCAGCCTTTCGCCTTTTTCCAAAAGTACGCGCTGGAGTCTAGCCCGGTTTATCCCGCCAACGGCTCCACGGGCGCCGCGACCCCGGGCGTTGACAGCACCGACCCGAACAAATCCCCCGTCGGCTACGGCATTGGATCCGCCAACCACTTGCTCGACGAAGATGCCGACTTTTATCGGATGCTCGACGCCGGCGAGCTGCCGCAGGTCAGTTTCGTGAAGCCCATCGGCGAGGACAACTCCCATCCGGGCTACGCCAGCGTCAAGCGCGGCCAGGCCTGGATCGCTCATATCCTGAGCCGCATCAAGAACAGCTCCCTCTGGCCCAACACGGTCGTGTTCATCTGCTACGATGAACATGGCGGGTTGTGGGATCACGTCGTTCCGCCGAAGATCGACCGCTGGGGTCCGGGGCTCCGCGTTCCGTTCATTATCGCTTCGCCCTGGAGCAAAAAGGGCTTCATCGACCATAACCAGTACGAGACGGTGTCGATGCTGGCGTTCATTGAAGGCCTTTACAACCTGCCGCCCCTCAACCCACGCGATGCGGCCGCGCTCCCGCCGGTAGCGGCCTTCTTGGGACAACCTGACCTGTTCATCGAGGCTAAGGCCGGCCAAGCCGTTTCCTATGAGGTTCCGGCCTACAATAATCCCCAGAGTTACACGGTCACCGGCGGCAAGCTGCCGAACGGCCTGGCCCTGGATGCGAAGACGGGGTGGATCACCGGAACGCCTTCCGGGCGCGGCGGTTCCAAGCTGTACGTGACGGTGCATGGCTCGAACGCCAACCTGCCCCTGGGCCAGCAGAATGTAATCAACTACCTGGTCCAGGTGGACGTGAACTGAGGCGCCGCGCCCTGGCGAGATTGAAGCAAAGGCGAGAACCGGGTGGTTGCGCGGCCGCTGAGCGGGCCGTCACAACCACCCGTTAGCGTCGTGGAAACGCCCTCCAACAACCAACCACCGGATCCGCCCGGAGATTTTGAGCGTCTCCTGCGGGCCATTATTTCACGGTCGGTCAGGTACCGGTCCGCGGCCCTCTGGATCGCGGCGGCGATCGTCCTCCTGGGGATCTGGGCCGCCGCTCGCCTCTCCCTGGATGTCACCCCGGATATCAGCAACCTCCAGGTGCAAGTGCTCACCCCGGCGCCGGATTTATCGCCGGAGGAAATCGAGTCGTCGGTGACCCGGCCCATCGAACTGGAGATGCTCGGGCTGCCGGGTCTCGAACAAGCGCGCTCGCTGACGCGTTTTGGCATTTCCCAGGTCCGTCTGGTGTTCTCCGACGGCACGGATCTTTACCGAGCCCGGCAGATGGTTACCGAGCGACTGGCGCGGGCGCTGGACAAATTGCCGCGCGGGCTGTCTCCCAAACTCGGTCCGCCCAGCTCGGGGCTGGGTGAGGTTTTCACCTACGCGCTCGCGTACAAGACCAACGCGGCGAGCGCCCCCCGCTTGGATGAGGCGGGGCTGCGGCGCTTAAAGCTGGCCCAGGAATTCGTCGTCAAGCCTTGCCTGAAATCCGTCCCGGGCATCGCCGAGGTCAACACGACGGGAGGGTTCGACCAACAGATGGTGGTCGAGGTGGACCCGGCGAAGCTGGCCCCGCTGGGATTGGATCTCAACGACGTCGCCAGCGTCGTCGAGCGCAATGCGACGATCGGGGGCGGCGCGCTGGTGGAACGGGACGGGCGCCAGATCCTGATTCGCTCCCGTTCGCGCGCCCAAACCATCAGCGAATTTACCAACCTGTGCCTCAAGCTCTCCTGGGGCGCGGAGACCATCCCCTTGAGCAGCGTGGCGAGAGTCGGCCTCGGGTCGAACATCCGGCTGGGCGCGGCGACGCTCAACGGCGAGGAGGCGGTGCTGGGCACGGCGATGATGCTGGAGGGCGCCAATGCGCGCGCCGTGGCGCGGTCCTTCCGGCTCGCGCTGGCGGAGGCCCAGGCCCGGCTGCCCGCGGAGATGCGACTCCTGCCGCTCTATGACCGCGCCGAGCTGGTGGGGGTGGTCATTGACACCGTGGCTCGCAATCTCGCCCTGGCGGGCGGCCTGGTGATCGCGGTGTTGCTCCTTTTCCTCCGGAGCTGGCGCGCGGCATGGATCGTCGCCAGCCTCCTGCTCCTGTCGTTTTCCCTCGGCCTGGGCGCTATGGCGGCTTGGGGCATCATGGGCAGCCTGTTGACGCTCGGGGCCATCGATTTCGGCGTCGTGGTGGATGACACCATCGTCATGGTGGAAAACGTCGCGCGCAAACTGGCCGCGCTCTCCGAGGACAGCGCGCCGGAGGGCAACCCGTCCCGCCTGGCGGTCATCACGGAGGCCTGCTGCCAGGTGCGCAAGCCGATGCTGGTCGGCATGCTGGTGATCATCGGCGCCTACGTTCCCATCCTCACGCTCGGCGGCGTGGAAGGCAGGATGTTCCGGCCTCTGGCCCAGGCGGTGATGTTGCTGTTGCTCAGCTCCCTGGCGCTCACGCTGACGCTGGTTCCGGCTTTTTGCGCGCTGGGCCTCGCCTCCGGTCGCGCGATGAAGGAGCCGGCCTTCATGGGACTCCTGCGCGCGGGCTACGAGAAGCTCTACCTGTCCTGCGTCCGCGCGCGTTGGCTGATTCTAGCCCTGACGGTCCCGCTGGCGGGGGGCGCCAGCTATCTTTCGACGCGGTTGGGCGCCAACTTCGTGCCGTACCTGGACGAAGGCTGGCTGGTCGTCGAGGTTCAGCGCGATCCGCAACTCAGCCTCGCGAAGTCTCTCGAGATGGAACTGCAGACCGAACGCGCCCTGCGCGAGGCGGTCCCCGAAATCCAGGATCTCTTTTCCCGGATCGGCATGTCGGAAATCGCCACCGACCCGCAGGGGGCCAATCAAAATGACCTCTACATCAGTTTCCGGCCCCGATCCGAGTGGCGCCAGAGCGGCGGTCGGAGGGTGTCCAAATCCGAGCTGGGGCGCATCGTAAAGTCGGCGATCCAACGCGCCGTGCCGGGCCAGGAATTGGAACTGAACCAGCCGATCGCGGTGCGGTTCGACGAACAGTTGGAAGGCGTACGAACCGACCTGGCCATCAAGCTTTTCGGGCCGGACTACGACGAGCTGGACGCGCTGGCGGGCCGGGTGGCCGAAATCGTCAAGCAGCTCCCGAGCGCGGGCGAGATTGTCGTGGATCAACCGGGCCGCACCGAAATGATGGAATTCCGACCCCGACGCGAACTGATGCTGCGCTACATGGCCACGGACGAGCAGGTAAACGGCGCGGTGTCCATCGGGCTTGCGGGGCGCGAGGTGGGGCGCATTGACGAGGGCGGCCTGTTCTATCCGCTGGTCGTGCGCGCGCCCGAATCCGATCGCACGAATCCGGCGACTTTGAATATTCTCCCGATGCGCGCCGCCGACGGCTCGCTGGTGCTGGGATTGGGCAACCTGGGAAAGTGGGAGCGCCAGCACTCGGTGGGCGCTATTACCCGCGAGTCGGCCGAACGCCGCGAGGCCATCATGGTCACGGTCGAGGGACCGGATGTCGTGGGATTTGTCGCCCGGGCGCGGGAAGCGATTCTCCAGGCGGTCAAGCTCCCGGAGGGCTACCGCCTCGAGTTCAGCGGGGCGTACAAGAATTGGCAGTCCGGCAGCCGGCGGCTGGCGGCCGCTGGAGGAGTCTTTGTCTTGCTTAGCCTGGCGCTGGTGTATGCCGCGCTCAAGAGTTGGAAACAGACCACGCTGGTTGGTGTTGGCCTTCCATTCGCCCTGGTCGGCGGCATTTACGGCTTATGGCTGCGCGGTTTGCCGTTGACGATGCCGGCGGCGATCGGTTTCGTCACCTTGGGAGGCCTGAGCATTCTCAATGGACTGGTTCTCATCACCTATTTCAACGACCTGCGCGCCCAAGGGATGAAACGGGCAGCGGCGGCGCTGCAGAGCGCCAAAACGCGGCTCCGTCCCGTGCTCATGACCGCGCTGGTGGCTAGCGTCGGTTTCCTCCCGATGGCGGTCTCGACCGGCCAGGGCGCGGAATTGCAACGGCCCTTCGCCACCGTCGTCATTTTCGGCATCCTGACCTCCACCGCCTTGACGCTGCTGATCTTTCCCCTCTGGCTCGCGGGCGGGAAAGCGCTCGAAGTTCGCCCGAGGCTCGGGGATCCCGCCATGGCGTCACCGGGTCGCGGCCAAAATGTCACGCTTGTGTCGCTCGACGGGACAACGAAGTGCGTTAAGCTCACCTTGCCTGAACCGGGCTCAAACTGATTTATCGCGAAAATCATCCAGACCATTCAACCAATGATTAACCAAGAGAAACCTATGAAACTCAGTTCCCTCGTCCTCCCCTCGGCCACTGCGGGCCTCTTTTGCCTGATGGCCCTCTCCAGCCCGGCGAACCTGGTATCGAACGGCAGTTTTGAGACCGGCGACTTCACGGGTTGGAACATCGCCATCAGCCCTCTCACTTTTGTCGATGGCGGCCCGTCCGGTTCGGTCGTTTTTGCGCCCCACGACGGAAATTATTACGCCTTATTCGGGAATACGTCGGTCGACGCGATCGACCAACAGATCGCCACGACTCCCGGCGCCAGTTATGACGTCAACTTCTGGATGAATGACCAGTATGGAGGTTCGGACTTGGTGGTGAAGTGGGGTGGCGCCACGCTGTGGCATTATAGTTCTACCAGTCCTAACCCGTCCCCCAATGGTTGGGTGGATGTCGATCTGACTGCGGTCGCTTCCGCCGCTTCGATGGACCTCTCCTTCTTCGTTTCCACTCAAACGGCATTTGGGCTTGATGCGGTGAGCGTACCCGACCCGACCGGCCTTGGTTGCTTCCTCGGTTCGGTGGGCGGGTTGATCGCGATCGACGGTTTCCGGCGCCGCGGCCGCGCCACGGCGTCTTAGCTTCAAGACCCCTCGAACCACACGCCTGGCACTGGCGCGCCGAGTGTCCGATCGACCCCTGGCGTCCCGGAACGCTTTGCGAGAAACGCAGGGGTAGCGAAGGCCGCGTCCTGAATGCCGACCATCGAAGCAAGGATAGGTCGTCGCGAGCTCTTTCATTTTTTTTGTCGCAAACGGACCGCTAGCGTCACTAATAGTATGACGATGAACCATGCAAGCAGGACACGCCATACTACTGAGCGACAAAGAATGCGTCGAGCGAGCCCGCAACGGAACGCCTGAGGCCTTCCGCTTCCTGGTGGACCGTTACCAGGGACCACTCTTCGCGCATATCGCGAGCCGGCTGCCAGACCGCCTGGAGGCCGAGGAGGCCGCCCAGGAGTCCTTTGTCCGGGCCTTCACCGCTTTGACCAAGCTCCGCCAGCCCGATTCCTTCTATGCCTGGCTGCTCGGCATCGCCAGCCGAGTTCTTCAGGAGCAGTTTCGCGCCCGCAAACGCCGCGAACGGCAACGCGAGATCCACGAGGAAACCCTTCTGACCGATCCCAGCGCCCAACCGGAGGACTCTCCCATCGAACCCGCGATAGCAGCCCTGCCTGAAGCTTATCGTCAAGTGATCCTCCTGCGGTATTACGAGGGACTTTCGTGCAGGGAAATCGGCGAGGCCCTCGAAATGCCGCTGGGCACGGTCACAAAGACGCTCTCGCGAGCCTATGCCCTGCTTCGCCAGGCGCTGAAAGACGGCGAGGGCGTCGAAGCAAACGTTAACCCCATTCAAACGAACTATGAACTGCGCAGAATGCCGCGATAACCTGGTCGCCTGGTCGGAAGGCCTGCTGGAAGAGGAGCAATCCAACCCCTGCCGGGAGCACCTCCAAGCCTGTCCCGCTTGCCGCGCTGAACAGGCTGCCGTAACCCGCATGCACGAGCGATTAACCGCCAGCGCCCGGGCGGCGGCGGGAGTTTCACTGGCCGCGCCGGTGATGCTCCGCGTCCGACAGTCTGCGCCAAAAGTAGAAAGGACTAGCATCATGAGCAAACTATTCACCTCACGTTGGGGATTCGGACTCGGCGCCGCGGCCGGCGCGGCCGTTCTCGCTCTCTGCCTCTTCGTTGCCACTCCGCGAGCCCAAGCCAAAGCGGCGGAGGTTCTTGCCCGCGGCGCCAAAGCCGTCGCCAAACTCACCAGCGTTCATCTCACCGGCCAGCTACGCACCCTGCCGGCGGATAACTTCGGCATGATCGCGCCCGATGGGCCGTTCTTTCCGATCGAGCTGTGGAAGCAATCCGAACCGGGACTGAAGTGGAGAGTCGAGAAGCCCGACCGCGTCGCGGTGATGGACGGGCAGTCCACGGTGTTGTTCATCAAACCCGTGAATTCGGCCCTGAAGGTCGCCCAAGCCACCGTCGGCGCTTTCGACACGGGTTGGCTCTATAACCTGGCCAACCTGAGCCAGACGATCACAACGGAACTCAAGAACGCCACGGCCCAAGGGTGGAAGGTCAGCCTCGACGAGAGGAATGGGGCCGATGGCCGCCCCAAGTCCATCGTGACGCTGATCACCCGCTCCGGCCTACCGGAAGACGATTACCTCAAGAACGCCTTCATGGACAGCGCGGACACTCGGCGGGTCTATCGTTTCGACGCGCAAAGCGAACTGCTTGAAGCGGTGCAGGTGTTCGTTACCCGGCCCGCGGGCGAGGTCGAGATCTTCGAATTGACCCGGATCGAATACAACCAGCCCATTGACGCGAACCTATGGACCCTGCAACTGCCAGCGGATGTGACTTGGATGCAACCGTCGGAGAACCTGGCCAAGCTCCCAGACAATGAGAAATACGCCGCGATGACCCCGCAACAGGCCGCGCGCGCGTTCTTCGAAGCCTGCGGCCGAAACGACTGGGTCGAGGCCGGCAAATTCACGGACATCGATAAGACCGTCAAAGCAATCTATGGCGGCGTGACCATCGTCAACCTCGGCGAACCGTTCAAGTCGAAGTCGGGCTTCCCGGGGTGTTTTGTGCCCTACGAAGTCAAGCTCCGCACGGGCTCCGTCAAGAAGTACAACCTGGCCGTGCGCAACGACAATGCCGCGGGCCGTTGGCAGGTGGACGGAGGCTACTAGCGCGAGGCATCCAGAATGCGCCCCCCCTACTCCCCAACCCGGACGCGGTAGAACCGCGCGGCGTCGTTCGTCGCGCCGATGGTGGTTTTCATCAAGGCGCCGGTGCCGTTAGCGGCCAGGAGCAACTGCCAAACCGGCGGAAAATGCGTGGTGAATTCAACGTAGTTGGTTATGGCGGCGGCGCTATTCCAGGTAAGATCGCAGGCGCCATTAACTCCGCGGGCGATTTGAACGGTCGGCGCGCCCACCAGCGAGAGGTCCAGGTAAACCAGGTTGGTATCCGTGACGCTTGGGTAGAGCAGCGGCAGGGTGTCGAAGGGGGCGGCGTAATACTGATCCAGCACCAGGTTCGTGGACTGCGGGAGCGTGGCCCACGGGTAGTTCCAGTTTTGGAAATGGTTGAACATGGCCAAAATGTTCGTGCCGCCAATCACGCGGCCGAAGACGGTGAATCCGCCGCTGTTGTTGGTGCTGTCCAGCGAGGCGGAGTTGTCGGCCAGGTTGAAGAAGAACTGCGAGGTGGCCGAATTCGGGTCGCTGGTCTTGGCCATGGCGATGGTGCCGAAAACATTGCTGTAGAACTTCCCGGTTTTGAATTCATTAGTGACCGGCGCATAAGTCGCCACCGCCGGGGTTGACCAGTTGGTCGCGCCGCGATTGGCGACCACAAAGCCGCCCGCCTGCAAGACAAACCCTGGAATGAGCCGGTGGCTGAATTCATTCGCATAGCGTCCGCTCTGGATGTAGCGCAGAAAGTTCTGCACCGTCGCCGGCTTGTCCTGGTCGTAAAGCTCCACCGCGATATCGCCAAACGGGGTGCCAAAGCGCGTCAGCGTCCCGGCCGTGCCGGAAGAAACCGCCGCGACAATCACCAAAACCCAGCTCCACCGAAACCTATGCATGCCCTCATCCTACAACTCCATCGTCCTTCTGGCAGCAGAAAACTGTTCTCCTTTTGCTCGCTCAGAACTTAACGCGAGGCCCTCGTCCCGGCAAGGGGCGTGGTCGCGAATACAAGAGCCGAATTGCCGCTGTTCCTGGCCGAGGACCCGCCATCAGAAGCTCTGGACCCTATAATAGCGGGCGGCGCCGCCGGCCGAAACATCCTGGTAAGACACGGTCGCCGCGTCACCGGAAATCGAAGGCCCAATCGGCTTCCATACCGGATCGCCGAGGGCGTCCTGGTAGAGGACCTGGTAGCTCCGCCCGGCGAAAGAGCGCCAGGTGAGCGTCGCCCCCGACCCGGAGCGATAGGCGATGGCGACGATGAGCGCGGGGGGCGTCGCGGGCCGGCCGTAGCTTAAGGCCACCAGACCATTATTCACATCCAGGCTGAAAGCGCGGCCCGCCTTGAGCACCGTGGCGGCATTGTATTGCCCGTTCAGGTTCAACGTGGGGAAAAACACCTGATCGACCAAAGCGGGGGCGTTGGCGTTGCCGCTCAGCAAATAAAGCTGAAGGTCATTGGGAGTGTCGGTGAAAGCGACGCCGCCTAACAGACCCATGCTCGCATCGACGCCGATGCCCGCCAGGCTCAGATCGATCTGAGGTCCGGCGGGATAGGAGAACTTGACCGCAGCCGTGCCAGCGATCCGATCGAAGGCCACCCAATACAAGTCATGATCCGGGCTCTTGGCCCAAAAGGTGTCGCCGGCGCCAAAGGCCAAGCCGAGCCCCGCAAACCCGGCCGGAACACCGGAGACGGCCAGCAGGGTGGGCGTGAAATTCAACCCATCGCTCGTCGTGAACAAGACGGCATTGGTGCCGCGGTAGGAACCCGCGAGGAGTTCGGCGCGGGCGCCGGCCCCGCGCGCGCTCAAGGTGTCTCCCCAGCGATCGCCGGAGCCGTTTCCGGGGTCGCCCGGGCCGAAGGCGGCAAACAGGGAGGCATTGGCGGAGACGGAATCCCAGCGGGTCAAGGCGAAATCGGTTCCATCCAGGGAGAGGTTGCCCGCGAAGACAGCGCCGTCCTCGGCAACCACGATCTGATCCAGAGTGAAGTAGCCGGACGGCAGGCCGAGCGTGTTCAACGAGAACAGGTCGGCGCCATTGGCGGCATCCAGAACGTAGATGCTGTCATGGTCGGCCACCAGCGCGGTTCCCGTCAGGGGATCCCAGGCCAAGCCGCGCGCGGCATAGGAATAACCATCCAGGTACGGCCGGGCGCCGGCGGCGACGGCCCAGAGCTGGGTCACCACGCCGCTGGACGCGGGCGTCATCACCGTCAACAACGCTGGCGGCGCGCTGGTGAGCGCCCCGGCGATATTGCGAACCACCACGTCATAGTAACCGGAGGCGCTCGGGGGTGGGTAATGCAGCCGATAAGTCTCGGCTGTGGCGCCAGGTAGGTTCGCGCCGTTCCGACGCCACTGGAAGTAGAGCGGCAGCGAGCCCGAGACGGAGACCGACAACGCTACATTGGGATCGTTGGTGTAAACCGTTTGGCTCGCCGGCGGCGCGATCAATTGCGGGGGCGCGGTGGGGGGGATCCCATAGCTCAAGGCGACGAGGCCGTTGTTCACATCGAGTCCGTACGCGCGAGGGAATTTCAGGGCGATCGCGGCGTTGGCGTTGCCGTTGAGGTTGGCCGAGGCAAAGAAGGCCTGGTCGAAAAGCACGGGGCTATCCGCGCCGCCCGTAAGCTGGAACAACTGCAAATCCTGCGGCGTGTCGCTCAAGACAATGCCGGCCAAAATTCCCCGCGCCGGGTCGACCGCCACGCCAACCATGGCCGCGGGAATTTGGGCGGGGGCCGAATAATCGAAGACGACGGCGCCCGTCAAGGAGACCGGGTCAAAGCGGACTTGGTAGAGATCGCCGAGGTCAGCTTTCGCCCAGAGCGTGTTGCCGTCTCCGAAGGCGATGCCGTTGGCGGCAAATCCCGGGGGTGCCAAAGCGATGGGAATCACGTTCGCCACGAAATTGCTGCCGTCGGCGGTGGTCAAAAGCGCGACGTTGGCCCCCGAGCGCGACCCGAGCAGAACCTGCGCGGCGACACCGGCGCCACGCACGGCCAGAGCGTCTCCCCAACGATCGCCGGTGTTGGCCAGGGTGCTCGACAAGGCGTCATTGTAAGCATTGTAGGCGGTCGCGTCGGCTCGCGGCGCGGGCCAATAGTTCAGGTTGAAGGTCTGACCGGGCAGAGCGAGGTTCCCCGCGAAGACCGCGCCATCGTCGGCTACGCCCACTTGGTCGACGGCGAACGTGCCGCCCCCCAGGTTGGCTTGCGAAAGGTCCATCACCCCGAGATCCGCCCCGGTGTCGGCATCCAGGAGGTGGATGGCCGCCCCGCCGGACATGCCGGAGACCACGACTCGCTGGGAAAGCGGGTCATAGCCGATGCCGCGGGTGGCATTGTCGGCGGGCGAGAGGTAAGGATAACCGTTGGCGCCCGGAGGGAGGCGCCAGAGTTGGGTGACCACCGTGCTGACCACGGCCGGGAGCAGGGAGACAAACACCGGCGCGCTGGTAACGGAGGCCTGCGCGTTGGTCACCACCACCGCGAAGTAGTTGGTGACTGGATACGGAAGGGTGTAGGCAGCGGACACGGCGCCCGGAATGTTGGTAAAGGTGGAGGGAAGATTCGTGGCTTGGCTGCTGGCCAGCCACTGGTAGCGAAGGGGTTGGGCCCCTGACGCTCCCACCGACAGGGTGTAAGCGGGAAACACGCCGACGGCGCCAACCGGCGCTTGAGTGATGGCGGGCGCCGACGCCGCCTGGAGGAAATAGTTCAGGGCAACGATACCTCCTTGCGTGCTCAACGCGACCACCATCCCGGCGCCAATATCCGCCTGCCCGGTGGTGTTGGCGTCCGCCAGGCCGCCGCTGGGGAAAGGAACGTTGCCACCCAAGGCGATGGCGCCAAGGTTCTTGAGGTCGTAAACGAGCAGGCGGCGAGAAGCTGACGGTTCCAGGCCGTTGTCTTGAATCCCCGCCAATACGGTCACGCCCTCGACGGCGCGAGCAGCGCACATGCCCATGGAGGCGCTGAGCGTCAGGTTGCTTAGCACCGTCGCGGTCTGATCGGCCAGGTTGAAGGCGGTGTAGTAGAGTTTGGGGGAGTTGTAGGCGCCGCCCCAAAAGGCCTGGTTCGCGCCATCCCAGGCCAACGTGCGGTTGAACCCGCCGGCCCCAACCGTCGCGGGGATCGGAAACTGGTGGGCGCGGAAATTGGTACCGTCGGCGGTGGTAAACACGGTGAAATAAGGCGAACCCGAACCCGAGGCGACCAGGAGCGCGCGCGTTCCCGCTCCGCTCACACAGAAGGAGTCGCCGATCCGAGTCTTCACCGGCCCGGGGCTATTGCCGTTGTCGCCGCCAAAAGCGACGGCCGGCGCCGCCGCCCCGGTCAGGTCTTCGGCGGACCAGCGATACACCTTGAACTGGCCGCTGGCATTGTCGCCGTTGCAGGCATAAATCGCGCCGTCATCCGCCACGCCAATACCCAGCAAGGCGGCGAAACCCGTGGCAGTGACGACCCCGCCCCCGGACAGACTGCCCAAGTCGGCGCCATCCCCGCCGTTGAGGACGGCAATGTGGTTGGATCCCCCTTGAAGGGAGGGGACCAGGACGTTCCCAGTAGTCCGGTTAATGGCCAGGCTGCGCGGTTGCCCACCGCTGGCGCCGGGCAAGTAGTATCGGCTGTCGGGCGCCACGCTCCACTTGTTGCTGAGGACCAAAGAGAAGGGTTGCGCCCGCGCCGCGCCGTTCCCAACAACGCACCCCAACAAGGCTGCCAGCATGGGTCGAAGGAACTTGAGGCGAACGCCGGAGGATGGGAGCAGCTTTTGCGCGGAAGAGTCGCCCCTGGTACTGGTATCTTGCATAAGGCTCAACTTGGTTTGGGTTTTGGTTCCCACCCGCGAGCGGGTCCCGCTCAGCCAGGCAAAGCGGGGCTCATAGGCGCAGGAGGGGCACAGTGCGTTTAAGGCGTTTAAGGTCGGGATCACTGGGATCGCTCGGGCTATCCCAGCCGGGACCGACGGCCCCGGCGCCGGTGTCCGGCAAGGCGTTGTCGCGGAGGATCCAGGAACCGCGCCACTTCCAAAACTCAGCGTGGCTGTCGGCAAATGAGAGCGCGCCCCCGTTGTCGTGGCGGCTGGCCGGGAGGTTCCAATAGGCGTAGGTGCCGCCCAAGGGGTCGGCGTCGGTGCCGGGGTAGATCCCCAGGGCGTTGTTATCGATGCTATTGCCGGCTTCGTCGAGGAACACCAGGGCCAGACTCGGGCCCGGGCTTTGCATCTGGCCCAACTTCAGAAAACAGCCGTTGGTGGGGTCGGCCTCCAGGGAGTCGGCCCAGTTCATCCCAACGCTCATCGAGACGCTGCGCGACCGGAGCAGACCCGGATGCCCGCTCACGGTGGCAGTGTCGGCCGGGCAGTGATAAATCTGATAACTGGAGTTGTAGGGATAAAGCGCGCCGTGGCTTACGGCCCAATGAGTGGCGTCGAGCCGCGCGTTTCCGCTCCAGGAGCCCACTCCCAATTGGTTCCCCGCGGAAACCCAGGCGCGGGGTCCGCAATCCGCATTGCCTTGCGTGTGGTTATTGACCAGCCGATCCAGACAATCATCGGAGTAAAGGCTCCACGCCAGGGCTAGCTGCCTTAAATTGCTGAGACAGTTCGTGGTCCGCGATCGCGCCTTGGACCGGCTCAGGGCCGGCAAGAGCATCGCCGCCAGAAGGGCGATGATGGCGATCACCACCAGTAATTCGATGAGGGTAAAACCAACGGCGCACCGCTTTGGACTTGCGCGCGCGGCCTTGAACGGCGGAGGCGGCAAGGCGGAGATGGGGGTACCAATCAGAGTTCCCCCACCGACCGCCGACCCCAGGCCACGTGACGAATCGACCCGGTTCACGACCAACCAGTGGCTGTTGCTTCTTTCACGTATTCGGCGAGTTTATCCTTTTTTGCTTGTCGAGTCAAGCCATCCCCACTTATGCTTGCGCCAACTGCATGGACTTTTTAGTCCCCTATTTCCGCGCCGGCGGGTTTAACCGACCGCAGCATCCGCCGAGACGGTTTCCGCTGGCAAAGCGGCCGAATTGGGCCCGGCTGACGCTGGCATGTTCTAAAGCAGTTCGAGGTTTGTTGCGTCGAGTGGTTTCATGGGTCTTGGGCTGCGCAACGGCCTTGACCTTGAGCCTGCCTGCGGGGGCGTTTGAGAACAGCGATTACCTGATCACGCACTGGCTGGCCGGAGATGGCGTTCCCGGCAACTCAGCGCTGGGGGTGGCGCAAACCCCGGATGGCTATTTGTGGGTGGCCTCCGAGGGCGGATTGCTGCGCTTCGACAGCAGGGAATTTGAGTTCGCCGCCAAGCTCTTCCAATTTCCGCCGCTCGCATCCGACGTGGTGTCGGTGAACGTGGACCGCAGCGGACGGCTCTGGGTGGGCGCCTCGTCGAGCGTGTCGATAGGCGAAAATGGGGTATGGCGGACCCTCAAAGCCGACGATGTCGAGGTGAGATCCGTGGCGGAGGATGCGCAAGGTCGGGTGCTCGTGGGCACCCTAAACGGCCGGGTTTTCCAGTTTGGAAATGGGGAGCTGCAACCGCTCCAGGCGCCCGACGACGTGACTCGCAGCGGCGTGTTTTGCTGCCGCGATGAGAAAGACGGAGGGCTGTGGATGGCTAACCGCGGTTTCATCGGGAGGTGGCTCGCGCCGGGATGGAAACGGTTGGGACCGGCGGCCGTCGCCCGCGACTCCCTCGTCGCGACCGCGGCGCGGGTCGGCGGCCTCTGGGTTTACACTTCCGGCCATTTGTATCGGTATCACGAGGATCAGGCCGTGGAGACCTTTCCCGCGCCCGTAGTCGATAGCCCGCGCCAGCTCCTGGAGGACCGCCAGGGGCGGCTCTGGATTGCCTCCAACTCGCGTGGTCTGGTTCGCTTCGAGCGCGGCGGGGGCGCCTCGCTCTCCATCACCGCCACCAACGGGCTGGCGCACAACTCTTCCTGGTCAATGATGGAGGATCTCGAGGGCGATTTGTGGCTGGCTACCAGTTCGGGGGGCTTGCACCGCCTCCGGGAGCGCTTCTTCAAGACGATCGGCGCCGCCAACGGATTGCCGGATCGGATTGCGCGGACAGTGATCGAGGAAGCGCCGGGCAAAATCCTGGTCGGAACTCACGGGGGCGGCACCGCGCGGATCGAAAACCAGCAGGTCACCTGGACCCGTCAGCCCACAGCGGATCGGCGGGGACAGTACGTGTGCTCGTTGTTGCGCGATCACGCCGGCAAGATCTGGGTCGGCACATTTGATGGCCTCTTCGTCGAGGAAAACCGGGTCGAACGGAACGTGCCCGTGCCGCTGCAACTACGCGATGGCGGCGTGCGGGAAACGGTCTTTGCCTTGATGGAAGACTCGCGCGACCGGATTTGGGTCGGCGCCCATTCTGGACTGGGGGTGATCCAGGATGGGAAGTGCGAACTGTGGAACCAAGGCGGGCTGGTAGGAACCATGGTCCGGTGCTTTGCCGAGGAACCTGGCGCGGGCGCCATGTGGGCCGGCACCTTCGATCAAGGGCTAATTCGGATTGAGGGAACCAATGTCACGCGCCTGGGCATTAAAGAAGGGTTGCCCGGTTCGCGCATCACCTCGGTCATGTTCGACCAGGAAGGGAACCTCTGGGCGGGTGTCTATCAGGCGGGTTTGGTTTGCGCGCGCAACGGCCAAATCGTCGCGCGCTTCGGCGAGCGGGAAGGGTTGCCGGCGCTCACCATCGGCGCGATGCTACAAGATAAGTTGGGCTTCTACTGGATGGGGTCGGATCGTGGCCTCCTGCGCGTCGCCAGCCAGGACCTCCATGCCCTCGCTCGCGGGGCTTCCAAGCGCGCCGTGGTCCAGATCTTTAACGAGGGCGACGGCCTGGCCAACGCGCAGTGTTCCGAGGGTTTCCAGCCCACCGCCGTCCGTGATGCCGCGGGCGACCTTTGGTTTGCAACCCTTGACGGCGTCGTGACCGTTAACCCCGGGGCGGTGCGAATCAATGCCCTGGCACCGCCGGTAGTAATCGAACAGGCAACCTATCGCGACCGCGGCGGGACGCAACGAGTGCTGATTGCGCCGCGCGGGAGCATCGAATTGCCGGCGGGCAGCACCGACCTCGATATCCGTTGCGCGGCCTTGAGCTACGCCGCCCCAGGAAAGAACCGCTATGCCTTCCGGCTGGAAGGGGTGGATCGTGATTGGGTGGATCTGGGCAATCGACGGGATATCTACTTCCCGACCCCCAACCACGGCGCTTACGAATTGCGCGTCCGGGGCAGTAATAATGACGGGCTCTGGAACGAAAACGGGGCCCGCTTAAAGCTCACGGTCCTGCCGTTCCCATGGCAGACCTGGTGGTTTCGCGCCCTGGCCACGCTGGCGCTGGCGGGCGGGGTCGGTAGCAGCGTGTGGGTGGTCCAACATAAGAAGTTGCTCCGGGAGCAAATGCGCCTGGACCAGGAACGGGCCCTGGCCCGAGAGCAGGCCCGCTTGGCCTCGATCCTGGAAGGTACCACCGATTTCGTGGCTTTCACCTCGCTTGACGGGCGCTTGCTCTATCTCAACCCCGCCGGCCGATGCATGGCGGGGATCGGCGAAAAGGAAGACGTCACCCAGGTGAACCTTCGTGATCTCCAACCCGAGTCCGTCGCGGCGTCCATGCTGCAAACCGCCATTCCCGCCGCGATCCGCGCGGGGACCTGGACCGGGGAGACCCAGTTGCGACGGCGCGATGGCCAGCTCATTCCCGCCTCGCAAGTCGTGGTGGCGCACAAGGCCGAACAGGACCGAGTGCTCTTCCTCTCCACCATCATTCGCGACATCTCCGAGCAGCGCCGGGCCCAGGAGGCCCTCCAGAAAAGCGAAACGGCCTTGCGCGCCTTCATGAACGCGCTGCCGACGCCCGCCTTGCTCGTGGCCAAGACGGGCGAACTCCTGGCCGTCAACGATGCCTTGGCGCGCGCTTTGGGCCATCGGCGCGAAGACCTGATCGGACTCCAGGCGGCCTCCGCGCTCCCGCCCGATCTCCTGGCCTCCCGCCAAGCGGCGCTCGAGGAGGTCTTTCGTTCAAGTCGTCCGGTCAGTTTTGAAGATGCGAGCGCCGGCCGCTACTACCTCAATTACCTTTCCCCGGCGCTCGACTGCGCTGGGGCTGTGGCCAGCGTAGCCATGCTCGCCCTGGACATCACCGAACGTCAGCAGGCCGAGTTGGCCCGCCATCGCCTGGAGGCCCGCTTCCGCTCCCTGGTGGAGAACACCCTCGATCTCGTCGCGATTCTCGATCCCCAAGGCGTCATTCACTTTATCAGTCCTTCCTGCGAAGCGCTGCTCGGCTACGCGCCTGAGAAACTGATCGGCCAGGCCGTCATGGATTTCATCCACCCGGAAGACCTGCGCACTGTCCAAGCCGGTCTGGGTCGAGCCTTCCACACGGGTCTGCGCCAGTTGACGGAATTTCGCATCCGCCACGCCGACGGTTCCTGGCGCACGATGGAGTCTATCGGCAAGCGCCTCACCGACGAAGAGCGGCCCATGGCGCTGGTGAACACGCGCGACCTGACCGAACGGCGCAAATTGGAAGTGCAACTCCGCCACTCGCAGAAAATGGAAGCGGTCGGGCAGCTTTCCGGCGGGGTCGCGCACGATTTCAATAATATCCTCACCATTATCCAGGGGCACGTGAGCCTGTTGCAGGGCCAGAGCGGCGCCTCCCTCGAAACCCAGGATTCCCTGACCGAGATCGGGCAGGCAGCGGACCGAGCGGCCAATCTGACCCGCCAATTGCTGGCCTTTAGCCGCCGCCAGGTCATTCGGCCCGAACTTCTGGACCTGAACGACCTGATCACCAGCATCGCCAAGATGCTGCAGCGGATCCTCGGCGAGGATGTCCACATGCGGCTCCAGCTCTATCCTCAGCCCCTGCTGACTTACGCCGACGCCGGCATGCTCGACCAGGTGCTCATGAACCTCGCGGTCAACGCCCGCGATGCCATGCCCCAAGGCGGACGGCTGATCATCGAGACCTCCGCCCAGGTCATTTCTCAAGCCGACGGCGGCGCCAGCCCTGACGCCGTCCCCGGCAACTACGTTTGCCTCAGCGTGAGCGATTCCGGCGCTGGCATGACCGAGGAAGTGAAAGCCCATCTTTTCGAACCATTTTTTACGACCAAGGAGCCCGGCAAGGGCACCGGATTGGGTTTGGCTACCGTTTTCGGCATCATCAAACAGCACCAAGGCATGGTTCGGGTCTATAGTGAAATGGGGCATGGCGCCACCTTCCGCATCCTCCTTCCGGCCAGCGCCGCCGCCACGATCCAGGCCGCCCAACGCAGTGAAGCGCCCCAGCCCCAGGGCGGCCACGAGACAATTCTCCTGGTGGAAGACGACCCTGCGGTCCGTCAATTGACCCGCGTTGTCTTGAGCCGGTCCGGATACCAGGTGTTGGAAGCCGCCAACGGCCCGGAAGCCTTGAAGCTCCGGGAGCGGCAAACCGCTCCGGTCCACTTATTGCTGACCGACATGGTGATGCCGGAAGGGATGAACGGGCGAGAATTGGCCGCCCAACTCCAGGGCCAGGACCCGCACCTCAAGGTGATCTTCACCAGCGGCTACACGGCGGAATTTGCCGGGCGCGAACTGGCGCTGCGCGAAGGGCAAAACTTCCTCCAAAAACCCAGTACCCCCCGCCAGATCCTCGAGGCCGTCCGCCGCTGCCTAGACGCATAACCTCCCCGGCTCCAACCGGATCCGCCGCAGAGCCGGCTCGCGCGCGCGAGTGTATGCGCTCAGGTTTCGCCCCGGACGGCGGCGCTTTTCTGATGGACAAACGCGGTGGAAAGCCGACATTCACGCCATGAACAGTCTTCGCTTATGCGCCGCGTTGGCGGCGTTTTCTTTGCTGACGTCCGGTCGCCTTGCGGCCAGCGGGTTTCGCACGACCCTGGGCGCCGGGCCCGACCACTTCCCGGTGGTCGTGGTGACGGGAACGCCCCAGGAAATGGGATTTGCGCTGGGCAAACTCATGCGGCCGGAGATCCAGCAGTTTGCGCCCGCTTTTCTCAGCCTCGCCCAGGAAGCGGAGGGGGACAAGCTGAGCGTTAAGAACCTCGATGCCGCCTGGGAGTCGATGGCGCCCTTTCTGCCGCCGGAATTCGTCCAGGAGCTCCAAGGCGTGGCCGAAGGCGCGGGTCTGCCGTTCGACCTCCTGAGGCGGGTCCACATGATCCCGGCCATCAGCGAGTATTCGTGCAGCGGCGTCGCCATCTGGGGCAAAGCCACCAAGACCGGCCATCTCTATCAAATCCGCAATCTCGACTACAGCACCTCCGCCCACCTGCAGGATTTCCCCTGTGTCGTGGTTTATATCCCGAAAGAGGGCGTCGCCCACGTTAACCCCGCCTTTGCCGGCAGCATCGGCTGCCACACCGGCATGAACCTGGAAGGCATCACGCTGGGCGAGATCGGCGACTCCCCGAGCCGCGACTTGCCTTACGACCTGCATGGGCTCCATTTCATGATCATGTTCCGCCACATCCTTTATACGGCCAAATCTCTGGATCAGGCCGTCCAGATGATTAAGGACACTCGGCGGATCAAGAAGTATCACTTTGTCGTGGGAGACGGCAAGATTCCGGCCGCGGTGAAAATGAAAGCCTGGGCCCCCAATTTGGTGATCTGGAAAGACAACGATCCGACCGATGAAGTGGCGCCCACCGTATTTCCCAATATCGTCTATCACGCCGAAGGCCGCACTCCGACCGCCCAAGGCCACCTCTCTCAATATGGCCATGGCAAATATGACATCGACGGCGTCATCCAACTCTCGAAAGCCATCGGCTCGCTGGGCGGCAACCTGCTCAACGCGGTGTACGACGCCACCGCCCGCGAAGTGTGGGTCGGCTACGCCCACGGCGACGAATGCGCCTACCGACGGTCCTATGTCCAGGTGAAGATGCGGGATTTCGTGCCTTACCGCCCCGAAACCGCGCCGGCCAAGATCGAGGACCGGGTCCCTTAGCTGCTGCCGTCACCGCCGGAGCCGGCCTGGCCGGGAAACGCTGGACGCAGGATTCCTGATCCCGCCGCACAGAAACTCGCAGCCCTGGAAAGCCGGTGAACCTCTCCGGGCGGACGATCCTGCTCCCTCTCCCTCGGGAGAGGGCTGGGGTGAGGTGAATCGCGGTGTCACCTGATTTCCACGGTTTCAGGAGTCCTGGGACTGCGGCGGCGCCCCCTGCGGGCAGGGTTCCGACGCGTGACGCTCGCCCGCTTTAATCGCCTCCCGGTTCCGCGCTTTCCCTGGCTCCCGCTACGCTGGCCCCTCGTTTAAGCCATACCAACAGAATGCTGATATCGGCCGGCGATACCCCCGAGATGCGCGAGGCCTGGCCCACCGTGGCAGGGCGGATCTGCGTCAGTTTAAGCCTGGCCTCGGGCCGCAGGCTCGGCACGCTCGCGTAGTTGAACTCCCCGGGGATCTGTTTGTCTTCGAAGTTTCTGAACTTGGCCACCTCGATTTCCTGGCGGTCGATGTAGCCGGCGTACTTGATCACGATTTCAACCTGCTGGATCTGCTCCAGAGAAAGATGGGGATTGCGCCCCGGGAGGTCCCGGTACGCGACCTCTGGACGGCGCAACAGTTGGGCCAGCGTCTCGGCGCCCGCCCGCGTGGCTTCCAAGCGAGCGATTTCCGTGTCCACGATTTGCCGTTTGGAGCGGACCTGGGCGGCCCTGATTTCGGAAAGCAGCCCGACGTCGCGGCCGATGCCTGACAGGCGCAGGTCCGCGTTGTCCTGGCGCAGCAGCAGACGATACTCGGCGCGCGAGGTGAACATGCGGTAAGGTTCGGCGGTACCCTTCGTGACCAAGTCGTCGATCAACACGCCGATGTACGCCTGGTCGCGGCGGAGGATGATCGGAGGCAGGCCGCGAACGCGCCGGGCGGCGTTGATGCCCGCCATCAGGCCCTGGGCGGCGGCCTCTTCATAGCCCGAGGTGCCGTTGATTTGACCGGCCAAGTAGAGGTTACGGCACACCTTGGTCTCCAGCGAGGGATGGAGCTGGGTGGGAAAGGCGAAGTCGTACTCGACTGCGTAGGCGGGCCGGAGGATCTCGGCGTTTTCGCAGCCAATGATGCTACGGACCAGGGGCACCTGGACGTCGAACGGCAAGGAGGTGGAGAACCCGTTCACGTAGATCTCGTCGGTGGCGATTCCTTCGGGCTCGAGGAAGATCTGTTGTCGTTCCTTCTCGGGAAACTTGACGATCTTGTCTTCGATGGACGGGCAGTAACGCGGACCGACGCCCTGAATAATGCCGGAGTAAAGGGGGGATTTATGGAGGTTCGCCCGGATAATTTCGGCCGTTTCGAGCGTGGTATAGGTGATATAACAGGGCAATTGGCCATTGAGCCGGGAGAGGATCGAACCTGGGGGATAGCCCGGCGGCGGTTCGGGCGCGGCCGGAGCGCCACCGGAATGTTCCACGTGGAACAATTCCCGCAGGGTTGCGACCGATTGTTCCACGTGGAACAATTCCTCCTTCCAATGCGTAAAATAGGGAACCGGTTCGTCGCCGGGCTGTATCTCGGTCTTCGACAGGTCAAGGGACCGACGCAGCAGGCGAGGCGGCGTGCCGGTCTTGAGCCGGCCCAATTCCAACCCCACTTCCACAAGGGACCCCGAAAGCCCCAGGGCGGCAGACTCCCCGGCCCGTCCTCCGGACTGCTGGTTTAAACCAATGTGCATCAACCCTTTTAGAAAGGTCCCCGTGGTAACGATCACCGTCCGGGCGAGGTAATGCGTTTCCAGTGTCGTCTCCACCCCGTAAACCTCTCCGTCCCGGTGAAGGAGTTTGGCGCACTGGGCCTGGCGCAGGTCCAGGTTGGGCTCCCGTTCGCACACCCATTTCAAACGGAACTGGTAAGCCTTCTTGTCGCACTGGGCCCGCGGCGCCCAAACCGCCGGACCCCGTTTGGTGTTCAGCATCCGAAACTGCAAACCCGTCAAATCCGTGGTCATGCCCATCTCGCCTCCGAGCGCATCCACTTCCCGCGCCAGGTGTCCCTTGGCCAGGCCCCCTATGGCCGGGTTGCAGGACATCTGGCCCAAGGTATCCGCATTGATCGTCAGCAGCAGGGTCTGGCAGCCCATCCTGGCTGACGCCAAGGCCGCTTCGATCCCCGCGTGGCCGGCCCCCAGCACGATGACGTCGTACGTTCTCGGATAGATGAACATGCGGGGCGTGTATCAGCTTGCGCGGGAAGCCGCCCTTGACCTCCGAAGCGGAACGCGCGCTATGAATTCGGGAGGGGCCTGCCCGCCATCGCCTCGGCGATGGCGGGAGTGGAGCGGGAAACCGCTTCGTCGGAATATGGACTGGCTCATCGGCCCTTGAACTTCGAAGCCGAAGGCGAGCCTCCGGCAACCTGCTGAAGCCCTCGGTCGGGATTGGCGCTCAGGTGACGACAGATCTTATAGACCGTCTCCGCCGCGAGGGGCTTGCCGATACCGGCGGCGATCTCGTCAGCCGTCGCCTCCGCCGGATGCCGGGCCAGGAAACTGAGGATCTTCTTTTGCAGGACAATAACCTCCGTAGCCGCCTTCTTGCCGGCTTCAACGCCCGGTTGATGGTAGGCATTGACGTTAATAAGCAAGGCATAGAGTCCGACCGTCCGTTCGAAGAGCGCGATCAAGGCGCCCACTGAGAAAGCCGACAACTCGTTGACCGTTAGAGTAATGGATTCTCTCCCGCTCTCGTACAGCGCCGCGCGCGTGCCCAGGAAAAAGCCGCTCAGGTAGTCCCCCGAGGTGACCTGAGGTTCCACCGCCAAGGACGCCCCGTTCCGATCGCGCAGGACCTCGATGAACGTCACGAAGAAGTTGTTCAACCCGTCCCTGAGTTGCTGGATGTAAGAGTGTTGGTCGGTGGATCCCTTGTTACCGAGCACGGTAAGGCCCTGCTTGACCACCTTCTTGTCCAGGTCTTTCTTCTTTCCGAGCGACTCCATGATGAGCTGCTGGAGGTATTTTGAGAAGAGTTCGAGCCGGTCCTTGTAAGGGAGCACAACCATGTTCTTGGCTCCCTTGCCTTTGCCGATGTAATACCACATCAGGGCGAGTTGCGCGGCGGGATTGGCCTTGAATTCGGCTTTGCGCGTAGCTTCGTCGCAAGCCCGCGCCCCGGCGAGCATCCCATCGATGTCCAGTCCCTGGAGCGCCGCGGGCAGCAACCCAACCGCGGAGAGCTCGCTGGTCCGGCCTCCCACCCAGTCCCACATCGGGAATCTCTGGATCCAGCCGCCGGCCGCGGCCAATTGGTCGAGTTGGCTGCCGGCTTTCGTGATGGCCACCGCGTGAGCGGCAAAGTCCAGACCCGCCTGGTTGTAGGCGGCGGCGGCCTCCAGCATGCCATTGCGGGTTTCCATCGTCCCACCGGACTTGGACACCACGACGGCCAAGGTCTGTCCGAGGTTGCGACCGATCTGGGCCAGCACTTTTTCTATGCCGTTCGGATCGGTATTATCGAAGAAAAACGGAGTCAACGGGTCGACTCCGGGCCGGCCCAGGGCGCCGGCGACGAATTGCGGGCCGAGGGCCGAGCCGCCAATGCCGATGAGAAGGATATGCTTGAAGGGGCCGGTAGCGCCGCGGATGGTTCCCGAATGCGCCTGGGCGGCGAAAGCCTTGACGCTGGCGATCACCGCCTCGATCTCGTCGCGGACTTTCGACGAAGGGGCTAGGGCGGAGTTTCGCAGCCAATAGTGGCCGACCATGCGGTCTTCATCGGGGTTGGCGATGGCCCCTTTCTCCAGCTCCGCCATGCCGGCGAAGGCCTTGTCCAGGCGAGGGGCCATGGTGGTCAGGAATTCCTCGGTGAAATTCATGCGACTGAGATCGAGGGCCAGGCCGAGGTCTGGGAACTCGGTGTAATACTGTTGAAACCGTTGCCAAAGTTGCGATTTTGAATATTTCATATAATCAACGGACCTCAGGTTAGCATAGCCCGGCCCCGGAGGAAATCTTTTGCGGACGGCTTCCTGCGCTGGAGGCGATTCACTGGAGCCAACGCAGGGCGCGCCGGGCGGAAAGCCCAGCCCTAAGCGGCTGGTGGACAGCGAGTTGCTTCAGGTCCGACCATCATGGGGGATTGTGGTCATATTATCTTTGCTCATTTCGAATCACGTATATGAAAAAGGATTATGCAAGTTAATAGTAGCTTTCTTTTCCGGAATGTGGTTTCCTTTGCGGCAGCGTAGTCGCGCGCTGGCCGCGGTGGCGAGGGCGCTTGCGGGCGAGGACCCCTGAATACGGGGTCGGGCATCGGAAAAGGGCCGGGTGGATGGTTCCATCCAGCCTCCGTTGATCCGGGGTTGCGCGCAAGTTTGGACTATGATTGAATGAAACGGTTTTATTAGATGTTTGTGAATGTGAAGCCTATCCTCTTTAACAATACGGTTTTACGCGACGGCCACCAATCCATGGCGGCCACCCGCATGACCACGTCGCAAATGCTGCCGGCCGCTCCCATCCTGGACGGGATGGAGTTCCACGGACTCGAAACCTGGGGCGGCGCGACCATTGACGCCTGCCTGCGCTATTTGAACGAGAACCCGTTCGATCGGCTGCGCGCGCTCAAGAAAGCGGCCCCGAAAACCCCGCAGATCATGCTCCTGCGCGGGCAGAACATTGTGCAATACGCCAGCTTCCCGGACGATGTGGTGGAAGCCTTCGTGCGTTGCATGTGCCAAAATGGCATGGATATTATCCGCATCTTCGACGCGCTCAACGACGTGCGGAATTTAAAGACAGCCATCAAAGCCGTCAAAGAGCACGGCAAGCATGCCCGCGGCGAGCTTTGCTACACCATCAGCCCGGCGCACACGGTGGAGAACTTCGTAAAACTCGGCGTCGAGCTCGAGAAAATGGGTTGCGATTCCCTGGGCATCAAAGATATGTCGGGCATTATTCAGCCGCAAATCGCCTACGGCATGGTGAAGGAGCTCAAGGCGAAGATCGGCATCCCGATTACGCTGCACACGCATGACACCGCTGGCCTGGGCGCCGCCAGCTACCTGGCGGCCATCGAGGCGGGAATTGATTGCGTCGAAGTGTCCATCGTTCCCTTCGCCAACGGCACGTCGCAACCGGATACGCTCCGCATGCTCGCCCTCCTGGAGGGGCATCCGCGCTGTCCCAAGTTTGACACCGAGAAACTCGCCAAGCTGCGCGATTATTTTGAAGGCGTTTACAAAGAGCTGGCGGCCTTCTCCAGCCCCGCCAACGAGCGGGTGGACAGTGATATCTTAATCTACCAGGTGCCGGGCGGAATGCTCTCCAACTTCCGCAACCAACTCAAAGAACAAGGGATGGCGGACAAGTTCGACGCGGTGCTCAAAGAAATCCCGATCGTCCGCGAGGCCCTCGGGTGGATTCCCCTGGTCACCCCCACTTCCCAGATCGTCGGCACGCAGGCGATGATGAATGTCAAATTCGGCCGGTGGAAGATGATTTGCCAGCCGGCCCAGGATATCGCGCTGGGCAAGTACGGCCGCACGCCCGCGCCCGTCGCCCCCCACCTGCTCGAACAGGTTGAGAAACAAACCGGCAAGAAGGCGGTCACGGAACGGCCCGCCGACCTGCTCAAACCCGGCATGGAGACCTATCGCGCTCAATGCCGCGATAAAGGCCTGCCGCAAGACGACGAGACGGTGGTGCTCTTTGCCATGTTCCCCCAACAGGTGGAAGCGCTGCACAAGCCCAAGGCCGCCGCGGCGCCGGTGGCGGCCGCGCCCGCTCCCAGCGCCTCCCCCGCCCGCCCCGCGGCCGCGCCCGCGCCGGTGGCTCCCCCGCCGGCTCCGGAATCGCCCTCCAGCGGCGCCGGGCGCCGGCTGTTTGTGACCGTCAACGGCAAACGCCACGATGTCACGGTGGAGGCCGTGGAAGGCTGAGTCCACCCGAAGCCGCCTTCGCGCGATAGACTGGACCATCGGACCGGCTCTCCCAGCGCTCCATGGTTCAGTATATGCCGCGCAGGCTCCCAAGCGAATTATGAGCTCCCCTGACCCTACCCCCCCTGCCGGGAATTTGCTCGCAGGCTTTCCAACCGTCACCTACGACGACTGGCGCAAAGTGGTCGAAGCCGAACTGAAGGGCGCGCCCTTTGACAAGAAGATGTTCACCGGCACCTACGAGGGCATTCGCCTGCGGCCGATTTATCGGCGCGAGGACATTGCCAGCCTGCCGCAAGCGAACTCCTTTCCCGGCTTTGCCCCGTTCGCGCGCGGCGCCCACGCCAGCGGCTACGTCAAGCGACCGTGGGACGTTTCGCAGGAGATCGCCTTCTCCAGCCCCACCGAGTTCAACCATGCCGCCCGCAATTCCATCAGCCGCGGGCTCAACGCGCTTAACATGGTGTTGGATCAGGCCACGCGCAGCGGGAATGACCCCGACTGGGCGCGGCCCGAGGATGTGGGTTCGGGCGGCCTGTCCATCGCCACGGTAGGCGATTTGGACCGGGCGCTGGATGGTATTGATTTGGAGAAGACGTCGCTCCTGGTCCGTTCGGGGGCCTCCGCCATGCCGTTTGGGGCGTTGCTCGTGGCGTTGACACGCAAACGGAAGAAGACGCCAACAGCGCTGCGCGGCTGCATCGAGATGGACCCGCTGGGCGTCTTATCGCATGAGGGCAAACTTCCCCAATCGGTCGATGGGGCTTATCGGGAAATGGCGGCGCTCACTCGTTGGGCCGCCAGTCGCGCCCCCCACCTGCAAACGATTTGTGTTCACAGTCGCGCCTGGCACGAAGCCGGGGGCAGCGCCGTGCAGGAACTCGCCTTCACCCTCGCGACCGCGGTGGAATATCTCCGCGCGATGAACGCGCGCGGACTTGAGGTCGACCTCGTCGCGCCGCGGACGCGCTTCGCGGTGACGGTGGGCGTGAACTTCTTTATGGAGATCGCCAAGCTGCGCGCCTTGCGCATGCTCTGGCACCGGGCGGTTTCCGCCCTGGGTGGCAATGAGGCCTCCCAAAAACTCTCGCTCCACGTCCGCACCTCGCAGTGGAACAAGACCATCTGCGACCCTTACAACAATTTGCTGCGCTCCACCGTGGAGGCTTTTGCCGGAGTGCTCGGCGGCTGCGATAGCATGCAGGTCGGGGCTTTCGACGAAGTCCTCCGGCAGCCCGACGATTTCAGCCGCCGGGTGGCGCGCAACACCCAACTCATCCTCCAAAAGGAATGCCAACTGGATCACGTCATCGACCCGGCCGGCGGTTCCTGGTTCGTCGAGAACCTAACCTCCGAGATCGCCCAGAAAGCATGGGCGCTATTCCAGGAGGTCGAAAAGCTCGGCGGCATGGAAGCCGCGCTGCGCGCCGGTTTTCCGCAAACGACCGTGGCGGCGACGGCGGCTGAAAAAATCAAAGCCGTCAATGGCCGGCGCGATTCCATCGTGGGATTAAACCAATACGCCAATCCGCGCGAAAAGCCGCTCGACCGGCCGGTAGCGGACGCGACGGTGTTCCACAAGCGCCGGGTGCAGCAGGTCGCCTCGCACCGCACCTCGCTGGAAGACGACGAGAGCGAAGTGGTCCTGGAGAAGTTGGCCAAGGTGGTCAATTTCAAGGGCGCGGATTTGTTCGAGGCGTGCGTAGAGGCGGTCAGCGCCGGCGCCACCATCGGGGAAATCACCCGCGCCATTCGCATCAACGACAGTCCGTGTCCCCCGATTACCCCGGTGCATATCTCGCGCGCCTCGGTGGGAATCGAAAGCCTGCGCGCGGCCATGGATCGCTGGACGGCCCAAGGCCAGGAGCGGCCGCAGGCGTTCCTCTGCAACATGGGCTCGCTGCGCGACTACAAGGCGCGCGCCGATTTCTCTCGCGGCTTTCTTGCCGTCGGAGGCTACGAGGCGGTTTCGCCGGCGGGCTTCAAAACCCCCGCGGAGGCGGCCGACGCCTTCGCCCAATCGGGCGCGCGAATCGCCGTCATCTGTTCGACGGACGAAAACTATCCCGCGCTGGTGCCGCCGCTGGTCCAGGGCCTGCGGGCGAAAAGGCCCGATGCCATCATCGTGCTGGCCGGGTACCCCCGGGAGCAGGTCGAGGCTTATAAAAAAGCGGGCGTCGACGAGTTCATCCATATCCGGGCGGACGCCGTTGAATTATTGTCCCGGTTCCACTCTCAACTTGGCATCAAGTAATGAAGACATTTCCCGATTTTTCCAAAGTCCCTTTCGAGGCCGCGGCCGCGCCGGTAACCTTCGACGAATGGCGTGTTCGTTTCGAAGCTGAGACCGGCAAGTCGCTGGAGGAGTGCGCTTTTAAAACGCTCGAGCAACTCGATCTAAAGCCCCTCTACACAGCGACCGACCTGGAGCAGTGCGAACATCTCGATACCATGCCGGGACTGCCTCCCTTTTTGCGCGGTCCCTACGGCTCGATGTTTGTCACGCGCCCCTGGACCGTCCGCCAGTATGCGGGCTTCTCGACGGCCGAGGAGAGCAACGCCTTTTATCGCCGCAACATCGCCGCGGGTCAGCAAGGGCTCTCCGTGGCGTTCGACCTGCCGACCCACCGCGGCTACGATTCCGATCATCCGCGCGCGTTCGCCGATGTCGGCAAGGCCGGCGTGGCGGTGGACTCCATCCTCGACATGAAGGTGCTGTTCGACGCGATCCCGCTCGACCGGATTTCCGTTTCGATGACGATGAACGGCGCGGTGCTGCCTATCCTGGCGTTTTATATCGTCGCCGCGGAGGAGCAGGGGGTCAAGCTGGAGCAGCTCTCGGGCACCATCCAGAACGACATCCTCAAGGAATACATGGTGCGCAACACCTATATTTATCCGCCCGCCCCTTCGATGCGGATCGTGGCCGACATCTTCTCGTTCACGTCCAAGCACATGCCCAAGTTCAACTCCATCTCGATTTCCGGCTATCACATGCAGGAGGCGGGCGCGACGGCGGACTTGGAAATGGCCTACACGCTGGCCGACGGCGTGGAATACGCGCGGACCGGGCTCAAGGCGGGCATCGACATCGACGCCTTTGCCCCGCGGCTCTCGTTTTTCTGGGCGCAGGGCAAGAACTTCTTCATGGAGATCGCCAAGATGCGCGCCGCCCGCGCGCTTTGGGCCCGGCTCATCCGCCAGTTCAATCCGAAAAATCCTAAGTCCATGGTCCTGCGGACGCACTCGCAGACTTCGGGTTGGTCGCTTACCGAGCAGGATCCGTTCAACAATGTGGCGCGCACATGCATCGAGGCCATGGCCGCCGCGCTCGGCCACACGCAATCCCTGCACACCAATTCGCTGGACGAGGCGATCGCGTTGCCGACCGACTTTTCCGCGCGCATTGCCCGCAATACCCAGCTTTTCCTCCAGGAGGAAACCGGCATCTGCAAGGTGATCGACCCTTGGGGCGGCTCCTTCTTCGTCGAGGCGCTGACGCAGGCGATCATGAAACGCGCCTGGGGGCATATCCAGGAAGTCGAAGCCCTGGGGGGCATGACCAAGGCCATCGAAACAGGGCTGCCGAAGCTGCGCATCGAGGAAGCCGCCGCCCGCCGGCAGGCGCACATCGATTCGGGCAAAGAGTCCATTCTGGGAGTCAATGTCCTTCGCCTCGAGAAGGCGGATCAACTCGACGTGCGCGAAGTCGATAATACCGCGGTGCGCGAGTCGCAGATCAAACGGCTGCATCAGCTCAAGAGCCAGCGCGACAACGCGAAAGTGCAAGGCCTCCTCGAGGCGCTCACCCAGTCCGCCCAAACCGGCCAGGGCAATCTGCTGGCGATCGCGGTGGATGCCGCGCGCGCGCGCGCCACGCTGGGCGAAATCTCGTTTGCGCTTGAAAAAGTCTTCAGCCGCCACAAGGCTGTCATCCGCACGGTGTCGGGAGTCTATCAATCCGAATTCGGCCAGAACCCGCAAGCGGATCAAGTCAAGCAATTGACCGACCAATTTGCGGAGAAGCAAGGCCGCCGGCCGCGCATCTTGATCGCCAAGATGGGCCAGGATGGCCACGACCGGGGCGCCAAAGTGGTCGCTACCGCCTATGCCGACCTCGGCTTCGACGTGGATATCGGCCCGTTGTTCCAGCAGCCGGACGAAGCGGCGCGCATGGCCTCGGAAAATGATGTCCATGTGGTCGGGATCAGTTCGCTGGCCGGCGGCCATAAGACCCTCCTGGTTCAACTGGTTTCCGAGCTCAAGAAGATCGGCCGCGACGACATCATGGTGGTGGTCGGCGGCGTTATCCCGCCCCAGGACTACGATTTCCTCAAGCAGAATGGGGCCGACGCGGTGTTCGGCCCGGGGACGTTCATCCCGGATGCGGCGACGGAAATTCTGACGCAACTCAACCGCCGGCTGGATTGAGGAACGCATGCGGGTTCTGGCCAACACTTCAGGCGGGCGCGGCGCCGATGGGCGCCGCCCGGCGCCGCGCTGGGCGAACACATGACCGAAACTCCCGAGCCCTGTGGTTCTCGTGAGGCTGCGCTGCCGCGCCGTCCGCGCGCGCTCGCTGCCGAAGGGTATGTCGACGGCGTGCTGGCGGGCGATCGCGCCGTGCTGGCCCGCGCCATCACCCTTTTGGAAAGCAGCTCCCGGCTTCATGAGACCAAGGCGCAAGGGGTGCTGCAACGCTTGCTGGCCTATACGGGCAAAGCGAAACGCGTCGGCATTACGGGCGTGCCCGGCGTCGGCAAAAGCACCTTCATCGAGTCGTTCGGCTGTTTTCTCACCGAGCGTGGGCTCAAGCTGGCGGTCCTGACCATTGACCCTTCCAGCGCCCGATCTCGCGGCAGCATCCTGGGCGACAAGACCCGCATGGAACGGTTGAGCCGGGAACCGCTCGCGTTTATTCGGCCCTCCCCGGCCGGCGATAGCCTGGGCGGCGTCGCCCGGCGGACCCGCGAGACGATGCTGCTCTGCGAGGCGGCCGGATTCGATGTCATCCTGGTGGAAACCGTCGGGGTAGGCCAGAGCGAGATCGCTTTGCGGTCGATGGTGGATTTCTTCCTGCTGTTGTTGTTGCCGGGCGCCGGGGATGAACTGCAAGGCATCAAGAAGGGCATCATTGAGATGGCCGACGCGGTGCTCATTAACAAAGCGGATGGTGAGAACCGTCTGCGGGCGGAGCAGGCGCGCGTCGAACAAGATGCCGCGCTCCATTACTCGCAGCCGGCGACCCCCGGCTGGCGAACCGAAGTCGGGCTGTGCTCAGGGCTGACCGGGGAAGGCATTCCGGAGACGTGGGCGAGGATCGAACACTTTTATAAGGAACTGAACGGCAACGGCGTGATCGCCCGGCGCCGCCAACAGCAGGCGCTGGACTGGCTGTCGGACCTGGTTCACGATGAGCTCCGACGCCGGTTCGACCATGACTCGCGGGTTAAGGCGCGCCTGCCGGTGGTCCGCGAGGCGTTATTGCGCGGGGAGATGACCGCCCTGGCGGCGGCTCACGCCTTGTTGGCGGCGCACGACGGCCCGGGAGAGACTAGAGACAATTAAACACTGCTTTTTATATGCTTAAGAAAATTGACCATTTGGGAATCGCGGTCCGCTCTTTAGATGAGGCGATCCCGTACTATGAAAAAGCCCTGGGATTGAAGTGCGAACACCGCGAGGAAGTGCCCTCTCAGAAAGTCCGCACGGCGTTCTTCGCGCTGGGCGAGGTGCATCTCGAGCTGTTGGAGCCGACGGATCCCGAAAGCCCGATCGCCAAGTTCCTGGAAAAGAACCCCAACGGCGGAGTACATCACGTGGCCTTCGGCACCGACCAGATCGAGGCGCAGCTCAAGCAAGCGGCGGACTCGGGGGTCAGGCTGATCCACGATAAGCCCATCGACGGGGCGGGCGGCAAAATGGTTGCCTTCCTCCATCCGAAATCCACTTTCGGCGTTCTCACCGAGTTTTGCATGCCCAAGTCATGCGACGGTTCCTGCCAGCACTAATTAAGACTTCGTACTCCACAAATCGTTTATGGCCATACCAAAAGCAGCATTGGATAATCTGGAAAAACGCCGCGCCGCAGCCCGTGCCGGTGGCGGCCAGGACAAGCAGGACGCCCGACGCAAGAAGGGCGTGATGAGCGCCCGGGACCGGCTCAATGAGTTGTTCCAGGCCGGCACCTTCCAGGAGTGGGGCATGCACGCCGACCACGACTGTCACAATTTCGGGTTGGAAAATAAGACCTTGCCGGGCGACGGCGTCGTCACCGGGATGGGGATGGTGGACGGTCGACCGGTCGCCGCTTTCAGCCAGGATTTCACCGTCAGCGGCGGTTCCCTAGGCCGCATTCACGCGAAGAAGATTTGCGACTTGATGGATTACGCCATGAAGATCGGCTGTCCGATCCTCGGCTTTAACGATTCCGGCGGCGCGCGGATCCAGGAAGGCGACGACTCGCTTTCCGGCTACGGCCAGGTCTTCTTCCGCAACGTCCTGGCGTCCGGCGTGCTCCCCCAGATCGCCATCGTGGCCGGGCCGTGCGCCGGCGGCGCCGCCTACTCCCCCGCGCTCATGGATTTTATCATCATGGTGAAGGGCACCTCCAATATGTTCATTTGCGGGCCCGAGGTGATCCAAGCGGTGACCGGCCAGAAATGCACGATGGACGAGATCGGCAGTCCGATGGCCAACGCGAGCGTCAGCGGCAACATTCATTTCATCGCGGAGAATGACGCGCACGCCGTGCAGATCGCGCGCAAGATTCTCTCATTCGTCCCCGCCAATAATTTACTCGACCCGCCGCACCGCCCCACCGCCCAGATTGACCTCAACCTGGACCCGGGGATGAACGAGTTGGTGCCCGAGGTGGCGAAGGATCCGCTCGATGTCACCAAGGTGATCGCGCGGTTAGTCGATGGCGGCGACCTCTTCGAAGTCCAGCAGGCGTGGGCGCGCAACATGGTCGTCGGCTTCGCGCGCATCCAGGGTATCGCCGTGGGTATCATTGCCAATAATTCCGCCGTCAAAGCGGGCACGCTCGACATTGATTCGTCCGACAAGGCCGCGCGGTTCATCCGCTTTTGCAATGTGTTCAACATCCCCCTGGTAACGCTGGTGGACGTGCCCGGCTTCATGCCCGGGGTCCAGCAGGAGCGCGGCGGCATCATCCGCCACGGGGCCAAGATGCTGTTCGCTTACGCCGCGGCCACCGTGCCCAAGATCACGGTCATCCTCCGCAAAGCTTATGGCGGCGCCTACCTCGCGATGTGCAGTTCCGATATGGGCGCGGACTACGTTTACGCGTGGCCCAATGCGGAAATCGCGGTCATGGGCGCGGAAGGCGCGGTCAAGATCCTCTACAAACGGGAAATCGCCGCCGCGAAAGATCCCAAGGCCAAGGAGGCCGAGTTGGTGGCCGAGTATCGCGAGAAATTCTGCTCGCCTTACGAAGCCGCCCGGAAAGCCATGATAACCGATGTGATCTCGCCGGCGGAAACCCGGGCGGTCGTTTCCCAGGCGCTGCGCAACACCCTGGCCAAGCGCGAAACGCGTCCGCCCAAGAAACACGGCACCATCCCGATGTGATCCCGCAACCTCCGATTAGCCCCCACTCAACATGAGCAATATGGAACCATCCGCCGACGGCCTTTCGGCCGCCGAGACGAACCTGGGCAAGGCGCTGGTGCTGATCCAGCGCGTCCTGCCTTGGCTTGACGAACCGAGCCGCGCCGCTCGCGCGCAGGCCGATCTGAGCCGGGCCGCGGCGTTAGTCGAATCGGCCCGCCTCGCCCACGAACAGCAGCCGTCCACCCGCCGCGCGGGCGCGGCGCTAGCCTCCGTCGACTCGGAAACGGCCGCCGTCATCGCCGCCGCCATCGCCGCGGTATTAGGAAGCCCGCATCGGCTGTTGTCGGTCAGCCCCGCCAATGCGCCCGCTTCAAATCTAAACGTATGGGCCATCGAAGGCCGCACCCAGATCTTCCAATCGCATCGCGTGCGTTGAACGCTTACTGAAGTATATCATGATTAAACAATTCCGCGTCACAGTTGATGGCCATGCCTACGAGGTCACGGTCGAAATGCCCGAGGAATCGGCCGCTCCGACCCCGGCCGCGCCCCCGGCGCCAACCCCGCCGCCGGTTACCCCCGCGGTAGCCGCGCCGGCCGCCCCGCCGCCGCCCGCGGCCCCGAAGGTCGCGTCCGCTGCTCCAGCCGGCTCGGGAGCCGTACCCAGCCCGCTCGCCGGCCGCGTCACCGCCGTCGTGGTGGCCGTGGGCCAGGAGGTTAAGGAAGGCGACCACCTGCTCACCCTGGAGGCGATGAAGATGAACACGTTCGTCTTTGCGCCAAAATCGGGCAAGGTCGCCGAGATTAAAACGGCCGTCGGTGATGCCGTCGAGGAGGGGCAGGCCCTCATGACGATCCAGAGCCCGTGAACCCCCCCGCGCCCGAGTCATCCGCCTCCGCGCCCAAGACCTCGGTCCTCGAGGGCTGGACGTTGCGCGAATACTCGGTCGTGGCTTCCACCAACCTGGTCGCCGCGGGGCTGCCGGTTTGGGAGGCCGTGCGGGCAGACACCCAGACGGCGGGGCGCGGGCGGTTCCAACGAAGCTGGGTATCGGACCAAGGCGGGTTGTGGCTCTCCGCAGTCGTCCCCGCCCAGCCGCCCGCGGCGAACGTACTGCCGTTGGTGGCCGGACTTGCGGTGTGCGACGCCCTGAGGGCGGCCGGAGTTCAAGGGCTTCGTATGCGCTGGCCCAATGATGTGCTGGTCAACGATCGCAAGCTGGCGGGATTGCTCGTCGACCAGTTTTCGCCGGGCGTCGCAGTGTTGGGCATCGGCGTCAATGTCAGTAACCAGCCGGAGTTGCGCGATGCCGGCCTGAAACACCGCGCCACGCGGCTCGCGGACCTCCTGCCTGCCCCGCCCTCGCTTGAAGCGCTCGCCAGGCTGCTCTTAGGCCAACTCCGCTGTTCCGTCAACGAACTGCTAGCCAAGGGCTTCAGCGCCTTGCTGCCGCGAATCAACCCATTGTGGGGCGGCGCGCGCCTGGTCGAGCTGGACCTCGATGGCGCGGTCTGCCGCGGACGCTTCTCCGGCATCGATGCGGAAGGCCGGCTGATTTTGTCAACCGAATCCGGGGGCGGCGCGGCGTATGCCGCGCATCAAGTGCGCCATCTGGCAGAAATCTAGATAATTTCACATGAAACATAGTTACACTCGATTAACGGCTGCCGAAGCAGCCAGTCACATCCAAAATACGCAATCGGTCGCCTTTGGCGGCTTCACGGCGGCGGGCGCCGCCAAGGCGGTGCCCGTGGCGATCGCGGAACGGGCCAAACAGATTCACGCGGCGGGCGACCCCTTCCGCATCGGGGTGATGACGGGCGCATCCACCGGCAAGTCGCTGGATGGCGCGCTGGCGCAAGCCGAGGCCGTGCTCTTTCGCACCCCCTACCAGTCCGATCCCGACCTGCGCAAAAGCATTAACGAAGGCCGAACCGCCTTCTTTGACATGCACCTCTCGATGATGCCCCAAGCGGTGCGTTATGGCTTCCTGGGTCCCGTGCATTGGGCCGTGGTCGAAGCCTCCGACGTCAGCAGCTTCGGCGAGATCACTCTCACCTCTTCCGTCGGCGCGGCGCCGACCTACTGCCGGGTGGCCGAGAAGATCATCATCGAGTTGAACCGCTTTCACCCGACGGCGCTGCGCGGCTTTCACGATGTTTACGAACCGGAGGATCCGCCCTATCGCAATCCGCTGCCTATCTTCCGCCCCTCCGACCGCATCGGGGCGCCTACCGTTAAAGTAAATCCCGACAAGATTCTGGGCATCGTGGAAACTGATGCCCCCGACGAAGCCGGTTCCTTCGGCGAAATCGCTCCCACCACCGCTCGGATTGGCGAACACGTCGCCAACTTCCTGGGAGCTGAACTTCGCCGCGGGCTGATTCCCAAAGCCTTCCTGCCCATCCAGTCAGGCGTCGGCGATACGGCCAACGCGGTCCTCATGGCCATGGGCCAGCATCCCGACATCCCCCAGTTCGACATGTACACCGAGGTGATCCAGGACGCGGTCATCGCCCTGATCAAACAGGGCAAGGTGCGCCTCGCCAGCGGTTGCTCTTTGACCGTCACCACCCCGGTGTTGCGGGACATCTACGCCAACCTCGAAGTCTTCCGTCCCCGGTTGCTCCTGCGGCCTCAAGAGATCACCAACAGCCCGGAGATTGTTCGCCGGCTCGGCATCATCTCGGTGAACACCGCCATCGAGGTGGACATCTCCGGCAACGTCAACAGCACCCATGTGCTGGGCCGCAGCATGATGAACGGCATCGGCGGTTCGGGCGACTTCGCGCGTAACGCCTTTCTATCCATCTTCACCTGCCCCTCCACGGCCAAAGGAGGCAAGATCAGCACGATTGTTCCTCTGGTCAGCCACCTCGACCACAGCGAGCATTCGGTGCAGATCATCATCACCGAACAAGGCGTCGCCGACCTGCGCGGCAAGAGCCCCACGGAACGCGCCCGGCTGATCATCGAGAATTGCGCCCATCCGGATTATCGCGGCATCCTGCGGGACTATGCCGCGATGGCGGGCCATTCGCACTCCCCGCAGACCCTCAGCGCCGCCTTCGGAATGCACCTTTGCTTTTCCAAGAACGGGGATATGCGGACCGTTAACTGGGCCAATTTCAAATAGGTCCCGCAAAAGGCCCAACGCAACGGCGCGAGGCGCCAAGGCTTTGCTTTCTTTGCGCCTTGGCGTTAGTTCCTGGTTCGCTCAGCGAGCGCTGCGATCACCCGCGCGCGTCGCCCAAGTAGCGCTCCGGTTCGGCGAAGCGCCCCTTGACATCGCGGCTCCTTTGCGCGGCGTGAACGCCGTCGATCAGGCGGTGGTTGAAGGGTCAGTAATAATACGTCGTATCCCCGTCCGGGCCGCCCAGGGCGCGCGGCACCAGGAGGGCCTTCTTGCGGATGACCACGCTCCCGTCCGCCTGGCCAACCGGCTGATCGGGGGTAACCGACCAGGCCAGTCCGGACCGGGCGCCCAGGGCCGTCTCGTCAAAGCCTCCCATGTGGCCCACGTCCCAGAATTTGGAACCGGGGGTCTTGCTCACGCGATGCGTGATGAACGCGCGACGGCTGTCGCACTCGTCGGTTTTGGTAGGCCAGGGCAGCTCGTTGAGCGCCGGATTCGCATTCACCGCCCCGGTCCGATCCACGTATTTCATCACCGGCGTCAGATTGGCCAGCCACATGTAAGGGGTATAAACATTGGCCGCTGTGGTGTCCCACCCGCCGTAATCTTTGGTGGTCGAATCCGCGAACTTGCTCATGCTGTCATAATTGCCCCAGACCAGTCCGAAATCGCGGCGGGTGATGGGGCAGATGAAAATGGCGGTGTTCGGCACGTAAGTCTTGCGCATCAAGTCGACAATGCTAAAGCCGACGTTTCCGGAGGTCCGATGATAATCCGGAGAAGAGTCGTCATGGCGCGCGAATTTTCCGCTGTTATCGTCGGCATAAGCGATCTGGGGCAAATACTGCTGGCGAACATTGTTGACGCACGCCACGCGCATGCTCGTGTACTTGGCGCGCGCGAGCGAGGGCAAGAGCATGGCCGCCAGGATGGCGATGATCGCGATAACTACCAGTAATTCGATCAGGGTGAATCCACCCGGGGCGGAAAGCCGCGGCGAACGCGGCGGGGTCATGGGGCTTGCCTTTGGAGTTGGCATAGGTAGTGGAAGTAAGATTGAGGAATGATGTCTCTTTCGCGCGGACCGGGCCGCTCCCCGATCGCAATCCAGGGTCGCTCGCCGCCGCGTTAGGCTCCCGCCTAATATCAAGCCGTGCGTCATCATTCCGCGTCGCGCTGTGGTCAATGTCGTTGTGTCTTCCGCCAGCATACACCCCTTCGGCCCCGAGGTCGAGCGCTGCGCGTCAACCGCCAGCGATCCTCACGATCCTGAACTGGGGCGGGTTTCTGGCCCGCCGGTTGGCGGAGCCTCCGGCTCCGCGCGAGGGCCCAGAGGCGGGCCCCGCGGTTGACGTCCAACAGGAGACTCAGGATTCCTGATCCCGCCGCACAGAAACTCGCAGACCTGGAAAGCCGGTGGACCTCTCCGGGCGGACGATCCTGCTCCCTCTCCCTCGGGAGAGGGCTGGGGTGAGGGGAATCGCGGTGTCACC